>OMCF01000325.1_pt1 | contig 21151 bp, 16 predicted proteins | sample 1673791 | NCBI WGS metagenome assembly OMCF01 (sample SAMEA103958127, study PRJEB25191) | human gut metagenome | biome: human-associated habitat [ENVO:00009003]; feature: intestine environment [ENVO:2100002]; material: feces | place: Germany | collected 2013/2015
GTAACAGTAGAATAAAATAGAGGAAGAACAGCAAAGAGATGCCGTTCTTCCTTTTTTATATGAAGAAAAACACAAAGTCTTGGCGTTTTCTTCACATACTCGACACAAAAGAAGACTAGAATCCTAATATAGCCTTAAGAGAAAGGAGTCCTATGTATGGATAGCAATGAAAACAAAGATAAAAAAGAAGATTCCTATTATTCTTACAGTTATGTGAGAGATGGAGGAAATGAAAATACTACATGGAGGGCAGATGATTATACCAATTACAGCTATAATCAGGCAGGAGGCAGTCAGAATCGATATGAGACACCGAAGGAAAAACGTAAATGGTTCCGTAAACGCCAGAAAAAGACAGAGAGAAATAACGGATTCGGTATGAAGCTTGCAAAATGTGCGGCTTTGGCGGCAGTATTCGGTCTGGTGGCAGGAGGCGTGTTTGTGGGAACCGGTTATCTGGGAATGACCAAGCTGGGAGTCACAAAATCAGATTCCGATTCTAAATCCGTCACAGTGGAAAGTACCAAAATTGCAGGAACTGCCACCAGCACGGAAAGTACCGAGGTAGGAGCCATTGATGTGTCGGGAATTGTGGATGAGGTTATGCCGTCCATCGTTGCAATTACCAATATGACAGAAGCTCAATATCGGAACTTTTTCGGACAGGTGCAGAACTATGAATCAGAAAGTGCAGGATCCGGTATCATAATCGGACAGGATAATGACTATTTATATATAGTAACAAATAATCACGTGGTAGCAGGTGCCACATCCCTTACGGTCTGCTTTGTAGATGATCAGACGGTTACGGCAGAAGTAAAAGGAACCGATTCCAACAGTGATTTGGCAGTGGTAGCTGTAAAGATTTCCGATATCTCTGGGGATACCATGAAAAATATCAAGGTGGCAACTATGGGAGATTCCGACAGCGTGAAGGTAGGAGAAAGTGCTATTGCCATCGGAAATGCACTGGGATACGGTCAGTCCGTTACTACCGGAGTTATCAGTGCTTTGGACCGGGAGGTAACACTTCAGGATGAAAGCACAGGAAGTACCACCAATGCTTTGATTCAGACAGATGCGGCAATCAATCCGGGTAACAGCGGAGGAGCACTTCTGAACTTGCAGGGGGAAGTGATTGGTATCAATTCTGCAAAATATTCGGATACAGCAGTGGAAGGTATGGGATACGCCATTCCCATTGCCACAGCAAAACCGATTATTGATGACCTGATTCAGCGGGAAACCGTAGATGAGGCGGAAAGTGCTTACTTGGGAATTGCCGGAGCGGACATCACAGAGGATGTATCCGAGACTTACAATATGCCGAGGGGAATTTATGTGACCAAGGTGGTAGAGAATTCTGCGGCGGATGAAGCAGGAATCCAAAAAGGAGACATCCTGACGGCTTTTGATGGTAAGAAGGTATCTTCTATGGAAGGAATGCAGGAAATGCTTCGTTATTACAAAGCAGGGGAGAAGATTAAGGTTACCGTACAACAGGCAAACAACGGACAATACGAGGAAAAAGAACTGGAAGTTACTCTGGGAAAGAAAGTGGAGTGATTTTGAATATTGGTTGTCCTGCCGGCTAAAATATGCTAAGATAAAACATATTTCTATAGAAAAAGCAGCGGAGGCATAGCCATGAAAAAGAAAAGAATCGTAATTGCCTTAGGACACGATGCTCTGGGAACCACATTGCCGGAGCAGCAGGCAGCAATCAAAAGAACAGCAAAAGCAATAGCAGAATTTGTAAAAGAAGATTATCAGATTATCATTACTCACAGCAACGGACCACAGGTGGGGATGATTCATACGGCAATGGCAGAGTTCTGCCGTATTTATCCGGAATATACAGCAACTCCAATGTCGGTCTGCTCAGCTATGAGTCAGGGATATATCGGATACGATTTACAGAACGCAATCCGTACGGAACTGTTAAACCGGGGAATCTATAAGCCAGTGTCCACTATATTGACACAGGTAACCGTGGATCCTTATGATGATGCTTTTTATCATCCGACCAAAATTATCGGACGTGTTATGAACAAAGAAGAGGCAGAGGCGGAAGAGAAGAAAGGCAATCATGTTGTAGAGGTAAAAGAAGGATACCGCCGTATTGTAGCGGCTCCGAAGCCGGCACAGATTGTAGAATTAGATGCAATCAAAGCTCTGGCGGATGCAGATCAGATTGTGATTGCCTGTGGTGGCGGTGGAATCCCGGTGCTGGAACAGGAAAACAGATTAAAAGGAGCATCGGCGGTTATTGAAAAGGATTTAGCGGCAGCCCGGCTGGCGGAATCCGTAGATGCAGATATGTTGGTCATTCTTACCGGAGTAGAGAAGGTGTGCACCGGATATGGAACAGATGCAGAAGAGCCGTTGGACATTCTTACGGTTTCTAAAGCAAAGCAGTATATAGAGGAAGGTCAGTTCGAGGAAGGAACCATGCTTCCGAAAATTGAAGCAGCTTTAGAATTTATCGGAGATTCGGCAGTGCGTTCTGCATTGATTACAAAACTAGGGGAAGGTGCAAATCTGACAAGAGGAACTACGATAAAAAAATAGAAAAAGGAAGTTTTTCAGACAAAACATTAGAAGTGTCATACACAAGATTGACATAAAATGGAAGCATAAAAAGGTTGCGGAAGAGAAGACTCCGAACAATTAGATAAAATATACAAAAAGTGGCATTGGAAATTGGATAGAACGTATAAAAAACATAGACAATTTCTTAACAATGCCACTTTTTGTACAAATCGACACAAAAAACCATGTTTCGACTTCAATTATTTGGGGAAAGTGTTATAATAATATTCGGAGTTAATAAATAGTTTTTTTCATTTTGCAATGCTGAGGGAACATTGTGGAATGTGACAGGGGGAACGGAAGTATGTGCTGTAACACCAAGGAAAAAATTGCAACTGCCGTAAAAGAGCTTATGCGTCAAAAATCCATTCGCAAGATTACTGTACAGGATATCATGGATGAGACGGGAATGAAACGTCAAAGCTTCTATTATCATTTTCAGGATATCTATGATGTGATTGAATGGATTTGTTTTAAGGAATTGATACATAAAGTAGATGTAGAGCAGGAGACCAGTATAGAAGAGTGGCTGGGAGATTTGATTGATACTATTGAGGAGGATCGCTGCTTCTACCGCAAATTGGCAAATGAGGTGGAATGGAGACGGATAGCCCTGCGGGCAAAGGAACCGGTTGCCGAACAGATTGAGAAACTGTTGCTGCATTCCAGAGAAAGCGAAGGGAATACAACGGAAGAGAATCTATTCCTGATTGATTTCTTCTCTACATCATTGATTTACTATCTGTTGGATTTTATTTCTAATAAGAAGATAATGACAGAAGAAGAGAGAAGAAAACAGATTGCACTGGCAGTACAGGCGTTGGGAAAATTTAATTTCGGCGAAGGAATCGCGATTGCCAAAGCATAAAAAACATAGAGATATTATCGGATTTTGAAAGGGATTGGATAATATCTCTTTTTTATTAGTAAAATACAAAGAAAATATAGACATGTTTTGGAACGCCTATGCATAATATATAATAATTCAAAAAGAAAGAGATGGATTTTATACAAATTCACAAGTTTGTATGATTACTTTTTCTGTCGAATGTGGTACTATAATCTCAACAATAAAAGGAGGAGGGCTTTTTAATGGCTAAATATGTTATGGCACTTGATGCCGGAACAACTAGTAACAGATGTATCTTATTCAATGAGAAGGGCGAGATGTGCTCTGTTGCTCAGAAAGAGTTTACACAGTACTTTCCAAAACCAGGCTGGGTAGAGCATGACGCAGACGAGATTTGGGCAACACAGTACGAAGTTGCAAAACAGGCAATGGACAACATTGGTGCAACAGCTGCTGACATCGCTTCTATCGGTATCACCAATCAGCGTGAGACCACAATTGTATGGGACAAAGCTACTGGAGAACCAGTATACCACGCAATTGTATGGCAGTGTAGAAGAACTTCTGAGTACTGCGATTCTTTGAAAGAAAAAGGATTAGTTGACAAAATCAGAGAGAAAACAGGTCTTGTTATCGATGCTTACTTCTCAGGAACAAAGATCAGATGGATCTTAGAGAACGTTCCGGGTGCTAGACAGAGAGCTGAAGCCGGCGAATTATTATTCGGTACAGTAGAGACTTGGTTAATTTGGAAATTAACAAAAGGAAAAGCTCATGTAACAGATTATTCAAACGCTTCCCGTACACTGTTATTCAACATCAACACATTACAGTGGGATGACGAAATCTTAGCAGAGTTAAACATTCCGAAATGCATGCTTCCAGAAGTTAAACCTTCAAGCTGTGTTTACGGAGAGGCAGATCCAAGCTTATTTGGTGGTCCTATCCCAATCGGTGGTGCTGCAGGTGATCAGCAGGCTGCTTTATTTGGACAGACATGTTACAAAGCAGGTGAAGCTAAGAATACATACGGAACAGGTGCATTCTTACTTATGAACATTGGTGACAAACCAATCTTCTCTAAGAACGGCTTAGTAACAACAATCGCTTGGGGACTTGACGGAAAAGTTGAGTACGCATTAGAGGGTTCTGTATTCGTAGCAGGTGCTTCTATTCAGTGGTTACGTGACCAGTTGAAAGTTGTAGATTCCGCTCCGGATTCAGAGTACATGGCTACAAGAGTTAAAGATACCAACGGATGCTACGTTGTACCTGCTTTCACAGGTTTAGGAGCTCCATATTGGGATCAGTATGCTAGAGGTGTTATCGTTGGTTTGACACGTGGATGTAACAAGAACCACATCATCCGTGCAACAGTTGAGTCTTTAGCATATCAGGTAAATGACTTATTACAGGCTATGAAAGCTGATTCAGGAATCGAACTGGCTGCATTGAACGTAGATGGTGGAGCATGTGCTAACAACTTCTTAATGCAGACACAGGCAGACATCAGTGGATGTCCTGTAAACCGCCCATCATGTGTAGAGACAACAGCTATGGGTGCTGCTTACTTAGCAGGTATCGCTGTTGGATACTGGAAAGACAAAGAGGACGTTATTGCTAATACATCACTTGATCGTACTTTCACACCAGCTATCAGTGCTGAGGAGAGAGAAGCTAGAGTCAAAGGATGGAAGAAAGCAGTTAAATGCTCCTTTGGATGGGCAAAAGAAGACTAATTTTAAAATAGGGTATTAGAGGAGGAAACATTTATGTTACCATATTTGGCAGAATTTTTAGGAACTATGATGTTAATTATGTTAGGTGATGGCGTTTGCTGTAACGTTAACTTGAGCAAATCCGGTATGAAGGGCGGCGGAACCGTTCAGATTACATTGGCTTGGGCAGCAGCAGTTATGGTACCTGCATTTATCTTTGGTGCAGCTTCAGGTGCATCTTTCAACCCGGCTTTAACACTTGCTTTAGCAGCTGATGGAAGCTTTGAGTGGAGTATGGTACCTGGTTATATCATCGCACAGATCGCAGGTGGATTTGTTGGAGCAATCATTGTTTACTTAACATTCAAGAAACAGTTTGATGCAGAAGAAGATGCAGGAACAATCCTTGGAGTATTTTCCACAGGTCCTTCTATCCCAAGTACAGGATGGAACATCGTTTCTGAGGCAGTTGCAACATTCGTATTAGTATTTGCAATCAAAGGTATGGGTCAGGTTCTTACAGGAGATGGCTCTGATGCAGCAATCGGTAAATTTATCGTATTTGTAATCATCATGTCTTGTGGTATGTCCTTCGGTGGAACAACTGGATATGCTATGAACCCAGCCCGTGACTTAGGACCTCGTCTTGCACATGCTATATTACCGATTAAGAACAAAGGTACATCTAACTTCGCTTATGGTTTAATCGTACCTATCTTTGGACCAATCATCGGTGCTTTATTAGCAGTAGGTCTTTACGCAGTAATTCCTTGGTAGGATTGAGCGAAAGCTAAATTAAGCAAAATTAATAATATGCAATAAAGAGTTCGAGCAATATTGTATCCGTGTAAACCACGATAGAATATTGCTCGTCTTTTCTGAAAGGAGTAACAGACACATGTATGATGTCGTAATAATTGGAGCAGGGGTATCTGGTAGTGCAATCGCTAGAGAATTGTCACGTTACCAGGTAAATGCTTGCGTAGTGGAAAAAGCAGAAGATGTATGTTGTGGTACATCAAAAGCAAACAGTGCTATTGTTCATGCAGGATTTGATGCAGAGAATGGATCTCTGATGGCTGACTTGAACGTAAAAGGTAATGTAATGATGGAAGATCTTTCTAAAGAGTTGGATTTCTCCTTTAGAAAAAATGGATCTTTAGTAATTTGTCTTTCTGAAGAAGACAGACCAAACTTAGAGGCTCTTTATGAAAGAGGCGTAAAGAACGGCGTAAAAGAGTTGAAAATCTTAGAGCATGACGAAGTTTTGGCATTAGAGCCAAACGTAACAGATGATGTTGTTGCTGCTTTATATGCTCCAACAGGTGGAATTGTATGTCCATTCGAATTGAACATCGCTATGGCTGAGAACGCAGCTACTAATGGTGTTGAGTTCAGATTCAATACAGAAGTAAGAAATATTGTAAAGAAAGACGGTAGCTTCGAGTTAGTAACTAACAACGGAACTATCGCTACAAAATGTGTTGTAAATGCAGCAGGTGTATACTCTGATGTATTCCATAACATGATGAGTTCTAAGAAGATTCATATCACACCGAGACGTGGAGATTACTGCTTGTTAGACAAGACTACAGGTGATTTTGTAGATAAGACAATCTTCCAGTTACCAGGTAAATATGGTAAAGGTGTATTAGTTTCTCCTACAATCCATGGAAATACAATCGTAGGACCGACTGCTATTGATATTGAAAATAAAGAAGGAACCAATACTACACAGGAAGGAATTGACGAGTTAATCAACAAAGCTGGTTCAACTGTAAAAGGTTTACCAATTCGTCAGGTTATCACTTCTTTTGCAGGACTTCGTGCACATGAGGACAACCATGAGTTCGTAATCGGTGAAGTAGACGAAGCACCGGGATTCTTTGATGCTGCTGGTATCGAGTCTCCAGGTCTGACAAGTTCACCGGCTATCGGCGTTCTTGTTGCAGGAATGTTAAAGGATAAATTAAACTTACAGGAAGATCCAAACTTCGTTGGAACAAGAAAAGGTGTTACACATCTGAACTCTTGTACAAAAGAAGAGAGAGATGCCTTGATTAAAGAGAATCCGGCTTATGGAAGTATCGTATGCCGTTGTGAAATGATTACAGAGGGAGAAATCCTGGATGCAATCCACAGACCATTGGGAGCTACTACATTAGATGGTATCAAACGTCGTACACGTGCTGGTATGGGACGTTGTCAGGCTGGTTTCTGTTCACCAAGACAGATTGAGATTCTTGCAAGAGAATTAGGCGTAGATCAGTCAGAAATTAGAAAATCTGGACGTGATTCCAAGTTCATCGTTGGAACCCCGAAAGACAGATTATAAGGAGGAAGAACAGATGAAAGCATATGACGTGATTATCATTGGTGGTGGTCCTGCAGGTTTAGCAGCAGCAGCATCAGCAAGAAGAAATGGTGTCGAGAGCATCTTGATTTTAGAGCGTGACCGTGAATTAGGCGGTATCTTAAATCAGTGTATCCATAATGGTTTCGGTCTTCATACTTTCAAAGAAGAGTTAACAGGACCGGAGTACGCTAGACGTTTCATTGATCAGGTAGAGGAACTTGGAATCGAGTACAAGTTAAATACTATGGTTATGGACATCAGTGCAGACAAAGTAATTACTGCAATGAACCGTGAAGAAGGTATGTTTGAACTTCAGGCAAAAGCAGTTATTTTAGCAATGGGATGTAGAGAGCGTTCCAAAGGTGCGTTAAATATTCCTGGTTACAGACCAGCTGGTATCTACTCAGCAGGTACTGCACAGAGACTTGTAAATATCGAAGGCTTTATGCCAGGTCGTGAAGTAGTTATTTTAGGTTCCGGTGATATCGGACTTATCATGGCTAGACGTATGACATTCGAAGGTGCAAAAGTTAAAGTTGTAGCTGAGTTAATGCCATATTCAGGTGGTTTGAAACGTAACATCGTTCAGTGTCTGAATGACTATGATATTCCTTTGAAACTGAGCCATACCGTTGTAGATATCAAAGGTAAAGAAAGAGTAGAAGGAATTACAATCGCAGAGGTTGGTCCAGACAGAAGACCTATCCCTGGAACAGAAGAGTATTATCCATGTGATACATTACTTCTTTCCTGTGGTTTGATTCCAGAGAACGATATCTCCAGAGGAGCAGGCATCGAAATGAGCCCAATTACTTCCGGAGCTGTTGTAAATGAAAGCTTAGAGACAAATATCGAAGGTGTATTTGCTTGTGGTAACGTACTTCACGTACATGACTTAGTAGATTTCGTATCCGAAGAGGCTGCTATGGCTGGTAAATCTGCTGCTGATTATGTTCAGGGCAAGATTAACAGAGATACTAAGACACCGGATGTTAAGATTGTGGCTACAGATGGTGTTCGTTACACAGTACCAAGCGTTATCAATGTAGATCGTATGGATGGAGATTCTATCGTAAGATTCCGTGTTGGTGATGTTTACAAAAACCACTATGTAAGCGTTTACTTAAATGACGAGCGTGTATTACATAGAAAGAAACAGGTTATGGCACCAGGTGAGATGGAGAACGTTGTTCTTAAGAAAGATCAGTTGGCTGCAGTTGATGGCCTGAATACCATTACAGTAAAACTTGAGGAGGCGTAAGAATGGAAACAATTAATTTAACATGTATCGGATGTCCGATGGGTTGTCCTCTTACTGTAACCATGGAGAATGGCGAAGTTAAGGATGTAACAGGAAATACTTGTAAACGTGGAGATGATTACGCTAGAAAAGAAGTAACAAATCCTACAAGAATTGTTACAAGTACTGTAATCTGCGAAGGCGGTAAAATTGATGCTGTATCTGTTAAAACAAAATCAGATATTCCAAAAGGAAAAATCTTTGATGTATGTAGTGCATTAAAGGGTGTATCTGTACCGGCTCCAGTTAAAATCGGTGATGTTATCATCAAAGATGTTGCAGGAACAGGCGTAGACATCATTGCTACAAAACAGGTAGATAAAGCTTAATTGCTATGAAAAAGGACAAAGAGGTGTATCCCTTGTGGATATGCCTCTTTTTTGTTATACTATTCGTCAGATGTAAAGGTTTTGAAAAAGAGAGGAAGAAATACAATGCAGAGTTTTAAGTGGAAAAATACGGTGATATTGCTTTTGGCAGCTTTTATTTGGGGTGTGGCATTTGTGGCACAGAGCGTAGGAATGGATTATATCGAGCCTTTCACTTTCAACGGAATCCGTTGCATTATTGGAAGTCTGGTTCTGGTACCCTGTATTTTTTTATTTGATACTTTAAAGAAAAAGGAAGGGGGATCACAGGATCCCTTGGATAGAAAAGTTTTATGGAAAGCAGGAATCCTATGTGGAATTGTTTTGTTTGTGGCAACCAATGCCCAGCAAATCGGCTTACAGTATACCAGTGCCGGAAAGGCAGGATTTATTACAGCTTTGTATATTGTATTTGTTCCGATTATCGGGATTTTTTTGAAAAAGAAGTGTAACTGGAATGTCTGGCTCAGCGTGGTAATTGCCTTAGTAGGATTTTATCTGTTGAGTATTACGGAGGGAATCTCTCTTTCAAAAGGCGATTTCTATGTGCTTATCTGTGCCTTGGTGTTTCCCTTTCATATCTGGTTGGTAAATTATTATGCACCGAAAGTAGATGGAGTGCGTTTGTCCTGTATTCAATTTTTGGTATGCGGAGTACTTTCTCTGATTTGCATGGCATTTTTGGAAACACCAAAAATGGGGAATATTATAAATGCGTGGGCACCGATTCTCTATGCAGGTGTTCTTTCCTGCGGAGTGGCATATACATTGCAGATTATAGGGCAAAAGGATTTTAATCCCACCATTGCCTCATTGTTGATGAGTTTTGAATCTGTTTTTTCCGTGTTGGCCGGATGGTTGCTTTTGGGACAGGCTTTAACCGTACGGGAAATCAGCGGATGTGTATTGATTTTTGCCGGAGTGATATTGGCACAGTTACCGGTTAAGGAACGGATAAAAAATAAGAAAACCACCTTGCAAGAAGGGGACAGTATGGTATAATCCCGTCTTTGACAGTTAGAAAAAGAAAAAATCGCTGTATCCCTGATGTTTACTGGGGTATAGCGATTTTTGTCGTTGTTGCGAACTATAGTATTTTATTCTTTCCCTTTACTTTTTTTCTGGATATTTCTCATCTTGCTTTTGGTTATGAATTGATAATCTGTTCGGAAACCACAGACATCATGTAGATCATCTGTAATTCTTTCTCGTTTGTATACAGGAACAAATCCTTGCTCCTGTATTTCTGCGAAATTCATTTCTTTTAGAACATCTAATAATTCTTCGCATGTATATTTATCGTTCAGCTTTTTTTCAAGGAAGCGATATATAGTCAATGCAAGAAAACAGATTAGAAAATGTGCTTTCATCCGGTTTTCATCCTGTAAATAGACAGGTCTTGCAGAAAAATCCGTTTTCATAATCCGGAAACATTCTTCTATCTGCCATCTTCCTTCACTTACTTTTAAAATATCACCAACTTCGTCATCTAAAAGATCTGTGCATACTGCGTAAAATCCATCATATTGGGCTTCTTCAGAAATCTTGATTTCGTCTAAATAATGCTTTACATCAGCAGCTTCACCTTCTTCTGTTACAGCTATAGTTCCGATGAAACGTGCTGGATCATTTGGGTTTTTTCGGTTCTTTTTTGTGCTCCCCGAATCTAGCATCTTTTGTGCTCGTTCAAACTGTTTATTTCGAATAGATTTTTGATAAAGGGCATATTTAGGAGAATAGGTAACAATCAGGCGTTGATGCAGTTTCTTTGTGGTGTAGGGCTCATCTTTATAATAAAGTCCTTTATCATCCGCAGATAGTTTTGTGATATCAACAGGAGTTCCATCTGATACTCTCTTAAACCCTTGCAAGTTTAATGCCCATTCTTTTTCTTCTTTTTTCAGCTTCTTGATGGACTGGGTTACGATATAAGCACGTTCTCCCATATGATTGTATTCTCGAATCGATTCTGATCCAAGACCAGCATCGCTACAGTAAATAAACTTCTGGCATCCAAAATCTCCAAGGACTTTCTTTTCTAATGGTTTGAGAGATGTCTGTTCGTTTGCATTTCCTGGAAAAAGAGAAAAAGCAAGGGGAATCCCATCACCATCCATAAATAATCCCATTTGGATAATCGGATTTGGCCTGTGTTCTTTACTTTTACCGTATTTTTTATTTCCTTCTTCTTGTTCAATTTCAAAGTAATAATTTGAGCAGTCATAATAAAGAATCTTATCATTTCTTTTTCCAAGAAAACGGGAATTTTTATAAACTTCAGACTGAATAAGATCACATTCCGAACCAAGTACATCCAATGCCCGATAAACATCATGAAGTTCGTAGGATGGTTTTTCCAGGAATTCAGATGCAATCTTGTAAGAGGAACGCTTGCTGCAAGGTTCTAAGATTCTTGCATAAATTAGATCCGAGAGAATCGCATTGATATCATACTTGAATTTATATTTTTGTTTCAATTTCCGACAAGTTTTATTTAATTGTAGCTGATAATAAATAGATTGTAAAAAAAGATAGCCCCCGCGGAAGAAAACTTGCTTGTCATAATCTAATTGTCTGTCTGCATGGAATGGTATCAAGACTGTCTGTGCTTCTTTTTCCTTTTTATATTTTTCGGTTTCTAGTTTCACTTCATTTTTCGCCCATGCAACGACATCATCTCTTGTCGGACCATGTTCAGACAAAAGTTGTTCTAAGGTTCCCAGCTTGCGAACGATAGCTGAAGTAGTGCTGCCATTTGCTTTTGTATAAGATTTACAGACATAAAAGGACTCTGCATTTTTTGATTTTGTTATGTGAAGATTCATCTGCCATCCCTCCTACCCCTTATTATACCATACAATAACATAAAATAACAGATATAAAAACAAAAAATTGACACAAAAAAAGCAGGTTTTACGCGACCTGCAAGCATTTTTTTCGATGTTCAACTGTCAAACTCCCGTATATGCTAACTTCTATTAGTTGTCAATAATCTAATTGATTATTTTTTATCAATTACATGGATTTGAAAAAATCCCCTCTCCATGCTATACTGATAAAAATCAAGTACACACCAGATGGGGGATTTTACTATGAAAGTCAATGAATCGGCAGAAAATTATTTAGAAACGATTCTGATACTGAGCAAGACGCTTCCGGTAGTTCGCTCTGTGGATGTCGCCAACGAACTGGGTTTTAAGAAATCCAGTGTCAGTGTTGCCATGAAGAATCTTCGGGAAAAGAACCATATTACCGTTTCTGACTCCGGCTTTATCACATTGACCGAAAGTGGTCGGGAAATTGCAGAGATGATTTACGAACGACACACTCTGCTCTCCTCTTGGTTAGAGCGTCTGGGCGTAGACCATGAAACTGCTGCCGCCGATGCCTGCCGTATGGAACACGTTATCAGTAAAGAGAGTTTTGAAGCAATCAAAAAACATGTAAAGGATTAATCCTACACAAAGCCCACAAGCTTTGCCAATCCCGAAATCAGGAAACAGAGAAGCATTCCCGTTCCGGTGGGAAGGACTGTTGCCAGCAGCGTCCATTTCCAGCTTCCTGTTTCTTTTTTTATGCTCAAAAGTGTGGTGGAACAGGGCCAATGCATTAGAGAAAAAATCATCACACAAACCGCCGTTACCCAAGTCCATCCCTGACTTACAAACAAGACTTTCATTGCCGCCAGATTTTCCATCTCCATCAGACTCCCCTGTGCCATATAAGCCATAATCATAATAGGCATTACAATCTCATTTGCCGGAAATCCCAGAATAAATGCGGTGAGAATCACTCCATCCATCCCCAGCAGATGGGCAAAGGGGTCTAAAAATGCCGTACAATGCCCCAGCAGACTTACATCCCCTACTGTGACATTGGCAAGAATCCAGATAAGGATTCCCGCCGGTGCCGCAACTGCAATCGCTCTCCTGAGAACGAACAATGTACGGTCAAAAATGGAGCGGACAATTACTTTTCCGATTTGCGGTCTCCGATAGGGCGGCAGCTCCAGTGTAAATGCAGAAGGCATTCCCTTTAAAATGGTTTTGGAAAGCAGCCATGACATACAAAAGGTCATTCCCACGCCCAAAAGTACCAACAGGGTCAAAAGTCCTGCAGAGACAAAGGATGCTCCTATGGTTCCCTGTGTCCCTATAAAAAACATGGTAATCAACGCTATCAGTGTTGGGAACCTTCCGTTACATGGTACAAAGGTGTTGGTCAGAATCGCTATCATCTGCTCTCTGGGAGAATCAATGATACGGCATCCCACCACCCCTGCCGCATTGCATCCGAATCCCATGCACATACTCAGACCTTGTTTGCCACAAGCATGACATTTCTGGAAAGGTTTATCGAGATTATAGGCGATTCTCGGCAGATATCCCGCATCCTCCAAAAGTGTAAACAAGGGAAAGAAAATCGCCATAGGCGGCAGCATGACGGATACCACCCAAGCCAAAACCCGGTACATCCCCAAAACCAGTACCCCGTGGAGCCAATCCGGTGCTCCCAGAAACCGGAACAGCTTCGTCAGCTCCTCTTGTATCTGAAAAAGTCCAGCTGACAACAACTGAGAAGGATAATTGGCTCCGGCTATGGTAAGCCACAGCACAAACGCCAACAGCAGAATCATTACCGGATATCCGGTTCTTTTACTTGTCAGCAGCCTATCTAATTTCCGGTCTCTTTTGTAATATTCCTCCTGTTCAAAGGAAACGGTCTTTTTTGCAATCTCCTCTGCCTGTTTCACGAAAAAAGCTGCCTGTTCCTCCGTTGACAGTTCCGTATTCGCTTCTTCTTGGTTTTCCCTGCATGGCATTTCTACACATACATCCAATTTTTTTAGCAAGCCGTCCAGATTCTCTTTTTCCCGTGCCACTGTTCCCACCACCGGAACTCCCAATTCTTTGGACAGCTTTTCCAGATTGATACAAATTCCTTTTTTCTCTGCCTCATCCAAAAGATTGACACAGACCACCACACGCTGGCAAAGGTTTATAATCTGCAAAGCCAGATTCAGATTCCGTTCCAAACAGGTGGCATCACAGACCACTAAAACCGCATCTGCCTCACCGGAACAGATGTAGTCTCTCGCCACCTCTTCCTCCGGCGAATGGGCAATCAGGGAGTAAGTACCCGGAATATCCACCAGCCGATATGTATACTTTTCACTCTTACAATACCCTTGTGCACTTCCCACCGTCTTCCCGGGCCAGTTTCCGGTGTGCTGATTCATCCCCGTCAGATTATTGAACAACGTACTTTTTCCCACATTTGGATTTCCTGCAACCGCCACTACCCTTAATTCCATTTTGCATTCCTTTCAACCATAATTTTTTTACAGTCTTTTGTACGAATTGCAATCACCGCTCCCCGAATCAAATAGGCACGAGGGTCTCCCAAGGGACTTTCTCCCACACACTCCACCGTTGTTCCCTCCACCAGACCGATGTCCAGCAGTCGCCTTCGGATACTTCCGTCGGATAGTAATTTTTTCACAACCGCCTTCTCTCCCGGTTTTATCTCACACAAACAATCTATTTCATTCATTGGAACTCCACCTCTGCATACTTCCTGTTATTTATTATATTGCACCCTATGCAGTTGGTTACAGTCCTCTCTTGTCTATTCTGCCAATTTTTTCTCACGGTCCCGGAACATCAGCAAAAATCCCACCAGTAAGATAACGGAACAAATCATAATTGCTTTTTCCTGCAGGATTCCCACACATTGATTTCCAAAAACTGCTCCCAAAACAAAACATCCGATAACTCCATAAAAGAGCAGTCCTTTCTTTAGGTACTTGGGATTTCTCGTATATCGGTAATCACACATTGCCTCCGTTCCGGTTCTGAGATTTCCGATACACATGGTGGTGGCGATTCCCTTGCCGTGGATTTTCCGAAAACTCTCTACCTGTATGCCACAGGCAAAGGAAGTCATGCTGTTTGCCAGCAGATTATATTTCTGTGCCATAAACCCAACTGCCACCAAAACCACCGCTTCAAACAAAATGGTAACCTGTCGCCAATGGGGAAGTTTTTTCTCTTTCAAATAATGCTTCACCACATCGGACACCACAATGCCCAGAGCAAATGCCAGAATCGGACAGAGATACCGCAATGCCATAGGAAACTCCCCTTTTGAAATATGTATCCCAAATAAGAGAATATTTCCTGTCTGGGCATTGGCAAATACCTCTCCTCTGCACACATATGAATATGCGTCCATAAAACCTCCCGCCAAGGCAAGAAATATTCCCAATGTTAATGATTCTGAAACCTGTTTTGCTCTGTTCATTCTTTTCTCTCCGTCTAAATCTGTAAAACTGCCTGTTCCGACTCCATATCATAGTACAGTCTGCTTCCCTCTTCAAGTATGCAGACCTCTATCATATCCTTTAATTCCTCATATTCCGGGCAAATTTCCAAAAAGTGATTCGGCAGCTTGTCCATCAGCTCCGGCTGATATAGCTTCCGCTTCTCATTCTCAAACACTGCTCCGTAGAAGATATCAGATTCCACCAAATCCTGAAACATATGGCTTCCGTAGGAAAGCTCCGGCATATATCCCACCTGACTGTACGCCACCTCAAAAATCGCCTGAAATCCGCTGATGTCCGCAAACGCCACCGGGACACCCAGTTCCGGTGATGAGGTTCCGATTCTGCCCGGCACCAGAAGTACCATTCCCTTTCCCTGCTCTTTGAAATGAGCATTGATTTTTCCGATTGCCCTTGCCACCGAAGGCTTATTCGCATAAGGATAGCTATAATAAGCATAGGCATCCACCTTTACCAGCACCTGCACCTCTTCCGCCCGGGAACGTCCCATGGTGCTGTGTTCAATGTGAAGGAGGGTGCGTTCCTTAGGAATCTGAGGAATGTCCACCTTTTTTCCTCCCACACAAACCTGAAGAGGACGGCATTGCAGCAGATTCACCACAAAGTCATCATCCTCACCCAGATTGACTGTATATTCAATATCTACTGCCGTTCCGTAAACTTTCTCCAACACCGCCAGCATTTCCTTCATGGTATCGGTAAATACCTGATTACGAGCCAGTCCCTGACAGGAAATGAAATAGACCTCCCGATAATGTCCCTGTTCCCGCAGCCTTCTCTCGGCATCGGTATCATGCTCCAAAAGATTCTTTTTGTATACCTTTGACATCAGCGGCAGCACCTCTTCCATGGATACCTCCGTCAGCTCATTTTTCTCCAAATCCAGCACATCCAGTTTTCTCTGGGAATAGCGGTGGCGGTCTGCCACATCCGGTCTTGCAAAGGCAAGAGGCTTATCCATACTGATTAATCTCGGATAATCCCCTTGGGTACGGTCCACCGCCTTTGTTCCAAGACCTGCCACAATCCGAAGCATTCCTGCCGCCGGGTCCATCTCCTGCATAAAACGGTACATACTGTAAGAATATCCCACGCCTGCAGCATACGGCATAAACAAATGGTCAAAATAGGAACCGGATACCCGCTGTACCAGAATTGCCATCTGCTCGTCCTTCTCTTGCAAATTTCTAATTTTTCGGTACTCCAAAGCAGAGGGATTCAGGGTGCTGGCGTAAACTTTTTTTACCGCCTCTTCCAAAGCTTCCAAACGTTCCTCTGCCGTTCCGCCGTTTACACAGAAATAAGAGTCATATTTTCCCGCAAAGGCATTTCCGAAACCGTCCTCTAAAATACTACTGGAGCGTACGATAATCGGGCAGGTCCCGAAATAGTCCAGCATCCTTCGGAATTTTTCCCGAATATCCTCCGGGAAATGTCCCTCTAAAATGGCATTCTGAAATTCCTGTGCCACCTGAAAATACCCCTCTTGTGTCCGCTGGCGAATCCGCAAATCCCAGCAATTATTTTCCACAATAAAGGTGTAGAACACATCTGCTCCGATAAAGAAGGAATCATGAGGCTCCATCTTTGCTTTTACCTGTGGCAGCTTTTTCTCGATGATTTTTCTCGCCAACAACATACCGCTGGCTTTTCCTCCAATAGTTCCCGTTCCAATCATACGGTTTCGGATTTCAAAATAGTCCTCCGCCTCAAAATATTCCTCCACCAGTTCCCGTAGCCTTTCGTCCCGGGTCATCATAATCCGGCACATGGTATGAAGGGCTTCCCTAGGCAGAACTCCCGCAGCTTTTTGCAGTTTTGCCATATGGAAGAAACGGTCCCAACTATCCGTTTCCACCTCCTCGAGATTCTGGTTCTTGTTCAGGACAGCATAGTAACGGCTCATATCCACACCATCGGTCACAGCACGAAATTCTCCCGACTCCGGTTTGTACAGATATGGCATGAACATGGTAGGCGTATAGCGGTTCCAGACCTTCAGCGGATGCACATACAGCTCTTCTTCTCCGTACACATCCAGCAGTAGCTGCGTAGTCTCCCGAATCTTGGCAATAGCTTGATAGGAATGTCTTCCTCGGATAATCGGGAAAAAGGCAACTGTATCCAACTGAAACAGGAAAGGACAGGTAACTTTAAAAAAGTTCCCCATCATCAAATCCGTAGACCATGCCACCTGTAGTTCTGAAAGGCAATCGAACACATAAAAGGCATCATAGCCTTCCTTTTCTATAATGTGGTGAATGGTGGCGGTAAAGGTTTCAAATTTATGAGAAAGCTCCACCTCATAGACCTTGACCCCTTCCTGTTTTTCCACAAAAGGTTCATGGCTTGCAAAACGGATGTAGATAAGATTCCGTTTATCTGCCAATGCCTGTTTCACAAAGGGATTTACAAAATACCGGAACTCTTCCAGATTGGTCACCTGCCATACCACATTGTCTCCCAAGCGAATGTTATCCAACGCCTGATCCATCTCAGGGATTCCCGATTGTATACGTTCAAATGCTGCCATATTACCCTCCTCCTATGCTGATATCGAATTTTTAAATATTTTACTAAAAAATGAAAGGATTGTAAATCTTGCAACTTTGTGAAAGCTGTGCTACAATACCTTTCGTCAATTACATAAGACAGTTCGTGACCATCCTGTCTATAAACAAAACTAGGGATTGAACTTTCTTTTGATATTTTTATATCAAAATGGAATTCGTATGGATGGACACAGCTTTTGTGTCCTTTTTTATTGGTCTCCATACAAAGATTCCTACGAGAGTAAGGAGAATTTATGATACGTTACGCAATGATTACTGAGAAAAACCCCCGTGAAATTGTTATGCTGCGGGGAAGCGGCTGCAAATGGCGGCGTTGCCGTTTCTGCGACTACCACTTGGATTACAGCAAGGACGAAGCTGCCAATTTTGCTTTGAACAGCACTTGCCATAAAATTAGCGACACCCAGACGAACCTCTTCTCCGTCTGCCATCTTTACCACTACCTCATCTGCATCTACATTCTTTGCACCGCAACCGCCCAAAACGCCGATGCTCATAACAGCTGTAAGCAGAAGTGCCGTTATTCTTTTTGCCTTCATCGATTGTTCCTCCCGAATTTATACTTGTCTGTGTTTTATTATAGGACTTTTTAGAACCTCTTACAACAAGTTTCTTATTTTTTCTCCACCAGCCTTACCCGAATATCCTCCAAGATACGTTCTGTAGCTTCCATAACCGACAGTTTCTCCTGTCTGGAATTTTTCTTCAGATAATAGGTGAAAAACGGTCCCTTTTTGTCCGGCGTAAAGCTGAGAGTTCCCTGATAATCCTGTATGAATTGGGGAATATCCACAGGATTTATCTTTGCATTTTCCAAAAATACAAACTGAATCACATCTGCCTTTTCCGAAACCTCCCGCAGATAACATCCATGTGCCTTCGCCTTGGCTCTGGCAATCCACAAAAGATTTTCCACAGATTTCGGCGGATCTCCAAAGCGGTCAATCAGCTCCTCTAACATTTCGTCGCTTTCCTCTTCGTTTTCAATTCCTGCGATTCTCTTGTAGATATCCAGCTTTTGAAATTCATTGGAGATATAGGTTGCCGGAATATAGGCATCCACATTGATGTCCAAAGTGGTATCGAAATATTCCTCATGGGGTTCTCCCTTTACGGTTTTTACTGCTTCATTTAACATCTTACAGTAAAGGTCATATCCCACTGCCTCCATATGTCCGTGCTGCTCCGCACCCAACAGATTTCCTGCACCCCGGATTTCCAAATCTCTCATGGCTATCTTAAATCCGCTTCCCAAATCCGTAAACTCTTTGATTGCCGCCAGACGCTTTTCTGCCACCTCTTTTAACATCTTATCTCTGCGGTAAAGCAAAAAGGCATAGGCTGTCCGGTTAGACCTTCCCACTCTTCCCCTTAACTGATAAAGCTGGGACAATCCCATATTGTCTGCATCATGGATAATCATGGTGTTTACATTGGAAATATCCAGTCCCGTTTCAATGATGGTGGTGGATACCAGTACATCGATTTCTCCATTGATAAAGCTGTACATAATGTCTTCCAGTTCCCGTTCCCGCATCTGTCCGTGGGCAAACGCCACATTGGCCTCCGGTACCAGCGAAGCGATTTTTGCGGTAACATCCTCAATCTGGTTCACGCGGTTGAACACGTAGTATACCTGTCCTTCCCGGGAAAGCTCCCGCACAATGGCCTCCCGCACCAGCTCCTCATTATATTCCATGACATAGGTCTGTATCGGCATCCGGTCCATAGGCGGTTCCTCCAACACACTCATATCCCGAATTCCTATGAGGCTCATATGGAGAGTTCGGGGAATCGGTGTTGCCGTCAGGGTCAGTACATCTACGTCCTCTTTCATCTGTTTGATTTTTTCCTTATGGGCAACTCCGAAACGCTGCTCCTCATCAATAATCAAAAGACCTAAGTCCTTAAATTCCACATCTTTAGACAATACCCGGTGGGTACCGATTACAATGTCCACCATTCCCTTTTTCAAATCAGCAATGGTCTTTTTTTGCTGTGCCGCTGTACGGAACCGACAGAGCAAATCCACCCGTACCGGAAAATCTTTCATTCTTGACGCAAATGTATTGTAGTGCTGTTGTGCCAATATCGTTGTCGGAACTAAATATACCACCTGTTTTCCTTCCTGCACGGCTTTGAATGCCGCACGGATGGCAACTTCCGTCTTTCCATAGCCGACATCTCCGCAGATCAGACGGTCCATGATCTTCTTGCTCTCCATGTCCTGCTTGGTAGCTTCAATGGCAAGCTCCTGATCTTCCGTCTCCTCAAACGGGAACATTTCCTCAAATTCCCGTTGCCATACGGTATCTTCGCCATATACATAACCTTCCCGGTTCTGACGTTTTGCGTAAAGTTCAACTAAATCCTGTGCAATATCCGCGACTGCCTTATGCACCTTTGACTTTGTCTTAGACCACTCCTGTGTTCCTAATTTATTCAGCTTTGGTTTTTTGGCATCCGCACCGGCATATTTCTGGATCAGCTCTAACTGGGTTGCAAGGATATAGAGATTTCCGCCTTTGGCATATTCGATCTTAATGTAGTCTTTTACGACTTTATCTACTTCTACTTTTTCAATTCCGCGGTAGATACCAAGTCCGTGATTTTCATGGACCACATAGTCGCCGACATGCAGATCGGAAAAGCTCTGTATCTGCTCTCCTTCATAGACTCTGCGTTTTTTCTTCTTTTTCTTTTCCCTGCCAAAAATATCACTTTCCGAAATGACGACGCACTGCAGATCCGGGTACTCATAGCCCTTTTTGATTTTTCCATAGGCAACCATGACCTCGCCCGGTTTTACTTCATGCTCCTCGTCCTGTGTATAAAATGCACTGATCCCTTCTTCTGTGATATCCTGTGCCAGACGATTCGCTCTGGTTCTTGAACCGGATAGGAGAATGACACGATAGTGGTTCTTTTTATATCGTTTCAGATCCTTAATTAACAGTTCAAAACTGTTGTTATACGGATTGACGGTCTTCATCTGAATCGAAAAATATTCTTTGGTCGGAAGTGCCTTCTCTTTCATTTCAAGTGCCG
>OMCF01000336.1_pt1 | contig 20638 bp, 34 predicted proteins | sample 1673791 | NCBI WGS metagenome assembly OMCF01 (sample SAMEA103958127, study PRJEB25191) | human gut metagenome | biome: human-associated habitat [ENVO:00009003]; feature: intestine environment [ENVO:2100002]; material: feces | place: Germany | collected 2013/2015
TTTTCCATCACTACATTTTTTACCAAATACAAAAATCCATTTATCCTCTGTTTCTAATGTTTCAAGTAAGTCAAATCCCATTGATTTTTCTTTTACCTTTTCATATGCTTCTTTTACACTAATCATATTTATACACCTCACAGCACGCTTTTATCAATTCAGATGCTTCCAAATTATCTATACGGCACATTTCAGTATAGCCAGAACTAACATAATCAAAATAGTATCTAGCATCATTTGTTCCATCTTGTGGATCAATAAAAATCGTTTTCCCATTTCTTTGTTCTGCAACGAAGACGTGTGCTTCTTTCTTGTTTTTCCACAAAACATATATTTCAGCTCTCGCTCCATCCCCATAGTTTTTCATTGCATCTTCTATATATTTTAAACCATTTCCTGTTCCACATGACCTCCATTCTGCATTATCAAATATATTTTTCCATGTATTCTCATTTATTACATCCCTTCCAACTAATATAGTTGGTTTTGCCATTACATCATATCCACGTCTACGCATTTCATATGCAGGAACACATCTCTGACAATTCATTTTATATGATACATCTTTTTTGTAATTTATATTTGCTAAAAATGCATCCTGTTCTGGATTTACATCTAAAATTTTCTTTTTCCAATCACTTAAATCCGCTCCGCTTGGTTTAGGTTTAGTATACTTCCTTTTTCTCTCCGACACAACACATCTATTACTTCCGCCACTAACTCTCAAACGATTCTCTTTCACTTTCACACCTGCCGCCGCACTAAATTGCCTATAATCTGCTGTCTGTTTCCGCAATTTGCTCTGTAACTCAGCAACATCGCCACCGATGGCTCTCTGTGCCTCAATCTCACGCTTGGTTGCTCTGATATTTCTCTCCATCTGTCGTTGTTTCTGCGTTACTTGGTAATAGTCATAAGTTTTTCCATTTATTTTGACAGGTTTTGGCTCTTCAATATCATCCGGCACGAAATCCGCACCTTCCCAGAAAGGATAAAACTCATGTGTACAGTTCACACCTTTTAATCCGGTAGCTGTTCCGTAACCGGTGGATTTGAAAAAATCAGGGTACTTCTTATTTTTACCGGAATAGGAGAATACCTTGTTTTGCCAAGGTACATGCTCCGGTCTGCTTCCTATATGCTGTGATGTAATTACAAGGTCCTGTCCGGTCTGTTTGAGGTTTTCTTCCATGATTTTACCGGATAACTGGCTCAATCCGGTTCTTACCGACATCCTTACCGCTGTATCAAGCTGATATGTCCGACCATTCGCATAATCAATAGACCTTAATCCGCTCTGTGCTAATCTATGTACGCAATCATTTACAGCTTGGTCATAGGAGAAAGTCCCGGTAGAAACCTTAAGAAGTGCTAAATCCATCTCTCTCTGATAAGCATTAAGAACTCCGGTTGTGGAAAATACCGTGTTTTTAAATCCGGTACTCTTCGTAAGGTTCCTAAGCTGTCCTGCAGTCTGTTTTTGAAAGGCACTTATGAGCTGACTCATGCTATTCGGTTTCTTTAGGTCTGCTCCGTGCTCTTGCCACATGGATAGGTCATTATTCCATGCCATATTACCAGCTTCAGCCGTAAGTTCGTCCCCGGCTTCTTTAGCTTCTTTTACAGTCCGTTTAATAATGTCCTGTACTTCCTGCTTGTATGCCTTGGTATTTTCTGCTACTGCCATCTGATAGGCTTTATCTGCACGGATTATATTCATTACCTCTGCCTGTATCTTCTCTGCAGAATATCCCTGCTCCACCATAGATTTCGCCATTAATTCGGCTGTCTCGGTGTATCTACCGGTCTTTTTTACTCTCCGGGCAATATCTGCAATGATTTCATCTTCCATCTGCTCATACAGTCCCATTATGTATTTGTCTATGAGTGTTTCAATCTGCTCTTCTGATAATGCCCTTGTACCACCGCCTTATTCTATATCACCATTCAATATTGCTCTTGCATCTTCTTTGCTTATTCCAATTGCTTGTGAAATTAAATTAATTGCCTGTCCCTCTGTAATTGTTCCCGACGTAAATTGACTCATTATCGCAATTAAACTCTGTGTCTATGCTCCGTTCAACGGTTTTCCACTAACTTCTGCCAACCCCGCAATGTCTTTTCTCATCTCATCCTCATCGTCTTCCATATCATCAACGAATCCGTTTCCAATATACTTCTTTGCTTCCTCTTCCGAGATATTGTATTTCTCCATTAAATACCACACCTTCAATATTGGCACTTCTGCAAACGAAAGTGCATCCGCCCTCATAGCTTCAAGTTTTGTCTGCTTATCTTCTACATAGGAATCATCGAACTCAATCATAAGTTCTTCCTTTACATCATAGGACGTACCGGAGAACTGGTTTGAAAACCACATTGCCGCATGGATAATGTCTGCGATATAGTCAGATGCATTATTCCGCTGCTTATTGAGTTCCTGCATCTCGTCCTGTTTCGTACCGATATACTCCGTTGCTGTTGTTATTTTTCCATTCTCAAAAGTATATTTCTTAGTGCCATATCCAAACTGCATAGAAAGGAGTGACAATACTAACTCAAAAGCCTTTGTTATCTGTTCAACACGGATTTCCGGGTTATACTCTTTAATAATTACATCCTCATTCGGTAGCTTTTCGCCAATTAACACAAATATTTCTTTCTGTTGCGGCGTTAGTTCTGGATTTCCGTCTTTTCCTTTTCGGATAGTAGCTAATACCTCATTTAAAAACACGAGTTTCTGACCTTTATCCAAATCTCCATATAGGATGTTATAGCAAAGGTCTACGGCTTTAAATAGTGGGATGTTGTTATAGATTTTCGGCAAACCGTACCCTTCCATGTTATCTAAATTATTAACCTCTGCATTAGTCATAATGGAAAATGGCTTAACATCTCCAAGCTGAATACTGGACGATTCCGCATCAATCTGCTTTCCTGTTTCATTAAAAACCACCGTGTCAGCCTTGTATCTTCCGTTATCCTGTGTGAAAATGACTAATGTTGTTTTATCCTTTCCTCTAAATTTATTCGTAGCACAAAAGGCACACTCTGTTACCAGACCATTTTCTACAGTAAGTGGAAGAATACAGTCTGCATCCACATAGTTTATGCGAATATCCCCTCCAGAAACAGTTACAGTTCCGTTATTGTTTTCCAAATAATTTGCATTACGGAGGTAGATATACGCCCCCACGGTTCCTGTGGCAGCGGTTTTCTCTAACTGCTCTCTGTATCTAACATTGAATCTGTTATTTTTCAGAAGTTCATTAATGAATTCCTGTGATGCACTATTATTCTCTGGTGCAACAGAAATAATCTCGCACAGGTTTGCATCATCGGCACAGCACCGTTTTGCAAAATTCATACGCTCGATCTGTAATTCCACATTATTCAGATTCTTTCTCTTATGAAAATCCTCAATAATTCTGTTTGCGTACCAGTTATCGCACAGATTGACTATCTCCAATGCATTTTCATTAACTATATAATCCTGTTTCTTTAAATATGCTTTTACAAAATCTTTCCTTATGACTCCTCCTATCTGTCTAAAGCTATATATTCTATGAAATCTAAAATGGTGTAGCAAAATGCATCCCACCAGTCATTACAGTTGCCGATATTCTTATCCTCTGGAATATTTGGCTTTTTTTCGTCCCACTTCAAACTACCAATGGATTTACGGAGATTCCTGCACCGCCTGTTTACCTTTAATCTTTCAGTATTGAAAAGTAAATCCACCATTCTCGGACGCTCAGATACTTCGTTCTTACAGCACCCTGCTATACTCCTATATGGTAATCCTTCCTTTTTAGCAGCACTTCTTAGACTATTTATCATGGTTGTGCTAGCGCTATCGCAAAACACCCAGTCAACTCCATTATATTTGTCAATACACATCCGATAAAATTCTATGAACTTCTCGCATATTTTATCGGAATCAATGTCTTGTGTTTTTGGTAAAGAATCCTCTTCCGCTGGTTTTAAATCGTGATACCCATTATAAAAAAGTGTGCACACCATTGTTGTCATTGACCCGTTTCCTCCGAAATCGACACCTATTACTACCTTAGATGGTTCTCTTACCAAAACACCATCTTCCATGATTTCCTCATCGTCATATAGATATGGTTCGTTATTTTCCGCAAACCTACGGAATATGATTCCCTCCGCAACTGCTCTCTCTCCGCGAATATCACGCTTATACCACACGCTATCTTTTTGATATGTACTTAAAACAGTGGCTATCTTCTTGTCCGACAGGCTCATATTGTCTACCAGAGTGAAATGTCCGTAATTATATCCATATTTTGGATTTTTAGTCTGCTGTTCTTCATGGAATTTAAGAATGTCAGTATAATACCAGTGTTCTTCCTCTTTTGGATTTAGGTCATGGAATATCTTTCTATCTGAGCTGGAAAAAGTACGGTCGAATACCTCTTTTAAAAACTTCGGGTGACACTCATTCGTTTCTGTCACATAAGCCATACCGTAGGTATTACCTTTAATCAGTTTTTCGTCTCCATCCTTGCCACCACCAGACACAAGCACAACCTTTTCTCCGGTCTTGGTCTGTACATAGACACAATCACGGTCTTTATATTTTCCCTCTCGGCAACGTCCCTCAAAGTAATTTAGCAATCCGTATCCGTCGCAATCAAAAATATTGAGTTTTGCCGTAGCCACGGACACTCCAGCTATTAAGTGTATCTTATTGTGGTGTGTTTCCAATATGGAGCAGAATATCAATGTGTTTAATACATTCTTCCCGCCTCGCTTTCCGCCTTCTGCCACGTTGAACCAGCTGTCAAAACACCGGAGCATATAGTCATACTGTCTTTGGCTTAGTGGTGCCGGATCATTCATTGTCCTGCACCTCCTCAAAATCATCTATGCTACGGTTATTTGCCGGGTGCTGCAAAATATCCGCAATTGTCTGCATATTCTTCAAAATCTCTTCTCCGGCATTATCGTTGACCTCTGCCTTTTTCTTCTCGTACTCCGCACGATACTTACTCTCTGGATGCATGAGGAAGTACTTTGTTAGCCAGTCAATAGCTTTCTGAGAATCTTTCAGTTTAACCGAAATACCATCGCGTCCCTCTTTAACACTTTCAATAAGCTGTGTATCTACTGTTTTTGATTCATTCAGATTCACAGTGTTTATCTCTATGAGATTGCCGGACTTTGCTTCTACTTCCGTTTTCCCAAAACTTAATACATTCCCAATGTCCGAGAATGCTATACGCATCTGCAGCTCTACAATATCCTCTGATTCTGCTATAATCTGCTGGCGTTTAATATCCTTGAGACGTTCTATCTCAGCTTTGACATTTGGGTTTCTTAGGAGTTTACATCCCTCAACCATTGCCGTCTCGTATTTGCAACCATATGCCTTCTGATAGCTTTGTGCCGCATTGAATGTCCGGCTATAATAAATACAAAACATCTGCCTCTCTGGTGTTAATTTATCGTTCTGCAACGTCTCTCTTGTACCATCATCTATCTGCCCTGCCTCTACGGATGCAACCTTTTTATTTTGTGTGCACACCTTTCCTTTTTGGGGTGCACCCTCTTTTCTATTCCATCCATATCGTTTTTTCCAACTTTTCACGGTGTTAATAGTGGTATCATATTTCTCTGCTATATCTTTGTACTTCATTCCTGCCATATAATCTGCTTCTGCCTTTTCGTGTTTATCCACTATGTCACCTCTTTTCTTATAAAATAAAAAGAGCCGGATACATAGATTATTCTATATACCTGGCTCTTTGGCTCTGGTATTATTGTAACTTATTTTTATGGTGTAGTCAATTTATTGTAACCACTAGTCATTTCTGTTCGGTATAAAAATACCAACCGTCAAATATTGACGGTTGGTGATATATCAGCAATATACGCTATCTAATGTTATAATTCCATTTATTCCTTCTAATATTTCTCGCTTATCATTGTCTAAGCAGTAATTTACAAATCTTTTATAAAATTTTCGCGACGGAACTATGACCTCTGTTTGGTTATACTTGAATTCTAAATCACCTCTTATTCTCCATTCCCTTTCATGGCTCCAATCAATTACGTTATCCGCTGAATCAAGTTGCAAATCCACAATTCGCCACCATTCATCTTTTGGAAGTATTTTCCTAAGTTCTGATGCTTGACCATATATAACAGGTCTTCCACCTTTCCTATATACAAACATCTTAGCAAACCTTAATCCGAATGCTCTATACCTATAATGATTCGAACCACTTGATTCTCTCATCATTCGTTCATATATCAAATTTTCAGAAATAGAACTCAATGGAGCTTCCTGCAAACACACTACTGCGTCATCGCCATTAATAAAACCATGTCCACCATTGATTCTTTTACCTTCAAGCATGGAAATAAGATTTTCAAATGCCTCGTCAGCAGTTTTCCCATTGGTTAAATGTGTGATTCTCGATGTTATATCATTTCTATGTGTAATTCTATCTCTCCATCCATCAAATTTCATGTCTTTCTCCATCATTTGTGATAGGAATATTGTACCACTCCAACCGTCAATATTCAATTATCAATGTACTACAAATTTAATCTTCCGTTTTCTCACACCGTTCAAACTCGATTACCCACACCCACGGTGATGCGTCCCAGCCGTATCGGTCAAGGTCGGATTTCTTGATGGTGGAGTTCCAAATTTCTACAAATTTATCAATCTCATCGTATCCTTCATCCAGACAAGCGTCGCATCCAAATGGTGCATTACAATTTCTACAATTTGATTGGTAGATACCTTCTTTAATAGCTCCGTCCTCTGTAATCTCCTGCAACCGCTCCACACGCACATTCGTTACCTTTAGCCAGATACGTGCGGCTTCCTTTGGCATGTGGATGGATGGGTGCCACGGCTCGTTTGCATCCTCCGAGTTTGCAATGCTGGCTCTATATCCGTAAAACTCTGCAATGTGACATCCTTCTCCTTTTCCAACTCTCTTTTTGTATTTATGCCACGTTTCCCGGACATACAGAACATCATCTGTGTGATATGGCGGATTCCACCGTTTTCCCAAATCCTCTTTTGTAATATTATCAGGAAGTCTATATTCTTCTCCCCAACTCTCATGTGCTGTCTTGCTTGGATATCCCCATGTACCACAATCACTTCCTGCAAATGTATAGCACAACTTTGATTTAGGCTGCGGCTTAATCACACGCCTTGTCACCGTCTTTCTCCCGTCCAGAATCGCACGAACCATATCGGTATTGAACAGAATCGGTAATACTCTACTCATTCACTCCACCTGCCATTTCCATTCGTACTTTTCCAATTACTTGGCATCCGCATTTAGGACAATCAAAGCAGTCGTATAGCTGTTCTTTTCCTGTTAAAACGCTAGTGTCTTTGACTATATACTTGTTTTCTTTCAATGCTTCAAATTCGTTATCACACACTTTACACTTCATCCAATCCACCTCCTTTCACAATCTCAATCGCTCGCTTAACGCTGACAGCTTTATAATACCTGTGGTTTGCTGGACTTGACTTCCCATATTTCTGTATGGATTTTGATTCGCTCATTTTCTGCCCAACCTCTTCCAACTGCTTTACAACCTTGTTCATATCATCTTTCAAGTCGTCCTGCAACTGCTCAATCATATCCAGCACATCACTCGCAAGAAGCATCTTGTGTTGTTCTGCGTATATGCTCATTTGCAACTGATAATCTTTAAGTCTTTGTTCTGTAATGCTCATTCTTCATCTCTCCAATTAAATTCAATTTCTTCGCCCCAATCAACCCCTAACTGCTCACATTTTGCTCTGGTAGATGTTCCACCGGAATGGTTCGTTCCAAGAAGGAACAGTTCTTGTACGATTCTGAAATATGTCTTTCTGATACAGAACCGCTCTTCCTCGTCCAATTCTTCTATGGCATCTTCTCCATGTTGCCATCTGTACCATTCTGCAAATTTATCTACCATATCTTTCATAAGTCCAAGACAAGATTTGAGAATATATTTTTCATCATGGCTTTCCAATTCTTTCTTCGCTTTCTGCTTCTCCACCGCCGCCCTGCATTCATCCGGCGTGCCGATTGCCTCATAATCCCTTAATGAGCATTCATAATTCCTCTTTATTTCAGATATTATTTTCCCCTTTGCATTTTCAAAATCGCACAACCCACTTAAATGAACGCTTTTGGCAGCGCAATTTATATTGTCATACTGTTCTTTAGATTCTTTTAATTCTTCTACTGTACCGATTGCTCTATACTGCTGTACTTCTTCCAGTGCCTTGATTGCAATATTTAATGCTTTGACATACTTCGGAAATCCTATTATTGGTTTATGCTCAATAATCTCATATTTTGCTTCCTGCTCTGTCATTCTCCCACCTCACTCCACACCGGATAATAATTTCCTTTATCATCCATAATCCAATATCCTGTGCTCCAAGTATTTGTTGTTGGGTCGTACACTTTTCTGCCTTTAATCATTCTTCCACCTCCAACAGTTCCGGATTGTCAACAGCTGAACCTATAACCTCAAATTCACATCTTTCTATGTATTCATCAGTCAATGGCATTGGTATACAGAACGGATCACATTTGCTGATAGCATCTGTCGGAATAACCTCATAATGCCATCCTACGACCTTATCGATTCTTTCCAGTGTTTCAACATTGATAACGAAAAACTCTCCAAATACTACCTTGGCAATATCCTTCGGATTTCCATGTCCCATGAGAATATCATTCTCCCAAATCAGCTTACCGTTCTTATCTTTCAGCCCGGTGCACTGGCAGATGGTGGATTCGTCTACCTCATACGATTCGCAATCGTAAATTCTTTCTGGTACTTTCTCTATCACAGTTCCAAGATACGTTTCTTTCCCAGATTCTTCTGGTGGAATAAAAGTATGTATTCCAATAAATCCTTCCACCCATTCTCCGTTATCCGTCCGCTTTGCACGGTATAAATATCTATCTTCCATCTTTTCTTCTCCTTCCTCTGGATACACGTCATGGCGTGCTTACATTTCTCGCTACAATCTTTGTTTTTATCGTATGGACATTTCATAGAATCCCTCCTTACGCAAACCGTAGCTGTCCGGTCTGCTCTGTCTCTATTTTCATATTTCCGGTTCTTTTACACCTACAAAGTTCTGGAAGATTTGCCATCACAAGTGCCGCAGGAATCGGCGGACATACCGCATTTCCACATCTTTTAACCTGTTCAGTCCTTGGATACGCCTTTCCTGTATAGTCATGGTCAATGATATAATCATCCGGGAATCCCTGACATCCATATAGTTCCTTTGGTTCTAACATCCGCAGTCCGATGTCAACTATCTGATAATCAACTCCAGCGATTGTGACAAGTCCGAATCTGTCTCTGGAAGTGATTGTATCGAGCGGTTCATCCACATTCTGACCTACTCCCTGCCCATAATATTTAATCAAAAAAGCTCGAACCTCTCCGAAATGACCATCTCCGGCAGTTATGGTGTGTAAAGGTTCATTAACGCTCTGACCTGTGCTTGTACCATAAAACTTACTCAAGAATGATGTCACAAGCCCATATCTGTTAGAGCCGTCCACGGTCATAATTGGATTTTCTATTGCTTGTCCTCTCACTTCATTCTCAGATGTTTCTGAATGGTACTGAATAAGTGTTGGACTAATCAGACAATGCTCATTCTTACTCACAATCGTTGTGAGTGGCTCCCTAACATCCTTGCTCCGGTCTTTTGTAAATCCAGTCTGTCCTATCTGTACCATGTACGGCTCGCAAAGATAATGCTTTCCGCTTCCAACTATGGTTGGCAAAGGTTTCTTAATATCATGTACACGCGGCTCTTGTCCTTTTCTCTCTCCGTACCCAATAGGAACAATGAACGGCTCCGCATTATCGATTACGAATTTCTTAAGTCCTCTTGCAATACGCTCCATTGTCTTAGGAGCCAGCCGACGCACCGCCCGGATGCCATACTTCTCCTTGATTTCTTCTGATGTATCAAAAATACTCGGACACGGACGGCTGAAATCTATCTGCGTGTATGCTCCAACGTATGGTTTTAATAATCCTGCTTTCACTTCCTCACTGTCTGCCGGTGCGTGTGTCGGCTCCGGCCACACAATCGGTTTTCCATCGCACCTGGCAATCAAAAAGAATCTTTTTCGCATAGTCGGTGCCCCGTAATCAGCCGCTACTAATTCCCTGTACTCAACATCATAGCCAAGTTCTTTGAACTGTTTTACGAATTTTTCAAAAGTAACTCCCTGCTTGTTTTTAATAGGTCTGTGACTTCGGTTCAGCGGTCCCCATGTCTTAAATTCTTCTACATTTTCCAACATGATTACTCTTGGACGTACCAATCCCGCCCATCTGAGAGCTACCCATGCAAGACCTCTGATATTCTTATCTTTTGGCTTTCCACCTTTCGCCTTTGAAAAGTGTTTGCAGTCTGGACTAAACCACGCAATCGCCACCGGCCTTCCCTTACAAACTTCCACAGGATCAACGTCCCACACATTTTCACAATAATGCTTCGTGTTTGGATGATTTGTTTTGTGCATACGGATAGCTTCTGGATCGTGGTTAATCGCTATGTCGACGCTGATTCCGGTTGCCATTTCCATTCCGGTAGAAGCACCGCCTCCTCCGGCGAAGTTGTCCACCATTAACTCTCCGTTTATCATTGCATCACCTCCGGAAAATCTGTTATACTCATCTGCCCGTCCTTATTAAATACTAGCATTTCATTCTTGGCTCTTCCGTAGAAATTCCGGTCAATCTCAAATCCGTATGCACTTCTCCCAAGTTCGTATGCCGCTCTAAGTGTTGCGCCACTTCCACAGCACGGGTCAATGACACTGTCTCCTGGGTCTGTGAAAATCCCAATCAGCTTTTTCAATACTGCAACCGGCTTCTGTGCCGGATGAATCTTTGGAATCTCTTTTCCGTCTTTCTCCCATGTGAACCAGTTAAAAATCATGTGTCCGGTGCCCCGGATGTTCTTTCCGTTTTCGTCTGTCTGACAACCATTACGGAACTTTGGAAGTCTGTCTCTGTAAAGCACAAGAGCATATTCCGTAGCACCTACCACTCGCATATTTGCCTTTAGCACCTGCGGAGAATAATTCTTTACAAATACAAGCGGTATGTAATTCACAAATCCATGTTTATTTGCCGCATTTATCAGAATAGGCAACTGCTCGAATGAACAGAACACAATCATACACGGACTGTCTGAACTTCTTCCTCTCTGTATTGGCTTCTTATCCTCTTTTTTAAGCATTTTGCTACAGAAGTGGAAATACTCGTACAGATTGAAATTGAAGTCCGAATTGAATGCCGCCTTTCCTGCCAATCTACTTTCTCCATTCTTGTTATCGCCGCCGTTGTACCACATTGGATTACTGCCATAGAAGTTCTTCCCTACATTATATGGAACATCAGCGATGATAAGCTGTGCCGGTGGTATGGCATATTTCTTGTAGTTCTGCATTGAATCTCTGTAAATCTCACATTTTATTTTCCTGTTTTCCATTTTTCAAAAGGAACCCGGTGCACCTTTTCCCGGGAGGTTCCGGCTCCTTTCTAATTTTTTTATTGTACTTTTTTTGTTTTTCTGATAATGTAAAATTACCTTTAATTTAAAGGAGGTGTCCACTATGTCAGCAATATTAGCAGACGTTTTGAGCACCGTTGAACTCGGTTTCTTAATGGTATGAATGAAAATAGCAACGAACTGTTTATTGGTTTCTATTTTTTTAGTCAAATATTTTAAAAGTCAAAAAAATCGTTTAACAGGCCGTGCCAGCCAAATAAAAAATTAAAATTTAAAAAATACATTAACCGAGTTGACCAATAAACTAGATGTTTGGGTGGCACACCAAACATCTTTTTTTATAAATTAAGTTCTATCTGCACCGCCGGAACGTCTTCCCACGGTACGCCGATATAATCAAGCACTCTGCCCCAACCATACTTTTCTCCAGTCTCTGGATCCGTACAACATCGGTACATATAAAATTCCCATTCCTTTGAATTACGCTCACGCAATTGGTCAAATCTATGTGGTCGTTCTTCCAGATGAATACCGAAACCACACATACTACATCCGGTTCTCTGTGCTTTGGTGGTCCTAAGGTTTCCATCATCATCTCTTTTAATGTTTCCGTATATTTCCGGTATGATGGTATCTAATGGCTCATATGGAATCACATTACCGTCTTTGTCCCGGCTATATTCCTGCTCATAGTACAGACTTTCAAAAACTTCGATATGTTCGTGATACCACTTATCCATTTCTAACGAAAGCTGCAATAAATCCTGTCTGTAGAAAATAGCAAACGGAGCTGACCGTGTGACTGTCTTTCCGTAATAATTACACCCATGCTCTACCAACGCTTCTTCTCTCTGTCCTCCCTCACTTGCCATTAGTCCCAGATATGTATAAGAGTTATGATCCTTCGCCCAATCATCACATGGCTTTTCCTTCATCCAATAACAGCATTCGTTTGAAACCTTAAAATCCGGCTTCTGGTAATTCACTCCCTCATTCTCATTTTCATATCCTCCGAACAATTTAAGCCACTTCTGTGGTAACTTCATACGGCTGTTCTTAGCAAAATGCCCCTTTTCTCCGCAATTTCCTGTGATGATGGCATGCCGTACTGTTCGGTTCTTTTCTGTCGGATTCTGCAGCGTATTTATTCTTCCGGCAATCTTTTTAGAAATCACAGGGAAGCCTAATTCATTCAGAACCTCTGCTTTGCTTTTATATGGCCTCAAAATCTCAAGTCCGAGTGCCTTATGTACTTTCTGTATGCTCTTATCCTCAAGACTGGATACTGAAATTCCGGGAACATTAATCCCTATGCTTTTAAGCCATATATATAGTGTGATGCTGTCAAGACCACCCACACTAACATGACAGCTATTTCCCTGTACTCCAAGATTTTCTAAAAATTCGTATGCAACATTCTTCTGCCTTTCAATTTTCTCTTCGTAATCAAGTTCTTGCAGCTTTTGAAAATTTCTCTGCATCCCTCTTCTTACGCTTTTGAAATTTTCAAATACTTCGTCCGGGGCTTCATCTATTGCTCCATATTCTTCAACAAATGCTAAATCATCACTTTCAAAATTCATTGTTATTTGATTTTCCATCTTTCAGTTTTCTACACCTCCGCATAGTATAAATACACCTGCTTCACTATCTCCTGTCTCAATGCTTCATCAATCGTTAAATTGTACCGCTTGCAATGCTTGTCCACGTACTCACGGAAGTCTGGGTTGTAGCGGTATTCGTTTTCTAAGTTGCACATATTTTTATACCCTCCGTTTTAATTCGCTGACCGCACTATTTTAATCTTTGATAAATCGCATCTGGATTTTTTCAACCGCTCACAGGCTTTTATCCATTCATTCTCCAGACCGTTAAATATGGCTTTCTGTGCCGCCACTGATTTCTGAATCTCCTTCATACTGTTATCTCCCTTCGCAATATTTTTCAATGTCCCTTTTCGGGCAATCCATAGGGCTTGTATAGATATTCTCGCCTATCTGTATCCATTCTTCGGTGCACACCCGAAACCGCCTGTTTCTGGATACATTTTGCACCAACTTACAGGAATCGCACTCGTCACAATGCGGTATGTCTATCCGCCTTTTTCTACATCCCTGTGTGATTCTGCTCTTTATCCCATGTTTTCGGCAGAAATATGCTACCGCCGATTCCGGCACCATGCTGTCAAAGTGAAAGCTGATGGCATCTGCTGTCTTCTGGTATGTAAAACCCTTATCCATGAATCCACGAATCTCTTCCGTGTATGGCTCTAAATGAAAAGCACTATGCCTCCCGCTATTCCTACTTCCCATGAGCCGCACCCCCTCCGAGTAACTGCTGTTCCAATGCGTCATAATCATACCGGCGTTGGTTGAAATTGTTGAATTTATTACCTTTGGTGGTCAATTCCTGCCGCTGGCTCCTATTCCAATTTCTTACAGCCGCTCTCCAATCTTTCATTTTGTTTTTACCAACCATCCACCCCTTGGATTCATAAAAATCAATAAACCTCTCTATGTCAACGTTGGTATATCCTTTTTCTTGACAATAGTCCGATACATCTTGGTGGGTGGGTGGCACGAATCTCGTGCATACACTCTCTTTATCCTTTACCTTATCCTTATCCTTTACATTTACCTTTTCCTTAGGTTCTGCTTTGGTTTCGGTTTGGTTATTGTTTGGTTTTGGTTTGGTTTCGGTTTGGTTATGGTTTGGTTTTTGCTCGGTTATTGGTCTGCCGCCTTTGGTTCCATTTTGGTATCTTTTATTATTGGCATCAATCTGTGGCTTAGAAAGAAGATATATCGTTCTTTCAATCCCAGATGTTTCCGGTTCTAAATCATTAAGACCATATTCCATAATGGCTGATACCGATTTTTTAAATTCCTCCGGTGGCAATTCTTTCACAGCTTCGTAAAAGCTGCGATAAAAAACAACGCTGTCTCTCATTTCCCACCACCTAATACATCAAAAATACTTATCTGGTTTCTCTCAAGTTCATTATTCTGATTTTTTATGTAAGTGTCTAACTCAGATACCTTCTTACGAATCTTAAGTGTTCTTTTATTCTCCTGTGCCCTGTAGAGCCTCACGAGATACATTTCATCACATGACGGTTGAAAATATCCTTTTCCATCCTGGAGGTTAAGTATCGGATGCTCTCTGGTACACTCAGTCTCTATCATTTCACGAATCTTTCGGTCAGAAAGTCCGGTAGCTATCATGAGCTGATTCCTTGTCACGGCATTCCTGTGTCCTATCGGTATGTAGTCAAGTATTCTCACTCACACCACCTACTTTCGTTATCGTGACTTCTGTCCGTGGATTCTCCTTATCGTACAGAACCTTACTCCCATCTGTACTCACGATAATCTTGCTGTTATCGTCTAAAATGACACCATATTTCACAAGGATGTCATGTAGTGCTTCGTGAAGGTTCGTAAGGTCTACACGGTGCCTCGTCGGCATATAATAGACTGCTTTCACATTGATTTGGTAATCTATCGGATTAGGAATGTCCGGCATATACGGCTTACACTCTTTCTCGTACTTCAAATATGCCTTAGACGGTAAAATCATCGGTCTGTTATGACACACAATGATTCTCTGGCTATTCTTTTTTGTAATCGGTTTTAAATTAATCGTAAATTCCACGATTCTCCTTTCCCAGCCGCCGATAGAGGCGGCTGTATCAATGGCTATAATATCGTGATATATTATTCATTCGCAGTTTCTTTTGAGCCGTACCCAAGGCTCAGGTGTTGCAACCTATAAATAACTCTTTCCGAAGATACGTCTAAAATCATCTCTGGTGCCGTATTCCCGCTCAAAATACTCTTGAGCCATAGTTTTTAGCTTTAAATCTATTAACTTGGCACTCTGACCCGCATACACACCATTCGGATGAATGTCTGGTCGCAGCGGTACGATAAATCCATACTTCTCGCTATTCTTACGGTTTACTCCACCGAAGATATGATGTCTCTCCACCGGAGCGGTACCCGTGAAATAACAATGGTCCATGTCCTCTGTGAACACACTCCAAAGCCTCTTACTCATACATTCCACCGTTCCTTCATCTTTCTAATTTCTTCCGGGGATACGGTATCAATACCAAGTTCCTGTGCTTCTGCAACAGTACCGTCAATTAATACCGACATCTCCTTTGTGTCATACTCATGACTTCCTCGATATACCTTGTAAAATGTCGCATCATCCTCGTACTTAACAGGGATACAGTGTAGGGTTTCTTGCTCCTCCATAAAAGAAACCGGGGCATTTGTCTTATAAATCATCGGACTTCCATCATCCAGTAAGAATGGCTGTCCATATTTACAAATCAGGATATTTTTACATTTGGCCTTAGATATTGGCGGCTGCAAGGCGTCCGCTATTTTTCCGACAAGCACATGGAAATAAGCGTTTGCGTCAAGGCTTCGTTTCTGCCTGTATTTTGATATTTTGATATTCAGTTTCTCTGCGTCCTTGATTTTATCGTATCCATGTTTCAATACGCTTTCTTCATTAATCTCAAGCGTGATGTTCAGCTTATCGGTGTTCCAATCCCTTGAAACACCGATTGCTCTGCCTGTCAGTTCCATTAACTATCCGCTTCTTTCTTCTTGTGATACCAAGCCTCGACCTGCTCAATGAGCTTGTCTGCGAGTTCTACGCTCAAATCTCCGGTATGTTTAAAATGATATTTCTTCTTAAGCTCATTAAACACATCTTTAGAAGTCACACCCTCGCACATCTCAGCATAGGCATCCACAAACTCATTTATTTTATGTAACTGCTCTGCTGTTGCAGGTTTCGGTTTATTATCTGCAATCTCATGCACTTCGGCATCAGGATCTTTCATTTCCTCGGTAGGAATGCAGAACACTTGAAAGCACGCATATTTGAAAGCGATTGCCATAGCCTTATTCGTTGCCTTATCTCCGCTGTCCATACCTTCTCCAATGGTCACCGCGGTAATAAAAGAGCCGTCTTCCGCAAAAAACGTATACTTAATTTTACATATGGAGTAAATTAAAAGACCTCCACTTTTTGAAGGGCGTTCTTCCCTGCTCTGTTCTAAGACTTCTGGAACGACAAACACGTGATTATTAACAAGAGCCGGATTAATAGCATTCATGACAGCGTCAATGCCTCTGTACATGAATCCCTGTTGATTATTTCTATCATTTTTCCCGACCGCACCAATCTCTTCCATGCATTTAGAAATTGCCTCGTAAATGTTCATTTTTCTTACTGTCTCTGCCATCCATTAAATCCTCCGATATTCAATCTTATGCTCTTTCAAAAACGCCTCAAGCTGAGCTTTCTGGAAAAGGTCTGCGTGAATCTCATATTTAAGTACCGTCTCGGCTTTCACATTCTCCTCGCCGGATGGTGTCGCTTCTAATGGAGGTGCGACATTCTTCGGTGGCTCTGTCTGCTGGTTCTGCTCTTCCTCTGCTGCTCTTACAGCTTCTTCCTGTCTTTTTAAAATCTCCGATTTCTGCTTCTCCCAGTTATTAATAAACGTAATTGCATCTGCCAGATTTAAAGTGGCTTTGTATTTATCCAGAGCCTTGTCCACGGCATCTGTCTGCATATCCTTAATCGTCTCAATATCATGCCGTACGGTTTTTACACGCTCCTCAATATCCTCCCGGATAGATTTTTTAGATGTGGTGGCATTCTCCCACTTATAATCATAGATTTTCAAAAGTGGTAAGTAGTCCTCCAGTTCTCCGATGCATTCTGCATAGATTGCGTCTATCTCTTTTTTTCGCTCTGCAACACGCTTTCTTTCAAACTCTTCCACCTGTCCATTAATAAAATTAATCGGTTCATCAATCAGCTTATCCAGTTCCTTGACCTGCATCTCAAATTCGGTGTACGGCTGCATAAAGTTTTTCTTAACCTCAATTCTGCGGTCACTGATTGCCTTTTTTAATTTTCTAAGGCTGGCAACTGTTTTCTTGGCATCTGCTTTAGAATCCTCCGTGAATACCATTCCACGATATTCTTCCATGCCGGCAGCTAACTGCTCCTTGATTTCGTCAAAATTAACTGTGATAACCCCATTTTTCTGCTCCACATTAAATGTTATTTCATTCATATTCATCTTCCTCCATATCTGCCTTGATAAACTCGGCTTCCTCTTTCTCTTCTAATCTTCTTCGTCTCTCAATCTCAGCCTCATGCTGCTCCCATAAACCATAGTTATCTAGCATCTTCTTTTACCTTCTGTTCAATACCTAAAATCGAACACATAATTGATTTATCAGCAATGATGAAATTACTTTCTTCATCATTTTTCATAAGTTCTTCCACATAACTCTTAGCAATGTGTGCTCTGGTAGCATCTTCGATAGTTTTTACCTGTGCATCTGGTACCATTAACATACTTCTTTCTCCTCCTTCTTCAACGGCAACACAAACTGACCGTTTTTTCCTTGTTTGAACTGTTCCACATAGATTTTCTTTCTGTCCCGGCAATCGCAATGTTCACCGGGGTCAATCCTGTCTCCACAAAACTTGCATATTCTAAAATAAGCCACTTGGCATCTCCTCCAATTCATGTTAGAATACGGACAGATGCTTTTGCATCGTCCTTAGGAAATAGCACCGAAACTCTCTCCAAAAGTTGATGGGTGCTATTTTTTTGTGCTGAAATAATGGTCTCCCACTTTTCTCCACGGCGTTCCATAATCGGAATATCCGCCCTCTTTGAAATATAGAAGCCCCGGGTATCCTCTCTCCTCTAGCTCCATCTGTACCGCCTTTATGGTCAGCTCCGACGGCTCTATGACCTTGTCCATACCTCCATCCCAGTAGCTGCTAAAATGATACGGCTGTGATATGACACCCTCTATAGTGTCCGGGAAGTCGGGGTTGTCCACCCGGTTCAAAATCACATCTGCTACCATCCTGCGTCCATCTAATGGCTGGTTTCCTGCCTCGGCTTCCACACAGATTGCAAGCATTTCTAAGCTGTCATAGTATGCTTCCTGCTCTAAATCATCCGGCGTGATAATCATCAGCCTGTACTCCGGTACTACACAGCACTCTTCTACATTTTCAGCTTTGTCTGAATGGCTATCTGTCTTAGGTATCTTTGGAATGCTTAAAATGCAGATTCCACACAAAACGGCACCGAGAGTGCATACTTTAATTTTCTTTTTCATACATCCTCCTTCCTATCCCATTCCGTATAACTCCGCTTTCTGCTCTTCTGTCATTTTCAAAACCTTGGACAGCACTCTTAAATCTCTCAAAGTGAGTGTCTCTGGATACTGTCTTTTTCTCTGAACTGTCCGAACTGTGCAGCACATACTCTTTGCTAAAGCATCATCTGTGACCCCGGTACGTTCTTGACAATATTTAATAACTGCTCTGGTATTTCTATTTTGAATTTCTAAGTCACTCGGTTTTAATTTTGGCATTTCTACACCTCCCTTTTTATTGTTGATTTTCTTATTCTCCAATCCTATAATCGTCTTATCAGCATTTCCGTGCTGAAATACGAAGGAAAGGAGAAACTTATTATGACTAAATCCGAATTTTGCTCTATCTATCAACAGATACTTGATAGAAATAAAAGCGAAATGTTAAAAGTCCTAAAAGAAAAAGGAACTCCATCAACACCAGAAGAATATGCTGCTTTTTCTGGAGAAGTAATTATCCTAGCTCTACAGACTTCTGCACAAATTACTTTTGACACAATCGTGAATCTTGGGATACTTGAAGATGACTAACAGATTTTTCAACAGTTCCACTTAACGAAGCAGGATTGAACTCTACGCTACCACGAATAGCTTGGAGTTCTTTTCTTATCAATACAAGTTCCCGATGAATTTTTCTAATCAATTTTCCTTCCTCCTTTCCAAGTCCTCTTTAATGGATATTCTCTGTTGTAAAAGATAATTTAGAAATTAAATCTCCTATGCTTTTCTTACCGTAAGCATTATCTTTCCGGCAGTTTTTCGGTATCTCTGTTTTCTAATTTAGGAAAATGGTCTTTAAAATCTTTTTCTGTGACTGGAACACCAACCAACTCCACGAACACCCGAACTCTCGGATTTACAAATGATGTTAATTCAAACCCTAGATCATTCAACTTTTTTTCAAATTCAAGATATGCCAATCTTTTACTAGTGGATTTCTGATAAAATTTAAAATCCACGTCATCTTCGAGCCAAACTAGATAAAGACATTTACCGACCTGACTATCCTCTTCTGCGTCAATTAGCCAATTCACAGTAACACCAAGTTCTTTTGCAATTATTTCTAATTCCACTAACTTTACCCTTGCCTTTACACGCTCAATATTAGAAATTCTTGATTCGGATATTTTCGTACTTTTGGCTAATACTGCCTGCGTCCATCCTTTTCCTTTCCGAGCTTTAACAATTTTATTAGCAATATCACAATAAAAATCAAAGCCAATTCTCTCTAAAAAATCAGTTTGATAAAATCTCATCTACTTATCCTCCTTCACTTGCGTTTCCTCTTTTTAAATCGTATAATTATTTCATTAGCACGGTAGTGCTAAAATATAAAGGAAAGGGTGGTTTATATGATTCCAAATTTTCAACTGCCAGAACTTGAACTACCAGAAATTGAACCTCTACCTGTTGTTTATTCGTATTCGGATACCCAATTTGAAATTTTACAAAAATACATAAAATCTTTTGAATCATCATTGGATTCGGAACACGAGGTCGGCATACTTCTCACAAACTTTGGTCAATCAGTTATAATGCAGGTAACCGAAATAAGCTACGAAAAATCTGTTCTTATGGTTTTTAAAGGATATGTGAACGGAAAAATGTCTACATTAATTCAACATGTAAATCAATTAAATTTCCTATTAACATCAGTAGAAAAAGAACCAGACAGACCTAAACGAACTATTGGTTTTCTTCCTCCAGAATAGGTTTGCTTTTCTCTGCTCCGTTAAGTTCATCTTTTCGGAGCATTTCAATTAAAATGTAAATTCCGTCCAATATTTTCAATCCTGTTTTTTCCGACATTCCTTTGAAATTATTTTCTGGCATGCTCATTTCCTTTAATATCTCTTTACGCTTA
>OMCF01000342.1_pt1 | contig 20518 bp, 16 predicted proteins | sample 1673791 | NCBI WGS metagenome assembly OMCF01 (sample SAMEA103958127, study PRJEB25191) | human gut metagenome | biome: human-associated habitat [ENVO:00009003]; feature: intestine environment [ENVO:2100002]; material: feces | place: Germany | collected 2013/2015
CGACCGACGAGCTCTTGAAGCTCTTCGGCGAGATCAACGCCTCTGGCCAGACCATCGTGATGGTCACGCACTCTGTGCGCGCGGCGAGCTGCTCCTCGCGCGTGCTGTTCCTGCGCGATGGCGAGGTCTCGCTCGAGTTAAAGCGCGGCAAGGACACGGATTCCCAGTTCTACCAGCGTATCACCGATGCGCTCACGCAGCAGCAGACGGGAGGCGAATGCGCATGAAGCCCACCTTTTACCCCCGCCTTGCGTGGATGGGTATCAAAAAGAACGCAAGGCTCTATGTGCCCTATCTTCTCTCCTGCGCGTTCATGGCAGCGATGCTGTATGTCATTGCGTACCTCGCCGTCACCCCCGCGCTCTATACGGTCAATGGCAAGGTGAACGGCTCCGGCACCTCTGCGGTCGCGATGACGATGAGCCTCGGCTCGTTCGTCGTATCGGTGTTCATCGCACTGTTTCTCTTCTACACGAACAGCTTTCTCCTGCGTCGCCGCAAGAAGGAATTCGGCCTTTACAGCATCCTCGGCATGAACAGGAAAAACATCTCACGCGTTCTTGCATGGGAGACCCTGCTGACTGCGCTGCTGTCGCTTATCGGCGGCATATTTATCGGAGCGCTGCTTTCAAAGCTCGCGGAAATGATATTTCTGCACATGCTCGGCGGCACGGCGGATTATTCGCTGCACATATCGCTTCCCGCCATCAAATACATGCTCCTGTACTTCGGCGGCATTTTCGCGCTGATCTACATCAGCAGCCTCATTAAGCTGCACCGCAGCACGGCGGTCGAGCTCGTGCACAGCGAAAGCTACGGCGAAAAGCCCGTGAAGGCAAATCCCGTGCTTGGCATAGCAGGCGTTATCCTGCTCTCCGCGGCCTACATTCTTGCCGTCAGCATAAAGGAGCCCCTGCAGGCGCTCACAATCTTCTTCATCGCCGTCATCATGGTCATCGTCGGCACTTATCTCGTTTTCATATCGGGCAGCGTCCTGCTGTGCAAAATTCTTCAGAAAAACAAGCGCTATTACTACACGCCCCGGCACTTCGTCTCCGTTTCCTCGATGACCTACCGCATGAAGCGCAACGGCGCGGGGCTTGCGTCGATCTGCATCCTCGCAACGATGGTGCTGGTCACGATATCCTCCACCTGCTGCCTGTACTTCGGCATGGTCGACTCCGTCAACGCACGCTATCCGCGTGATATCAACGTCACCTTCGGCTATGACGCAAGCACATCCCTGACAGAGGAAAAGGCTGATGCTCTGCGCGATAAGCTCGTCGCCGTTCTCGGAGATACAGAGCGGAAAAACATCCTCGATTTCCGGCAGCTTAGCATGTCCGGAGTCTTTGAAAACGGTGTTTTCGACATTTCCGAGCGCTTTTCCGGCAGCAGCAACATAAGCGATTACGGCAGGATCGCAAACTTTCGCATAGTTTCGCTGTCCGACTACAACAGGATAAGCGGAAAAAGCGAAACGCTTGCCGAGAACGAGGTTCTCCTGCACGCACTGCGGACGGATTACGGTCTCAAAACCATATCCCTCGGGAGCGTAGAGACCTTCACCGTGAAAAAGACTCTTGACGCCATGCCCCTTGCCGACGGCAGCGGCGCTGAAATAAGCCCCACGATAACGCTTGTCGTTTCCGATTTTGACAAGACCGTCGAGCGGCTTGTTGACGGCGCGGGAGAATACGTTGTCCGCTTAAAATGGATCTGCGACTTTGACTGCTCGGATGAGCTTGAGGATCAGGACAAGGTCTGCAATATGATTGCCGCGGCCTCGGAAAACGGCGAATTTTCCGACAAGGACGGCGGCAGCGGCTGGCAGTACCTGTCCTACGAATCCCGGGCTGCCGAGTACACCGACTTTGCCGCAGTGTATGGCGGTCTGTTCTTCCTCGGAGTTACACTCAGCCTCGTGTTCAGCTGCGCGGCGGTGCTCATCATCTACTACAAGCAGCTTTCCGAGGGCTATGAGGATGCGCAGAGGTTCGAGATCATGCAGAAGGTCGGCATGACAAAGCCCGAGATCCGCCGCAGCATAAACTCTCAGCTTCTGACGGTGTTCTTCCTGCCGCTGCTGTTCGCCGGACTGCACCTGGCGTTTGCCTTCCCGTTTATCCGCAAGATACTTTACATGTTCTCGTTCTACAACACGAGCTTCCTCGTCTGGACGACGGTGATAAGCTTCTTCGTTTTCGCCGTGCTGTACGCGCTTGTGTATAAGAAAACCTCGAACACGTATTATAAGATAGTAAGCTGACAGGCGATATTAAGCAAATAGACCGAACGCCGGTGGGGAATGTCCCACCGGCATTTTGCGTTTAAGCGCCAAATTTGCTTGCTTTTTGGGCGCCAATAGGCTATTATTTAAAATGTAATTCCAAATTCGAGGCGGAAATTTGGGGTTACAGCTCGAAAAATGCAGTAATTTATCGAATTTTGAGGATAAGTTTTGCTTATGGAATACAAAACGCTTGAAAAAATATATTATTCTTCCCCAAATGACTATGAAAAGATATATCTTGAGCGCTATAACGGCGACTATACGCACAGGCTGCACTTTGACATAGGCGGCAACAAGGCTTTTTTCATAGTCACGCCGGATATCCAGAAGAAAATGCTCAGCATCCAGCGCATGGACAAGACCGTCTCGCGGCTGTGTGCGCAGCTTCCCGGAAAGGCCATCGAGCAGTTTACAAAGCGCTGCCTTATCGACGAGCTTGTTCTGACGAACAGTATTGAGGGCGTCAGCAGCACGCGGCGCGAGATGTACGAAGTGCTTGAGGGCATGGGCAGGGGCGAGGCGAAAAAGCGCTTCACCGGACTTACGCAGAAATATATCATGCTCCAGCGCGGAGAGGGCATAAGGCTTGAAACCTGCGAGGATATCCGGAAGATATACGATGAGCTGGTCCTTTCCGAGGTCACGGACGAGGATCCGAAAAACGCGCCCGACGGCGTGCTTTTCAGGAAGGACTCGGTCAGCGTATGCTCCGGCGCGCAAAAGGAGATCCACCGCGGCCTGTACCCCGAGCGCAAGATCATCTCGGCGATGGAGTCTGCGCTGGAATACTTAAACGACGAGAGCGAGGAGCTTCTGCTGCGCACGGCAGTGTTTCACTATTTACTCGGCTATATCCACCCGTTTTACGACGGAAACGGCAGGCTCAACCGATTTATCAGCAGCTGTATGATGGCCAAGGAGCTTGAGCCGGTGTCGGGCTATCGCCTGTCGTACACGATAAAGGAAAATCTCGGCGACTACAACAATGCGTTTAAGGTCTGCAACCGGCCGCAGAACAAGGGCGATCTTACGCCGTTTGTCGAGATGTTCATATCGGTCATAGAAAAGTCGATGTCCGCGCTGCGTGACGCGCTCGAAAAGCGCTCGGCGCTTTTGACGCATTATTCGCTGAATATCGGGTCGCTGCCAGATGCCGACAGCGAGATCATATACGAGCTGTACAGCGTGCTTATTCAGGCGCGGCTGTTTTCCGAAAACGGCGTTTCAATGGGCGAGCTGTGCGCACACTTGAACAGGAGCGGCGAGACCGTGCGCAAAAAGCTTGCCGTTGTGAAAAACTCCGGGCTATTGATAACCAAAACCGTCAAGCGCGAAAAATTCTACGGCATCGACCTTGAGCTTATAGACAATTTCATCGCATACAACGCGCGGCAAGCGCAAGAGTGAGGCAAAAGCAATGCCCCGGCTTCATCTGAAGCCGGGGCGTTTTGCGCATTCAGTTCAGTTTTGCGCATTCAGTTCAGTTTTGCGCATTCAGTTCAGTTTTGCGCGGCGTTTTCGCTTTTTAGCATAAGCCTGCCGAGCCAGAGCACGAGCGCGCCTATGACAACGGCGAGGATGCACTGGATCGGGCTGCACGCGGCCTTTATCGCCGAAATGCCGATAAGCCAGAGTATTAAAAGCACAGCGCCTGCCGCAAGGCACACCGCGCCGATGATGAACACTATTTTGCTTTTGTTTTCCTTTATCTTTTCCGGCATGATGCTGCCTCCTTGTCGATTGTACAGCCGAGTATACCACATTTTCCGCCGCGCTTCAACATCTGCTTGCGCCGCAGCCGATACGCGTCTATAATATATACGATATATCCGACAAAAGGAGACGGCTTTTATGTATAATTTCGACGAGATAATCGACAGACGCGGCACAAACGCCCTGAACACGGACGGCTTCCGCGGCTATATATTCCACGCAGGCCCGGAGAAGGTCTTTCCGTACAAGGACGAGGAATTTGTGCGCATGTGGGTAGCGGACATGGAGTTCGGCGTTGCGCCCGAGATCCTCGATGCGCTCAGGGAGCGCGTTGACCGCCGCATCTTCGGCTACACCGGCGTTTATGACGACGAATACTACAACGCATTCAGCGCCTGGTGCGTTGATCACTACGGCTGGAGCTGCGCAAAGGACGAGCTGTGCGTTTCCCCCGGCATAATCCCGGCGCTGTATCAGCTGACCGAGACCCTGTGCACCAAGGACGAGGCCGTGCTCATAAACACCCCGGCCTACGGCTATTTCCTCCACGCGGCCGAGTATGCCGGCGTGAACGTCATCACCTCACCGCTTAGAAAGCTTGCCGACGGCACATTCGAGGTTGATTTTGACGATTTCGAGCGCAAGTGCGCCGATCCGCGCTGCAAGCTCGTGTTCTGGTGCAATCCGCACAATCCCACCGGCCGCATGTGGACCGAGGACGAGCTGCGCCGCGCAGGCGAGATCATGGCAAAGTATAACCTCTGGATCGTCTCCGACGAGATCCACTGCGACCTTATCCGCAGCGGCCGCCGCCACATACCCATGGCCAAGGTCATGCCCGACTATCCCAAGCTCATAACCTGCATGGCGCCGACAAAGACCTTTAACCTTGCCGGCCTTGCGTTTTCAAACATCATCATCCGCGACGCGAGCCTGCGCGAGCGCTTTATCGAGCGCGACAAGCTCTTCGGCATGGTAAACCCCATGTCACTGACTGCGGCCAAGGCCGCATACGAGCGCGGCGGAGCATGGCACACCGAGCTGAAGGCGTATCTTGACGAGAACTTTGCCTTCGTCAAGGATTTCCTCGCGCGCGAGCTGCCCGAGGCTGTCATGTACATCCCCGAGGCGACGTATCTTGCGTGGGTCGATCTCTCGCGCTGCCTGCCCGACGTTGCCGATCTGCCGGACTTTTTCGCGAACAGGGCCGGAGTTCTGCTCGAGGGCGGAAACTCACTGTTCGTCGGAAACGCCGAGGGCTATATTCGCCTGAATCTCGCCATGCCGCGCTCGATCATAAAGACCGGGCTTGAGCGCATGCGCGACTCGATAAGGGCGCACAGGGGGTAAAATGCAGGCAGCTTCATGGTGCAGGGCGAACGCGATGATGCTGATCTCGCTGCTGCTTGCCGCGGTCACGGCGTTTTTCGTGCCGCCGGATGCGCAGTATCTGGGGTACTACGATCTGAAAACGCTCGCGTGCCTGTTCAGCGTGCTGGCCGTCGTCGCCGCCCTGCGTGACCTCAATATTTTCGCTGCGCTGTCGCAGCGGCTCGTGCGCACCTTCGGCTCGGTTCGCAGCGTTGCGGCGATGCTTATAATAATCACCATGCTCGGTTCAATGCTGCTTACCAACGACACGGCGCTGCTCACCTTCCTGCCGCTGAGCTGGTTTGTCATGCACTCGACAGGGCAGGATAAGCACATTCCGCTGCTGTTTGTTCTGCAAAACTGCGCGGCGAACCTCTGCGGTATGCTAACGCCCTTCGGAAATCCGCAGAATCTCTATCTTTTCAGCTATTACAACATCCCGACGAGCGAGTTTTTGTCGATCATGCTGCCGCCCTTTGTGATGTCAACGGTGCTGATACTGCTCTGCTGCTTTGCGTTTCCGCGCACGCGGCTTAGCGTGCCGGACGCCGCCGTCAGCGTAAACGGACGCCGCGCCGCGGTCTATGGGCTGCTGTTTGCCCTCGCCGTCGCGATGGTTCTGCGCGCCGTGCCATATGCCGTGGGGCTTGTCGTCATTGCGGCGGCGCTGCTCGCGCTCGATCGCCATGCGCTCAAAACGGTGGACTGGGGGCTGCTGGCGACCTTTGCCGCGTTCTTCACCTTTTCCGGCAATCTTTCGCGCATGGAGGCTGTCCACGCGCTGTTTGCACGGCTGCTTTCGCACGGAGCGATGCTCGTATCCGCGCTGACCAGCCAGGTGATAAGCAATGTTCCGGCGGCGATACTCCTCAGCCGCTTCACCGACGACTATCGAGGCCTGCTCGTCGGCGTGAACATCGGCGGAGCGGGTACGCTCGTCGCGTCCCTTGCAAGCCTCATCACCTTCCGCGAATACACCCGCCATGCGCCCGGGAACTCCGGCCGCTTCCTCGCCCTGTTCTCCGCCGTCAGCTTCGCCTTCCTCGCCGTTCTTTTAGTGGCGAATTGAGGCTGCCAGAGATAACCGTATCCGTGACTGCGTCAAATCGAAATTAAAAAATTGAAATAATTAATGCGCTATTCACATATTGTTCACAATTTAACTGGCAAGTTGTGTATAATATGTAAACAGGAGAATGCAATATATCAGGCGGTTTGGCCAAATTTTTTAAATATCATTTGGTCAGGCCGCTTTTTTTAGGCAAATTTACTAAGAAGAAAGTTAAAAATTTTTCATAAAACTCTGTCATTTCTTCTTTACTATTTTGACATTGTGTGTTACACTGACAAAAGTCAAACAAAATTGGGAGATTTGTATTGGCTTTTAATTTTTTCATTAAGTCTTTAAGTAATATTTTATACATAATTAGGGAGGAATAAAATGAAACGAGTATTACTTATGGTCTTCAGCATCATCCTTATCCTCGCGTGCATATTCGGCCTGTTCGCCTGCGTTGCCGGTGTCCGTGACGTGCTGAATATCAACGACTATAAGCATGCTGACGCCGCCTATGCAAGAGAAAATCTTGAAACGGCGCGGGCAGGCATTGCCCAGCTCAAAGAGAACGAAGAGACCTACCTGACCGGTGTCGGAACCTACACCGACGGTCTCAGCCAGTACTCAAAGGGTCTGAGCGACTATGCCGCAGGTCAGGCTACCCTCGCAGCAGGCGAGAAAACTCTTGCAGAGGGCTATGCAGCCTATGAAGCAGGCAAGAAAAAGCTCGCAGAGGGCCAGGCACAGATCGACGCCAACACCCAGGCTTATAACGAAGGCAAGGAAAAGCTCGCGAAGATCGAGCCGCTGCTGCCCTATCTCAACCAGTACGTCCAGTTCCGCGACGGCACCATCGCAAAGCTGCCCGGCTTTGACAGCGCGCAGGCGTGGTTTGTTTCCGTTGTCCGTCCCATCGCGTCCAAGATGGGTCTGAACATTCCCGCAGATGTAACAGACTTCCCGGCATACATCAACCAGATGGTCGCCGACGGCAAGGCTCAGCTCAAAGCCTATGAAGACGGCCTTGCGGAGCTCGAAGCCGGCAAGAAGCAGCTTGCAGAGGCCGAGAAGCAGCTCGCGGCAGGCGAGGCAAAGCTCGCGGCAGGCCGTCAGGACCTCGCAGCAGGCGCAAACAAGCTTGCTACGGCAAAGGGTCAGCTTGAAGACGGCAAGGCTCAGCTTTCCGTTTTCGAGCAGGGTGAGCTCACCCTGGCAGATGGCGCAAGATCACTTTTTGAAGGCATGCAGCCCTGCTTCAGCTTCTACGGCGGCGAGCAGACCGTAAAGTCCCTGCCCGAATACCTGGCCATCGAGTTCGGCCTCGAGATCCCCGACAACCTCATCGTCAAGGAAGACGGCCGCGCACATGTAAACGAAGAAGCTTACGAGGAGTTCGGCGAGTACGTCATCTCCAACATGTATAAAGTTGACGAGAACGGCGCAGTCGTTGAGAAGAACGGCTACCCGATGCTCGACCTTGGTAAGTGCGAGACTCTCTGCGACAAGGCAGAGCAGTACCTGCAGGATCAGGAAGCCGACATCAAGAGCGAGGTTTATGTCCGTATCGGTATGTATGTTGCTCTGGCAGTTGCAGCCGTCCTCGGCATCATCGCCGGAATCTTCGGCATCGTTGCGGCAGTCAACGGCAGCAAGCGCACCGGCAAGACCCTGGGCCTGATCTCAGCCATCATGGCAATTGCAGTCCTCGTCACCGGCCTTGTCACCAAGTTCCACGATTATGTTTACACCATCCGTGTTGACTCGGCAGGCAACTATGTCAGCGAGACCGCGGCAAAGCTCGACTTTGTTCCCGTTCAGGAATACACCGGCTCGCTCCATCTGACCGCTATCTGCGTCCTGGCAGGAGCCGCGATCCTCGGCGTGATCTTCGCTTTCATCGCAAGCAAGGCAGCCAAGGATAAGGAAGCAGCTCTCGCGGCCGCAGCGGCCGAGGATAACGACGAAGACGTCGGCTACACTCCGGAAGCATACGCCGCAGCTTACGCAGCAGCAGAGGCGGCCATAGCCGCAGCCGCTGCCGAAAAAGCAGCCGCAGCCTCCGCTCAGGCAGCAGACGAAACCGTCATCGAGGCAGAGCAGCCTGCTCCCGAAGCATCCGACGAGGAAACCGTTAAGGAGTAATTTTTAGAGGCGTTTTTTAGAGGCGCATTGGGGCAGCTACGGATACATTTATTGCGGCGTCCCGGTTCGGAACATTGGTGAAAACCGTAGCGTTTCGCGTTTTTTTAGTGGCGAATTGGCGCAGCTACGGATACGCATATTGCGTGAACCCGGCTCGAGGGTGCTGACTAGACCGTAGCGTTTCGCGTAACGCAGGTGCAACATTAGATTCTGCGCCGCCATGCTCCAAAACATCAGCAAAAACAATAACTGCATCGTACTACAACAGTACGATGCAGTTTTTTTAGTAGCGATTTGACGCACCTTCGGATACACATATTGCGTGAACCCGGTATCGAGTGTGCCGGTAAAACCATGGCTGCCTCGCCATACATAAGGCAACGCAGCCGTAGGGGCGAGCAATGCTCTCCCCTACGATTATAGATTTTAGTGCGGAACGGATGAATCCGTTCCCTACGATTCTGTTTCAGTGCCGACAAACCCATCACAACGGAACAGGCAAGCCCGTTCCCTACAGGCGGCCGAAAGCCGCAGCGTAGAGTTAATAGCTGATAGTTAATAGGCTTGATTTGCGCTTTAATTCAACACCTCGGCAGCAAAGCTGCCTGCTCCCCATGACAGGGGAGCCAATGGAGCGCGATGCAAAAATCAGCACCGCACTACTGGGTTGCGCGGCACGCATGGTTTCCTCCATTGTCCCGAACCGGGCAACCGCAAAACTCAGCACCGTACTAACGTATGGCGGCAGTTTCCCGGTTTCGTCGGTAACTTCGACACCGGGCACCGGCAATATGCGTATCCGTAACTGCGGTAATTCGCCTCTAAAACTACATTTCTTCGACGGCGAAGACGTTGGGGAGGGCGGTGATAGCCGGGACAAGCTCGGTGCCGCCGAGCTTCGGCGTTGTCTGAACCGACAGCAGCGCGTAGTAGCGGTGCTCCTCGTCCTCGCCCTGGGTACGGCTGACCTCGAGGTTCGAGACCTTGAGCGAGCGCTCGCTCATCATCTCGAGCACAGTCTGGATGGTGTCGGGCTTTGTATATTCGATGTACAGCGTGCATAGCCTGCTGCTTTTGGCGAACTTAAACTCGAACTTTATGAGCACTATCTCGGCAAAGAGTATGACTGCGGTCGCGAAGATCGCGCACTCGACAAAGCCTGCGCCGCATGCGAGGCCGACGATTGCCGAGGCCCACAGTCCGGCAGCGGTGGTAAGACCCTTGACCTGGCGGCGGCCGGTGACGATGATCGTGCCGGCGCCGATGAAGCCGATACCGGCGATGACCTGCGCGCCGAGCCTGCCGATGTCGGTGTAAAGCCCGAGGCCGAGCAGCAGGTACTGGCTGGTCAGCGTTGTTATCGCAGCACCCAGACAGATAAGAATGTGCGTGCGGAAGCCTGCCGGGCGGCGCTTTATCTCTCGCTCGGCTCCGATGACCGCGCCGCATATGAACGCAAGCAGCAGGCGCAGCGCCATGGCCAGCGTTGTGGATTCCCTTATAAAATCAAAGCATGAAAGCATGGCTGCACCTCCTCTTACTGGCTTTCTTCGATCGAAACCGTGCCGCCGAGCGCCGCAAGCTGCGCGAGAAGCTCGGTATGGTTCAGACCCTTTGGCAGATACACGCTCAGGTGCACGCCGAGCTGCGCGCGCCTGTCCTCCGGCTGCTTGCTCAGGTCGATGTCGAACACTGTGACGCCCTGCTCGCGCAGTGCAGCCAGCACGCCGCCGAGGCACTCCATGCCGTCAAGCTCGGCGAGGATGTTCATGTACCGCGAGCGCTGTATCAGCCGGTTTTCCAGCGCCGGAAACGCATACATGCACACTAAGATCAGCGCGACCGACACGGCTACGCACTCGTAGTAGCCTGCGCCGATCGCAAGGCCGAGGCACGCCGACGCCCACAGTCCGGCAGCCGTGGTCAGACCCTTGACGCGCTTGCGCCCGGTCAGGATGATCGAGCCTGCACCGAGGAAGCCCACGCCGTTTATGACCTGCGCGCCAAAGCGCGAAACATCGTGCGTTGCGCCGACGGACTGCGCGGCCGCTGCCCACTGCGTTGACAGCATCAGGTCGATATACTGGCTGAGCATTATGGTCATCGACGAGCCGATGGCCACGAGCATATATGTTCTGAATCCGGCCGGTGAGCTGCGCCGCTCGCGCTCAAGCCCGAGCAGGCCGCCCACTACGACCGCCAGCAGTATTCTGACTGCCACAGACAAAAAACTCATTTTTTTAATAGCGCTTTGGCGCTGCTCCTATACGTTTATGTTGGTGCCCGGTTCGAAACAATGGTGGAAACCGTGGCGTTTCGCATCCCGGGGGAATGTTCTATATTAGTGCAAAAGCTATGCACCGATCCCTGCGAATGCGGCATTAAATTTAGCGCCGTTTTCCTCGCATCCTGCGGCTGCGGCGGACGAGGAGCAGGATGAACACCAGCAGCAAAAACACCGCGATCGAGCAGACTATGACCGTTGCGAGCTTTTGCTCACGGCTCAGCTCCTGCGGCCGAACGGTCTGCGGCTCGGGCTCTTCAAACCGTGCCTCGCCCTGAGAAACGAGCGTCACGGTTCCGTAGACCGTGCCGTCGCCGGGGTCTGAAAACGTAACCGTGCCAAGCTCCGTGCCCTCGGCCGGAACATCCGTCAGCGTCTCCGCATAGAGCGTGACCTCGCTTTTGAGCTTTGCTGCGTCCAGCGCCTTTTCCGCAAGCGCGTTTATCTCCTGCGAACACACGAGCGTTATCTCGCCGCGCTGCCCGTCTTTTTCGATCGGCTGCGCCGCGGCAGGATAGCCGCGCTCAACGATGCTGCGGTAGGAGTAGTTTTCAAAGCACCAGTCGAGCAGCGTCACCGTGTCGGCAAAGCTGTCAAACTCCTTGTTTGCCGTGTCGCCGTCCGCGCCGAGGACGACGGCAATGACGTTCACGCCGTCGCGCTGCACGGCGCTGACAAGGCAATAGCCGGCCTTTTCGGTGTAGCCGGTTTTGATGCCGACCGCGCCGGGGTAAACGTACTTGTCCGAATACGGCGAGTCGGGCGTTATGAGCGCGTTCGAGCTTTCTAAAACGCGCGCCGGCGAGTCGTTGGTCGCGCTCGTCGTGTATTCGCGGCAGCCGACAAGCTGCGCGAAAAGCTGATGGCGCATGCCCTCGCAGGCGATGAGGAAAATATCTCTCGCGGTGGTGTAGTGATTATCGTCCGGCATGCCGTGGGTGTTTGCAAAATGCGTGCCGGAGCAGCCGAGCTCCGCTGCGCGCGTGTTCATGCGCTCTACAAAGGCGCTTATCGAGCCTGCGACGTGCTCGGCGATAATGTTGCACGCCTCGTTTGCCGAGGCAAGCGCCGCGCAGTAGAGAAGGTCGCGCAGGCTCATCGTTTCGCCGCGGTCAATATACGCGGTCGAGCTGTCATGCTCAAGGCCGGTTTTGCACGCTGCCGAGGCCGTCACCATATCGTCGGGCGAAGCCGTTCCGGCCTCTATCGCCTCGACGGCCAGCAGAAGAGTCATTATTTTTGTAAGACTTGCCGGTTCGCGGCGCGAGTATGCGTCGATGTTGAAAAGTATCCTGCCGCTGCCCATATCGCCGAGCAGCGCGCACTGTGCGCTTTTGAGCTTCGGCGCGCCGTCATCCTCGGCGAGGGCGCAGGGAAGCGCCATGCCCAGCACAAGGCTCAGACATAGGGCGAGTGCCGTTATGCGCAGTTTATTCATTATCCGATCCCCATTATGCCCAATATTATAGCTTATGTCTTTATTATAGATATATTTTACTGCCAGCGCAAGCGGCAATCGATGTTGTTTTATACGTTTGCAAATTTGCAAAGCTGTGTTATAATAAAGTTTCAGACAAGAATATTAATGTAGGAGGTAATAACCTTGACTAAAATAGACATTTTCTCCGGATTTCTCGGAGCAGGAAAGACCACGCTCATCCGCAAGCTCATCGCGGAGGGCTACAAGGGCGAGAAGCTCGTTCTGATTGAGAACGAGTTCGGCGAGATAGCCGTTGATGGCGGCTTCCTGCGTGATGCGGGCGTTGAGATAACCGAGATGAACTCCGGCTGCATCTGCTGCACCCTCGTCGGCGACTTCACCGCCGCGCTGCAGAAGGTCATTGATAAATATCACCCCGACCGCATCCTCATCGAGCCCTCGGGCGTAGGCAAGCTCTCCGACGTTGCAAAGGCCGTTGCGAGCGTCCCCGGCTGCGAGATCGGCGCAAAGGTCACTGTCGTTGACGCAGGCCGCTGCCGCATGTACATCCGCAACTTCGGCGAATTTTTCAACGATCAGGTTCACAATGCCGACGTTATCGTTCTCAGCCGCACCGACTCCGCCTCCGACGGCAAGGTCGTCACCGCAACCGCTATGCTCAGCCAGCTCAACCCCAATGCTACCGTCATCACCACTCCCTGGTCGGAGCTTGACGGCAAGCAGATAGTTGACGTTATGGAGCGTATCGACTCGCTGTCCACCACCATGCAGGAGATGGAGCACCACGACCACAACGAGCATCACCACGATCACGATCACGACCATGACCACGAGCACCATCATGACCACGATCATGAGCACGGCGAAAGCTGCTCCTGCGGCTGCGGACATGACCATCATCACCACGACGCCGATGAGGTGTTCACCTCCTGGGGCGTGGAGACTCCGAAGAAGTTCACCGAGGAGGAGATCAGAAAGGCGCTGGGCGAGTTTGACGAGGACGCGAGCTACGGCACGATCCTGCGTGCCAAGGGCTTTGTAGATTCGACCGACGGACAGTGGATCTATTTCGACTATGTTCCCGGTGAGGCGGACATCCGCCGCGGCGGCGCTGCCGTCACCGGCCGTGTGTGCGTCATCGGCTCGAAGATAAACGAGCAGGGTATCAAGGAGTTGTTCGGTATTGAGTAAGGTTAAAGAAGTTCCCGTTTTTCTGTTCACGGGCTTTCTCGAGAGCGGAAAAACCAAGTTCATTCAGGAAACGCTTGAGGACAAGCGCTTCAACAGCGGCGAGAGAACGCTGCTGATCGTCTGCGAGGAGGGCGAGGAGGAGTACGCGCCCGATAAATTCTCCGCGCCGAACGTTTTCATGGTAAATGTCGAGGAGCAATCCGAGCTTACACGCGCCAATCTGCGCAAGTGGCTCGACGAGCACGACTGCGAGAGATGCGTCATCGAGTACAACGGTATGTGGATGCTCGACGATCTGTATCAGGCGCTGCCCGAGATGTGGATGGTGTATCAGGAGTTTTTCTTCGCCGATGCGCGCAGCATCCTCAGCTATAACGCCAATATGCGCAACCTCGTTTATGATAAGCTCAAAAGCGCGGAGCTGACGGTTTTCAACCGCTATGACGACTCCATCGACAAGATGGAGCTGCACAAGCTCGTTCGCGCCGCCTCGCGCCGCAGCGACATCGCCTATGAGTACGCCGACGGCACCGTCAAGTACGACGAGATCGAAGATCCCCTGCCGTTCGACCTTGACGCGCCTGTCGTCGAGATCGGTGACGACGACTATGCCGTGTGGTATCGCGATATGTCCGAGGAGCCGAAAAAGTACGAAAACAAGGTCGTTCGCTTCAAATGCCGCTATTTAAAGCGCAAAAAGGTTCCGGCAGGCAACTTCATCGTCGGCCGCCACGTTATGACCTGCTGCGCCGAAGATATCCAATTTGCGGGTCTTATCTGCCAGTGGGAGGATTCCGACAGCATCGTCGGCGACTCCTGGCATGTGCTCACCGCGCGCATCAACTTCAAGTTCAGCCGCGCCTACGGCAAAAAAGGCCCCGTACTCACCTTCATCGAGGACTCGCCCTGCGAAGTCCCCGAGCAGCCCGTCGCCACATTCTATTAGAGGCGCATTGACGCACCTACGAATACATTTATCTCTGGTAGCCCGGTTCGAGGGCGTGGAGGAAACCGCACTTGCGTTACGCGAGGCAACCACGGTTTCCTCCGCATCCTCGATACCGAGTGCTCCCCCAAAAAATCCACTGCCGCACTAATGTAGTGCGGCAGTTTTACGGTTTCGTCGGCAGTCTCGATACCGGGCTACCGCAATATGCGTATTGGTAGGTGCGTCAATTCGCCTCTAAAAAAAGGTCTTTGTCGATTATGGCCTGAAGGGCTTGCTGGACGGCGGTTTCAAAACCGAGCTCCTTGAGCTTGCAGACGCCCTCGACGGTGGTTCCGCCGGGCGAGCATACGCGATTCATGAGCGCGATGGGGTGCTCATCGCTGTCCATAGCCAAAGCGCTGCTGCCCATGACGGTAGCCGTTGCGATCTCCTCGGCCATGGGGCGCGAAAATCCCGCGCGCACTCCGGCCTCGGCCAGCGCGTCGATGTAAAGCAGCACAAACGCACCGGAGGCTCCGCCCAGCGCGCCGAACGCCGGGAACATTTTTTCCTCAATGTGATATATCTTGCCGACGGACGCGAAAATGCCGTCGGCGATCTTTATATCGTCGGCCGTTGCGCCCTTGCCGCCGCAGATCGCGGTGACCGAGGCCTTGACCTTTGCGTTTATGTTCGGCATGCACCTTACGACGGGCACACCCTTGGCAAGGCGCTCCTCATACCAGCCGGTGCTCTTGCCGGCGGCGATGCTGATAACGGTCTTGTCCTTGGTGACGCCCTTGACTATCTCCGGCATGACCTCGGGCAGCACCTGCGGCTTGACCGCGAGAATGATCACGTCGGCCTTTTCCGCGACCTCGGCCGCCGACGCGCAGGGGATCAGCCCGTGCTTTTCCTTCAGCGCAAGCGTCTTGCCCTGGCTGCGGTTGAAGCCGTAGAGATAGTCGTTTTTGAACTTGCCGCAGGCGGCCATGCCTGCAATGATGGCTCCGGCCATGTTGCCGAGCCCGATGAAGCCGTATTTCATAGCGCACACTCCTTAGTTTTTTGGTATTTGCATTCATTTTACCATCTTGCGGCCGTTTTCGCAATCGCCGCGGCTATACAATAATTATAAAATGGTATTGCAAAATATTATGTAACCTGATATAATAAATGACACCAATTTGTAACCACAAATCTACTGCCCCGGAGGTTTGCCTATATGAAAAAAATTCGCAGAGTGTTGGCGCTGGTGCTTGTTGTAAGCAGCCTGCTCGCCGTCGCGTCTGTCGGCGTGCTGGCCGATGCGATCCCCGGCCAGAGACTCGCCGTTTTTGACGATATCGGCCAGATGAACAGCAGCACCTTCACCGATGTAAGCTCAAAAACATGGTGCTATTCCGGCGTCAAGACCGCCTATAACAAGGGCATCATGCTCGGCTATACGGACAAGACCTTCCGCCCGAACAACAATGTCAGCTGGGCCGAGGCCATAACGATAGCCGCGCGCATCCACGCCGCGTATAACGACAATCTTATTGCCGAGCCGAGCCAGAACGAGGCATGGTTCATGACCTATTACAGATACTGCTCCGAGCGCGGCATGCTGCCCTCGGCAACCCCGGCGGTGAGCAAGCTCAGCCAGAGCATCAACCGCTATAACCTCGCGTATCTGTTTGCCAAGACGATCGACGATCAGGATATGCCGAAGATCTGCGACTACGCCATCGGCGATCTGAGCAGCATCCCCGGCTATTATAAGGCCTCGGTCGAAAAGCTCTATGCCGCCGGCGTAATGATCGGTATGGACTCGTCCTATCGCTTCTGCGGAACGAGCACGACCAGCCGCGGCCAGATAGCCACGGTCATCGCGCGCCTTGTTGAGCCTGCGCTGCGCCAGGGCCACGATTCCAAGGTCAACACCGACATGGCCGCATACGAGGCAAACCTCGAAAACGACAGCATCGCCGTCCAGATCGGCAAAACTAACTACTGCCTGTATAAGGGCTACGACACCGTGGACACGGTAAGCTACGGCCTGTACGCGGTCAGCTCCGCCGGCGTGAGCACCAAGCTTTACAGCGCAGCTGTCGGACAGTATCTTGACAACATAAGCGTGTATGACGGCAAGGTGTATTTCTGCCGCAGCACGACCGGAAGCGAAAAGGGCGCGCTCATGTGCTATGATCCGGCAAGCGGCACATTCTCCACTGTCTACGATGGCTATATCATCGAGTCCTACTGCTTCTATGACGGGCAGCTTTACGCGCTTGCGTTCACCAAATATGCCGACAAGCCCTCCGGCTATACATACGCATTCGGCAGGATCGTAAACGGTGCGTTCAACGCGATACGCTCGAATATCCCCTATGCCCAGGTGCCGAACTTCGTGCCCTACGGCTGGAACGGCAAGATCTATTTCAAGATGGCCGAGCTTATGGTTTTCAAAAACGAGCAGGGCGTGGAGTCAAGCGTGAACGTCGATAAGCTCTATGCCTACGACATCGCAAGCGGCAATATCTCAAAGGTCTGCGATTATAAGATAAACACCAGCTTCTTTGACGGACATGTCATGTACTTCCTGGCATACGACACCGAGGGCAACTATGACCTGAACCTTTACGCCGTTTCCGTCGAGGCTCCCGGCGCGATAACTCTCGTCGGCGAGTTCCCCAAGACAACAAACGTGCGCAACCGCTCGCTGTATAAATTCGGCGATAAGTTCTACTGCCTGTCGTCCTTCAACCGCTATGTTTACAGCATGGATAAGACCGGCAGCACCCGGCTTGCCCTTATCTGCGGCGGCGTTTATGACAGCCTGAACTTCACTGCCGACAAGCTCGTGCTCATCCCCAATACGCTCACAACGAGCAACCCGAACGAGCTGAAGGTGTATAACGCCAAGAGCCTTGCCGCCCGTGCTCTTTACGGCGACTGGCTCGGCCAGAGCGTTTACTACACCGGCGCGCGCTTCGTTCCCGAGGAGGGCAAGGGCTTCTACTCGACGACCGAGAGCGTCAGCACGGTTTCCAATCTGCCGATCACCGTTACCAAGGCATTCTCGCGCGGCAGCGATTTCATCGTGCAGACGAAGTACACGAACCAGCTTGATTCGGAGATACTCCTCCGCTCATACATCGTAAAGGTCTATCTCAACGGTCAGCTCGTTGCGTACGACCTCAACCGCATGGTGGGCATCAATATGAGAGTTAACGATATCGAGACCTTCACATTTGTCATCGCCGGCAGCGACGTTCTGACAAACTTTGAAGTGGGCGACGGCGATCTGAGCATCGAGGTCGTTCCGACCTTAGACATTGTTCCGCCCGAGACCAAGGCGTGAGCAAAATAATTTAAGCAGCAAGCAGCCGCGGCAGAGCATTCTGCCGCGGTCATTTTTTGCCGGAGTGCCATCGCGCCGAGCGCCGTTGACTATTGGATCTGCAAATGCTATTATCGGAACATATCACTACACACGGAGGCTTAGGCAATGAATAACAGACGGACGTTTTTTCAATACGTCATCCCATCCGTTCTGTCGTTTGCACTTTCCGGCGTGTATGCCATAGTTGACGGCTTCTTTGTCGGCAACTCCATCGGCGACGCCGGGCTTTCCGCGATAAACATTGCCTATCCCGTAACTGCTGTCCTTCAAGCCGTGGGAACGGGACTCGGCATGGGCGGCGCTGTCAGGTATTCTATTCTGAAAGCCGAGGGAAACGAGGAAAAGGCACGGGAATACATTGCCGCGGCAACGTGGCTGATGCTGCTTTTCAGCGTGATTTTGACCGGAGCGGTGTACCTCGCCTCAAAAAGCATTCTCTCCGCGCTCGGCGCATCGGGCGAGCTGCTCACGCTCGGTGATGAGTATATAAGGGTGATCGCGCTCGGCGCGGTTTTGCAGATATTCGGCACCGGACTTGTTCCGTTTATGCGCAATTACGGCGGTTCATTGTGGGCAATGATCGCCATGATCTGCGGCTTTGCCGCGAACATCGTCCTCGACTATGCCTTCGTGTGGGTTCTCAATCAGGGAATGTACGGCGCGGCTCTGGCGACGGTTATCGGGCAGGGCATAACGATGGCCGTGGCGCTTGTTTACTGCGCGGCTAAAAAGAATCTCGCTTTGAAGGTCGCAGCTGCCGACGCCCCGAAAACGGCGCTGCGGATATTGAAGATCGGCCTTGCCCCGTTCGGTCTTACCCTCGCGCCGAATATATCGCTTGTTATCATAAACCGTTTTTCGGTGTCCTATGGCGGACAGGAGGCGATCGCGGTCTATGCATGTATATCGTACATCATCTGCATCGTCTATCTGCTGCTGCAGGGCGTCGGCGACGGAAGTCAGCCGCTTATGAGCCGTTTTTACGGTGCAGGCAACAAAAGATCGCTCAAGCACACAAAGACGATGGCTTATGAATTTGCCATGGCTCTGGCGCTTATCGGAGGGCTGCTGATCTATCTGCTCAGGGGGAAGATCGGGCTGCTGTTCGGCTCGTCCGCCGCGGTGAACGCAGGGGTCATAGCGGTCATGCCGATCTTTCTTGTCTCGGTACCGTTTGACGCGATAACACGAGTTTCAACGGCGGCATTTTATGCAACCGAGAAGAACGTGCTGTCCTATATCCTTACCTTCGCCGAACCTGTGCTCATGCTTGTTCTGATGCTCGCTCTGCCGCCTCTGCTCGGCGGCCAGATAATGATATGGTGGAGCACAGTTCTCGCAAAGATAATCACAGCGCTGATAAGCATCGTCCTGACTGCCCGAAATAGATAGAAAATAGGCGTGGCCAAACGGTCACGCCTTTTGTACATTTTGTTTTTTAACTTTAAAATAGTGCACCGCCATGAGGACGATGAACACGCTGCTGCAATAGCCGAATATGGGGTACACGACGCCGATGAGGTCGCCGAAGCCGAACAGGCTGCCGAGGAACATGCACAGGGCGCACACGGCGGTGAACGGCTTTTTGTGCCCGGAAATGCGCGCAGATTTTGCCGCCAGCATACTAACGAAGGCGACGAGGCTCGAAAGCGCCGTGCCGAACATGGCAAGCAGAAGCAAAACGCCGTAAACATAGCCCCACACGGTGCCGCGGCTCTGGGCAAGGGCGAGCATGGGAAGCTGCGCATCGGCGGTCTCGGGCGCGGCCGAGACGGAAACGAGCACGCTTCCGGCTATCAGCAGCAGAACGCACGCACCTATCGCAATGCCGCCCACTGCGGCTTTTTTGCTTTTGACATACGGGCCGAGCGGCGCGATCATGGCGATGCTGCCAAACACGTTATAGCAGGCAAAGCTCACCGCCGCGACGAGCCACGAGCTCATGAGCGGATTGCTGCCGCCGCCCGACTGCGGCAGGACAAGGCCGTTTGAGCAAATACTCATGATGCCGAATATGAGCGTCACGACCGACAGCACCGGCACGGTCGCCGAAAACGCCGAGACCATGCCCGAAAATCCGGCCAGCGATACGACCGCGACGAGCGCCGCAAACACTGCCGAGCCGATGAACGGCGCAAGGCCGAACAGCTGCTCGAGCAGCGCGCCGACTCCGGCCGACATTATCGTGCCCACACCGAACAGAAACAGCAGCTCCAGCACCGTCACCGCGCCGCGCAGCAGCGGCCAGTCACGGCGCACAACTATCTTGTCGATCTCGCTGAGCTTCGTGAGCCGGCCCAGCAGGATCATTATGATCCCGGTGAAAAACAGCAGTGCCACGGCCACCAGCAGCCCGGCGACGCCCTTCGTGCCAAACGAGCCGAAAAATTGCCACAGCTCCTGCCCGGAGACATACCCTGCCCCCAAAAAGCATCCGGCAAACGCCAGACCCAAATTAAAACTTCCGATCTTCTTCATTTTTTAATAGCGAATTAAGGCTTCTCCTATACGTTTATGTTAGTGCCCGGTTTTTTAGCGGCGAATTGACGCAGCTGCGGATACATATATTGCGCTTGCCCGGTTCGAGGGTGCGTGCAAAACCGTGTGCGCTTCGCGCTACATTAGATTGTGCTATGTTAGTGCAAAACTTTGTCTGCACCCAATTGTCTTCCCCTTGCGGAGCTTGAGGGGAAGATGCCGCTTGCGGCAG
>OMCF01000346.1_pt1 | contig 20439 bp, 16 predicted proteins | sample 1673791 | NCBI WGS metagenome assembly OMCF01 (sample SAMEA103958127, study PRJEB25191) | human gut metagenome | biome: human-associated habitat [ENVO:00009003]; feature: intestine environment [ENVO:2100002]; material: feces | place: Germany | collected 2013/2015
TTATAAAACCGGACATTACGGCGGCTTTATCGGACGCGGCTTTGACGGGCTTGCCGAATACCGTGCGCTTGTTCGCGAGGCTAAAACGCGCGGCGCACACTTTATCAAGCTCATGATCTCCGGGCTGATGGATTTCAGCCAATACGGCGTGCTGACCGGCGAGCCTCTGCCGCCGGACTTGATCCGGGACATGATCGCCTGCGCGCATGACGAAGGCTTTTCCGTCATGGCCCACGCCAACGGCGACGAGGCCGTGCGCGCGGCGCTTGCGGGCGGCGTGGACTCCATCGAGCACGGCGCGTATCTCACGGATGAGACGCTTTGTCAACTGGCAGAGTCTGGCGCTGTCTGGGTGCCGACGCTCGTGACGATCGGCAATCTCATCGGCTGCGGCCGTTTTCCGGACGAGGTTTTAACGCCGCTGCTGGCCTATCAGATGAACGCCGTAAAAAAAGCCGCCGCGCTGGGCGCAAAAATTGCCTGCGGCAGCGACGCGGGCGCGTACCGCGTCCTGCACGGGCAGGGCGGTCTGGACGAGCGCACGCTCCTGCGCCGCGCCATTGGAGAGGGTGCAGACACCGTAACCGACGCGGGAAACGCCGTAATTATGGCGCGGTTCTGAATCTGAACCTAAAAAAATATCTGTTTTTGCATCTTTTTATAGTACCAGCATTGGATATAATCAGGGTATCTTAACAAGAGAGGTACTCTGGTATGAAAAAGAGAAACGAAACCATCCGTATGCTGGTTCTGAGCGCGATGTTTGCCGCGCTGTGCTGCGTGACGACCATGCTGGTGCGGTTCCCGACCGTTGCCGGGTATACCAACATCGGCGAGGGGATGTGCCTGCTTGCCGGGCTGGTGCTCGGCCCGTGGTACGGCTTCTTTGCCGCAGGCATCGGCAGCGGTCTTGCCGATCTGCTGGCAGGCTACGCGCATTATGTTCCCGGCACGTTTATCATCAAGGGCCTTGTGGCGCTGGTGGCCGCGCTGCTGCTGCGGCCGATGCTCAAGAAGGGCGAAAAGATCCCGTTCTGGCGTCTGGCGCTCATCGAGCTGCCGTCCGAGGTCATCATGATCGCCGGGTATTTCGGCTATAAGGCGCTGATCCTCGGCAAGGGCCTTGCCGCCGCCGCGTCGATCCCGAACAATCTGGTGCAGGCCGCCGTCGGCATCGTTTTGTCCGTCGTGCTCTACACCGCGCTGGCCAAGGTTCCCGAAATTCATAAGGCATTCTGGAAGGGTGGAATGAATCATGTATGAAGAACTTACCGCACAGGCGAAGCAGGCCGTCACGGAGCTGCTGGACGTTGCGAAGCTGAAGCCCGGCAAGCTGTTTGTCATCGGCTGCTCGTCGAGTGAAATGGTCGGCGCGCGCATCGGCAAGGGTTCGAGCCTTGAGGCCGCACAGGCCGCGTTTGCGGGCATTTATCCCGTTTTGCAGGAGCGCGGCATTGAACTTGCCGTGCAGTGCTGCGAGCACCTCAACCGCGCGCTTGTTGTTGAGCGCGATGTGGCCGAGGCGCACGGCTTTGAGATCGTCAATGCCATCCCGCAGCTGCACGCGGGCGGCTCGTTCGCCATGACGGCGTGGGCTAATTTCAAAGACCCCGTACTCGTCGAAACCATTGTTGCCGACGCGGGGCTTGATATCGGCGGCACGCTGATCGGTATGCACCTGCGCCGCGTCGCGATCCCCGTTCGCCTGTCAATCAAAAAGATCGGCGAGGCCAACATTCTCTGCGCCCGCACGCGCCCGAAATACATCGGCGGCGCCAGAGCGGTTTATCAGGACTTGTAAACACGAAAAGCTCCTCTTGCCGACTGCAAGAGGAGCTTTTGACATTTGCAGGGGACTTGCAAAAATCCTCGGCGAATTCGGGTGCGCGTTTCTGTGGGGTTTTGTTGGATTTCCCTGTTTTGATACAGAATTCTCTTTTCATCATGACGGGAACGTGCTATAATAAAATAAACCGCTGCGGGCGGTCTATGGATTTGCAAAGGAGCGAAGCATATGAAAAAATTACGTTGGGGCGTGATCGGAGCCGGCGGCATTGCGGATCGCAGGACGATCCCCGGCATGATGCTGGCCGAAAACGCGGAGCTGATCGCCGTCATGGACATCAATGCCGAGCAGGTTGAGAAAATCCGTCAGAAATACGGCGCAAAGCGCGGCTATACGAAGGAAGAGGACCTGCTGGCAGACCCGGAGGTCGACGCCGTTTATATCGCCACGCCCATCGTCCTGCACGCAAAGCAGGCCAAGCTGGCCGCAGATTACGGCAAGGATATCCTGATCGAAAAGCCGCTGGCCATGACGTCCGACGAAGGGCAGGCGGTCATCGACTACTGCGAACGCAAGGGCGTGAAGATCGCGGCGGGCTTCATGATGCGCTTCGGTTCGCACGTCATGAGCATGAAAAAGGCCATCGCCGAGGGCAAGATCGGCACGGTCGTGTCCGGCTATTCACAGTTTACGCTCTGGCTTCCGTACGAGCCCGGCAACTGGCGGCAGTGCAAGGCCAAGGCCGGCGGCGGCGCGATGATGGATCTGTCTGTTCATACCATCGACCTGATGGAGTACATCACCGGCATGCGCGTGACCGAGGTCGCGTCCATGAATGAAAAAATCGCCTTCCCCGAACCGCAGTATGACGTGGAGGACACGTCCACCATCCTCATGCGCATGGAAAACGGCGCACAGTGCGTTGTGCAGTCCAACTTCAATATCCCGGATGAAGCCTCCAAGTGGCGCGTTGAATTTTTCGGCACGAAGGGTCGTCTGCTGGGCGACACGATGATCGGCCAGATCGACGGCGGCAAGCTGAACGCCGTGTTCATTGACAAGAACGTCGCCTATTCCGCCGAGCAGACCCACGCCGACGATGTGGGCGTCGAGATTCCCGGCGACTTCGGCAATATGTACACCCGCGAGATCGAGAGCTTCTCGGACTCCATCCTGAATGACAAGCCGCTCGTCGTCCCCGCATCCGACGCGGTCCACGTCCAGCGCATCATGGAAAAAGCCTACGCCAGCGGCGAAGAACTGAAGATCCTGAAGATCTGATCCGGCATGATCCCGTACGCGTCCAGCAGCGCCCGGCATTCGTCGGGCGTCAGGATATGCTGGGCCGTGCGGGAATCCTCCTTGGACTGCGCCTCGCCGGTTGGGGCGGGGCGGTTTTCCTGCAGCCACTGCCGGGGCGTCATGCCGAGGTTTTTCAAAAAGCTCTGGTTGAGATACTTGGGGTCGGAGAAGCCGCAGGCATAGGCTGCGTCGGTCAGCGTCGTGTCGGACTGCCGCAGCAGGAGCATCGCCGCCTCCAGTCGGAGTCTGCCCAGATAATCCTGAAACGGGATATGCAGCTGCTCGCGGAACAGGTGCGACAGATACGTCTGCGTCAGCCCCTCCCGCTCCGCGATCTCGCTGAGGCGGACGGGTTCGGAATAATGCGTCTCGAGATAGTGCAGGATCCGGTGCATGCGCTCGGCGTTGCGCGTCTGGGTGGTGTTTTCCGTGTCGCTCAGCACGCGGTATGGCGTTCCGCCCAGCAGGATCGCAAAGATCGCGTTGATCTGCGCCATGCAGGCGAACGGTGCTTCCGGTGTGTCGCGCAGATAATTGGAAAGCGCCAGCAGCATCGCCCGGCGCAGCGCCGGCAGCTGCTCCGGCCCCAGACAGGAGGACAGCCCCCGGCAGCCGAAGCGGATGCTGCGGATCTGCGGATAGAAGCGGGCGCAGAAGCTGTTGGAGATCTGCAGCGTCAGGAGCCTTGCAGGCGCGCCGGACGCGCACAGCTCATGGCTGCTGCCCGCGTCGAACAGCAAAATCTCGCCCGGCCTGGCCTCAAAGCTCTGCCGGTCGGTGCTGACACGGCAGCTGCCGCTCAGCACCACGCACAGCTCCAGCTCCTTATGCAGGTGCATGGGGCGGTACACCATGTCGACGATAAACATGGTGCAGTCGGCCAGCTTGGAATGGGAGATCAGCTCATATTCATTGTAAAGTTCCATTTGTTTCACCAAAAACGCATCTTTGTCGGGCGTCAGGCGCATCTTCATCGGTGATAAGCCTGCCCCGTTCCTTCATAATAACAGTAACCGGAACAAAAAACAAGGGAATCCGGGCCGCACGGCCTGAAAACAGGGAGGAAGTATGAAAAAAGGCATTTGCTGCGCAGGCAATATGATCGTAGATATCACCTATCCCATCGAAACATGGCCGAAGCAGAACGAGCTGACGCACATCACCGAGGGCATCACGCGCTCCACCGGCGGCTCAGTCTGCAACACCATTTCCGATCTCGCGCGGCTCGATCCCGCGCTGCCGCTCGTCGCTTCCGGCTTCGCCGGGCACGACGCGGAGGGCGATTTTGTCCTGCGGGAGATGGGCAAGTACAAAAATATCGACCTGTCCATGGTCAAGCGCAGCGGCGACACCTCGTTTACCGCCGTCATGTCGAACAACCAGACAAAGGAACGCACGTTTTTCCAGTATGCGGGCGGCAACGCCTATTACGGTGAGGACGACATCGACTGGGACAGGCTGAACGTCGATATCTTCCACATCGGCTACATTCTGCTGCTGCCGCATCTGGACGGGCCGGACGCGGAATACGGCACAAAGATGGCGAGGCTTCTGCACCGGGCGCAGCAGGCGGGCATGAAGACGTCCATCGACGTTGTTTCCGAGGCGGGCGAGCGCTTCAAGCGGCTCGTGACCCCGGCGCTCAGGTACACGGACTACTGCATCATCAACGAGCTTGAGACACAGCAGACCACGGGGGTCCTGCTGCGCGGAGAGGACGGCACGCTGCACGTGGAAAACATGAAGGCTGCGCTGCAGAAGCTCCACGAGCTGGGCGTGGCAAAATGGGCCGTTATCCACTGCCCGGAACTCGGCTGCGGCATGGACGAGGCCGGAAATTACTGCGAATTTGAAAGTCTCAAGCTCCCCAAGGGCTATATCAAGGGTACGGTCGGCGCAGGCGACGCGTTCTGCGCGGGCGTTCTGTACGCGGCGGAGACAGATATGCCGCTGCGGGAGGCGCTGAAGCTCGGCGCGTGCAGCGCGGCGGCTTCCCTGAGCGAGGTCAGCGCGTCGGACGGCGTGAAAACAAAGGACGAGGTTTTGAAGCTCTATGAGCTTTACGGAAAATAAAGAAAGAGGTCAGAGTATGAAACAGGCAGTTATGTACGGCGGCGGCAACATTGGCCGCGGCTTCATCGGCGCAACGCTCAGTCAGTCCGGCTATAAGGTCACATTCATCGACGTGGCAGAGCCGGTCGTGAAGGCGCTGCAGGAAAAGGAGCAGTATCCTGTCCGCTATGTGTCCAGCGAAGGACATGAGGACGTCGTGATCGAGCACGTGACCGCGGTCAACGGCAACGATCAGGAAGCGGCCTCCGAGGCCATCGCAAACTGCGATATCATGGCGACGGCGGTCGGCGCGAGAATTCTCAAGTTCATCGTCGGCAACATCGTCGCGGGTCTCAGAAAGCGCTGGGCGCGGGACGACCGCCCGCTCAACATCATCATCTGCGAAAACCTGATGGACGCAAACAAGGTCATGGAAGGGATGCTGAAGGACCTGCTGACCGACGAGGAAAAGAAGCACTTTGATGAAAAGGTCGGTCTGGTCGAGGCCTCCATTGGCCGCATGGTGCCCGTGCAGACCGAGGAGATGAAGGACGGCGATCCGATGCGCGTCTGTGTCGAGCGCTACGGTTTCCTGCCGGTCGACAAGGCCGCGTTCAAGGGTGAAATTCCGGAGATCACGAACATGGTTCCGTTTGAGCCGTTTGATTTTTATATTAAGCGCAAGCTGTACGTCCACAACATGGGCCACGCGACCTGCGCGTATCTGGGCGGCTATGAGGGCCGGAAGTATATCTACCAGTCCATCGACGATCCTGAGATTCTGAATATCGTGCAGAACGCCATGCTGGAAAGCGCGCTGGCGCTGCATAAAAAGTACGGTGTCGAGCTGGATGGCCTGATGCTGCACATCACCGATCTGCTGGGCCGCTTCCGCAATGCCGCCCTGAAGGACACCTGCAAGCGCGTCGGCGGCGACCCGACGCGGAAGCTCGGCGCAGCCGACCGGCTGATCGGTTCGAGCCTGCTGTGCCTCGAGCAGGGCGTGAAGCCCGCGTATATCGCCGTCGGCGCAGCCGGCGCGGTGTACCGCTATCTGAATGAGGCGGGCGTCGAGCAGTCGAAGGAAGAAGCGGCGAAGGTCCTGAAGGAGGTCTCCGGTCTGGAGGCTGATTCGGAGCTGGCCGGGATGATCCTCGATCTGTACGCATACTTCCTTGAGGGCGAACCCGTCGCGGCCCTCCGCCGCGCCGCGCAGGCCGCAAAGACCGCCAGCCTCGGCAAGATCATCTGATCGCCCCTCTCCCCCACTGGAATCTGCAAAGAAGCCTTCCCCTTTCATCATGCGCACAGCATGAGAAGGGGAAGGCTTTTTGATTGGATACAGGCCGCTTCTTACGCCTCCGTAGAGAACGACGCGACCTCCTTGAGTTCCTTGTCGATCAGAACGACCGTTTTCTCGCTTGTGACGAAGGCAAGATTCTTTCCGACAGGGATCACGCGGGGCGAATAGGCCGAGGTGGAGCGCAGCCTCCGCCGGCTCTTCGTCCTTCTTCGGCTCCGAAACGACATCGGTGGGTGTGTCGCCGGTAGTATTCTGGTTGTCAGTGGCAGTCGTGTTCTCGGGAGTGTCCTGATTATCAGGGGTGGTCGTTTTGCTGTTTGTCGGCCAGAATCTGGCAAGCAGGACCACGATCAGAATCGCCGCTGCCGCGGCAGGAAGGATCCACTTTCTGCGCACGATTTCCGTTGGGCGGGAACATATAAAACTGGATGCAGATCCACAGCATCAGCGTCACGCCGAACAGCCCGCCGAGCGTGACGCCCGCACGCTTTTCAGCCAGCAGCAGTCCGGCTGCGGTCAGATTGCTCAGGCCGTTGACGATCAGCAGCGCCCAGCCGGAGAACGTCAGATCCCGGAACAGCACGTCCGCAAACGGCAGCACCTGAAAATACGGGAGCATCGCGTCCATGCCCAGCGCCCGGCCGCTCGGGTCGAGCAGCATCCCGGCCGCGCCTGCGACCGCGCCGACGCCGATAAACAGCGTCCAGAACAGCAGGATGCGCGGGCCGTCCGGTATCTTGAATGTGTCTGCATATGCGTTTTGTCCATAGCGGCTTACAGCTCCGAGAGCATATAGAGCATCTTTGCGACCTCTGCACGCGTGACCTTGCCGGTGGGGTTCAGCTTGCCCTTTGAACCGCTGATGATCTTCTGCTGGGCCATCTGCGCAAGCGCGGTTTTCGCCCAGTCGGCGATCTTGCCGCTGTCAGAGAAGGCGGAGAGCGTGTTGAGGTCGGCCTCGGGGAAGTCCTTTGTGCGTGAGAGGATCGTCATGGCCTCCTGCCGGGAGATCGTCGCGCCGGGCTTGGCCAGAAGCTGGCCGTTTGTCTTCGAGCCTGTGAGATAGCCGAGCGAGTACGCCGCCTGCATCGCGGATTTTGCCCAATCGGCAATCGAGCTGCTGTCGGCAAACGGGAGCGAAACGCTCTGATACGCGCTCAGATCCGTGCCGAGATAGCGCATCATGGCAACGATGAACTCCTGCCGCGTCATGCTGGCGTCGGGGCGGTAATAGAGCTTGCCGTCCTTCGTGGAGCCCTGCAGCGTGCCCGCGTAATAGAGATCGGTGATATAGCTCTCGGCCCAGTGGCCCTTCGTGTCCGCGAACGGCTGTGAGGAGCCGACCGTGACCTTGAGCGTGAACGACGTTTCGCCGTAGGAGGCGGTAATCGTGCCGGTCAGATCCGTGCCGGTCTTCGCGGCGGTAAAGACGCCGCTCCCGTCGATTGCACCGATCTCGCCCGTCACGGCCCATTCAAAGCTTTCATCGGCGGAATAGACCTGATTGCCGTAGTACCAGGCCGTAGCCGTCAGGTCTGTTTTGCTGCCGCCCGCAATATGCAGCGCGGTCAGGGGGGTGTTTTTGCCCTCCTGCTTGATGGTGATGGAGGTCGGCGCGGCGGGGATCTCAAACGTCGCGCTTGCGCGCAGGCTGCCTGCCGCCGCGGTGACGGTCGCCGCACCTCTCGCGCCGGGCTCGACCGTGACGGTGCTGCCGGAGGTCTGCGTGACGTTCGTGCCGCCGAAGGTCACGCTCGTTGGGACTGCCGCCGCCATATAGCTGCTGTCAGCGGCCTTGATCGTCATGGTGAGCTTCGCGCCGGGCAGCGCGTAGCCGCCGAAGGGATACAGATACAGCTTCGAGGCCGCGCCCGCGTCCTGCTTCTGGCGGACAAGGAAGATGAAGTTCGCGCATTCGCGCAGCTTGCCGTCGGAGGGGACGTTGGCCGTCGCGCCGGAGGCGTAGCCGGGATAGGTGACGCCTGCGGCGGTCGAGCCGCCGCCGTCGAGATTCAGGGCCGTCCGGCAGCCGAGCGCAAGCATCCGCTCGGCCAGCTGCGCAAGCGTCAGACCGTCGGAATTGCCCGCCTCGTCGCAGGTATACAGAATGAGCGAGCCGTCGTTTGTCACGCCGATGGCCGTGCGGGCGGCCATTTTCTTCGCGGAATCGAGTGTAAAGTCCGTGCAGACCTGCCCGTTTTCAACCAGCATATCACCGCCGCCTGCGGCGGAGGTCACATTCTCCCAGCCGGAGGCGCAGGTGACCTGAAGCGTCATCTGCTGGCCCATGACCATGCTTCTGAGCGCGGTGAGCGCGCTTTTATAGGCGGTATCGTTCGCAACAGCAAGCAGGAAGCCGTCTTCCGGGATGGAGCAGGACTTCGTATCCTCCACCATGCCGACGACCTCGACGGTCAGCGACTGCCCCAGGCGCAGCTCCGCCGCACGGGAGCCGACCGGGCGGACGATGACATGATAGCCCTCAATGGTATTCTTGGTGCGGGTGTCGTAGTCCTGCGAGTACAGAAGCACGCCGTTCTGCTCTGTCATGGCCTTGTTATAGTTGAGCACCAGCGGCGCATCCGCGCCGTAGTCCAGCGTGACGGCGACGGTCGGGTCGCCGATGAGCGCGGAGCCATCGGCCAGAAAGCCCACCGCGTTGGCAGAGCCGCCGGAGCGCAGGATGCTGTTCGTGACGACGATGCCGTAGGGAATGCCGGTCGCCCGGTCAAAGAACGAACCGTTGATCCCCGCGACCATGCTGTAGCCCTGCTCCTCAAGCGTCTTGATGGTCTTGTTCATGGGGCTGGTGCCGTAGAGCGTCGAGCCGAAGGCGACGACGGGCCGCACCTGCGCCTCTTTTTTATAGGTAAAGATATTCTCATGCAGATTCGTCTGCTTGCCGGAATCGGAGGTAACGGCCTGCGTGCTGTATGTATAGACGGTCCCGTCCGCAACGTTCAAAGAGCGGCTCCCGACAGGCTCCGCCGCAGCCAGCACCGGCACGGCCAGCAGCGCCAGCGTCAGCACCGACGCGGCGATCCGCTTCAGCTTGTTTTTCATGATCTGTGGCTCCTTTCGAGGGAAAATGAGAGTAAAAAGGGGATACGCATTATGTTAACATGAAGCGCGAAAAAAGTAAAGAGCGCGCGCGGAAGAAATATTTTCTGCGCTGCGCATGATCAGCTCCATAGTCACAGCCGTTCCCGGCGAAGGAGCGCAAACCCCTTGCGCCGCAGGCACTCTACCGCGGGTAGACCGGGCGTTCGGACTTGTAGAGCGAAAATGGCGATTTTTGAATAGCATTTTGCGGCGCGGCGCGGTATAATATGCAGCAGAAATCAAGAACCGGAGGTCACACATGGAAAAACGTTTTCAAATCGTCACCGACTCCTCCTGCGATCTGCCGCAGGCACTGGCGGACGAGCTCGATCTTGCCGTCCTGCCGCTGCACGTTCTGATCGGGGAACATACATACGCCAACTATCTCGACGGCCGTGAGATCGGCTTCAGGGAGTTTTACGACAAGCTCCGCGACGGCGAACGCGCCACCACGAGCGCCGTCAACGTCTCGGAGTTCACTGCCGTCATGGAGGAAAAGCTGAAGGCGGGCCTTGATATCCTCTTCATCGGCTTCTCCTCCGGTCTGAGCACGACGTACCAGTCCGGCGCGATCGCCTGCGGCGAGCTGCGGGAAAAATACCCGGAGCGGAAGCTCATCGCCATCGACTCGCTCTGCGCGTCTCTGGGCGAGGGCCTGCTTTTGTATCTGGCCGCGAAGAAGCAGCAGTCCGGCGCGTCCATGGACGAGGTCGCAGACTACGTCCGCGAGACGATCCCACATCTTTGCCACTGGTTCACAGTCAACGACCTGATGTTCTTAAAGCGCGGTGGACGCGTCGACGCGGCGACGGCCCTTGTCGGCACGGTTCTGCAGATCAAGCCCGTCATGCACACCGACGACGCCGGAACGCTCAAGAACGTCACCAAGGCCAGAGGCCGCAAGGCTGCGCTCAAGGCCCTTGCGCAGAAGCTGGCCGACACGGCCATCAACCCGGCAGAGCAGACCGTCTTCATCTGCCACGGCGACTGCATTGAGGACGCAGAGTACACTGCCGAACAGATCCGCGCCCTGACCCCGGTCAAGGATATCATCATCAACTATGTCGGCCCCGTCATCGGCGCCCACACCGGCCCCGGCGTCATTTCCGTCTTCTTCGTCGGCACCCACCGGTAACGATACAGACGCATTGCGGCTCCCCGGACACATCCGGGGAGCCGCGTTTTTCATATCAATGAAGCTTCTATGGATCAGTCCTTCAGCGCCTCTAATGCGCCGAGCAGGAAGCGCCAGGTGCGCTGGACGGAGGAGATGGACATTTTTTCGCGCGTGGTATGGATATCGGCCAGATCCGGGCCGAAGGATACGCAGTCAAGACCGGGGAGCTGGCCCGCGAATAGGCCGCATTCCAGCCCCGCGTGGATGGCTTCGATCTTCGGGGTCTTGCCGGTCTGCTGCGTGTAGACGGCGGCGAGCTTATCGCGCAGCGGGGATTCGCGCCGGTATTCCCACGCGGGATAGGCCCCCGTCACACGAAGCGAACCGCCCAGCAGCTGTGACAGCGCGTCGATGCGGGCAAGCAGCATCTGCTTCTGCGACGAAACCGAGCTTCTGACCGAGCTGACCGCCGTCAGAACGCTGTCCGTCACATGGAAAATGCCGAGATTGCAGGACGTCTGCACCAGCCCCGGGATGTCCATGCTCATGGCCGCGATGCCGTTCGGCACAAGCAGCAGGAAGCGGACAACACGCAGCGTCGCTTCCTCCGTCAGCGCCTGATCGCAGGCGGGGGCAGGCTCCAGCGCGACGGTCACACCGGGGTCGGCTGCGGCGTATTCCTTCCGGAAGTCCGCTTCGCAGGCCGCCGCGATCTCACGCGCAGCAGAAAGGTCCTCCTCCCGCAGGGCCAGAACGGCCTCGGCCGCATTCGGAATGGCGTTGTCCTTCAGACCGCCCGCGGCGGAAACGAGCCGGAAGGAAAGCTTGCACTGCACCGCGTTCAGCACGCGGCCCAGCAGGAGATTCGCGTTTGCGCGGCCCTTGTCGATCTCCTGGCCGGAATGGCCGCCGATGAGGCCGGAGACGGTCAGCTTCACGCAGGGCGCCGCGTTCGGCGCCATCGTCAGCCCGACCGAGACATTGGCGCTCGCGCCGCCGGCGCAGCTGACGGTAAAGATCCCCTCGTCCTCCGAGTCGATGTTCAGCATCCGGCGGGCGGAGAGCTGGGAGAAGTCGAGCCCCTGCGCGCCCTCCATGCCGATCTCCTCGTCGACGGTAAACACGACCTCAAGCGCCGGGTGCGCAATTTCGCTGCTGTCCAGCACGGCCAGCGCCATGGCGACGGCAATGCCGTCGTCGCCGCCGAGCGTCGTGCCGTTCGCCGAGACATAGTCGCCCTCGACGCGCAGGTCGAGTGCGTCCTTTGTGAAGTCGATGGGGCTTTCCGGCGTTTTTTCCGCAACCATGTCGAGATGGCCCTGTAAAATGACGGCGGGCGCAGCTTCGTAGCCTGCTGTGGCGGGCTTTTTGATGATGACGTTGTTGAGTTCGTCCTGATACACCCACAGGCCGCGCGCCCTGGCAAACGCGGCGCAGTAGTCGCTGATGGCCTTTGTGTTGCGCGAGCCGTGCGGGATACAGGTCAGATCCTCGAAGAAATGAAAGACCGCTTTCGGTTCCAGAGTTTCCAGTACACGGGACATGATGATCGTTCCTTTCCGTTTATAAGCTTGATATGGTTATTCCGGCAGCTTTTCAAAGTCCTCCGCGCCGTGCTTGCACAGCGGGCAGATAAAATCGGCGGGGAGCGTTTCGCCCTCGTAGACATAGCCGCAGATCTTGCAGACCCAGCCGGTCTGCTTTTTGAGCGCCGACGGCTTGGGCTTGACGTTTGCAAAGTAGAAGCTGTAGGTCATGGACGGCGCGTTGGAGAGCACGCGGGCCTCGGTCACGTCGGCAATGAACAGCGTGTGCGTGCCGAGATCGATCTCCTGCGTGACCTTGCCGCTGACAAAGGCGTTGGTGGAGTACGGCAGGTAATACACGCCGTTCGTCGCGCGGGCCATACCCTTTACATCCGCGAACTTGTCCACGTCGCGGCCGGACTGGAAGCCGTAGTGCTGGAACAGGCCGAACGGCGCGTCGGTCGAGAGCATGGACAGATTGAACACGCCCGTCTTGCGGATCATGTCATGCGTGAAATTCGCCTTGTTGACGGCGATGGAGATGCGCTTGGGTGTGTCGGTGAGCTGTGCGGCGGTGTTGATGATGCAGCCGTTGTCCTTTTTCCCGTCGCGGGCCGTCAGGACGAACAGGCCGTAGGAGAACGAGAAGAACGCGTTCTTTTCAACCGGCGCGTCGGCCTTGTGCTCTGCCGGGACGGGCTTCGGCATGGAATCGAAAATGGCCTGCGCCATAGCGTCAACGTCCGCCAGCTGGGATTCCTTGAGCGTGGACTTGATTGTGACTGTCTCGTCGAGAATTGTGCAGTTCTTAAGTTTCTGGAACTCCGCGCGCATCAGCCCTGCCGCCGTCGGGGCCCAGGAGCCGTTTTCCATGAGGGCGATGGTGCGGTTCTGGAGATTGTGGTGGACGATATCGTGCACCAGATTTTCCATCGTCACGAACATCCCCGCGTTGTACGTCGTGGAGATAAAGACCAGATGGCTGGCCCGGAAGCATTCGGAGAGGATATAGCTTGGATGCGTGACGGACACGTCGTACATCTGCACATTGCGCACGCCGAGGTCGGACAGCTTCGCGGCCAACACATTCGCCGCGTTTTCCGTGCCGCCGTAGACGGAGGCGTAGGCGATGACGACCGCGTCGTCCTCCGGGGTATAGGTCGCCCAGTGGATATATTTGTCGAGGAACCACGCGATATCTTTGCGCCAGACCGGGCCGTGCAGCGGGCAGATCATCTCGATCTCCAGCCCGGCAGCCTTTTTCAGCAGTGCCTGCACCTGCGTGCCGTATTTGCCGACGATGTTGGTATAGTACCGGCGGGCATCGGCGAGCCATTCGGTCCGGAAGTTGACCTCGTCGGCGTACAGATTGCCGTTCAGCGCGCCGAAGGTGCCGAAGGCATCGGCAGAGTAGAGCGTTTTCGTGGCCGTGTCATAGGACACCATGACCTCCGGCCAGTGCACCATCGGGGCCATGACGAAGGCAAAGGTGTGTCTGCCGGTCGTGAGCGTTTCCATCTCCTTGACGAGCTGCACGCGGCTGTCCAGATCGAACGTGAAGAAGTTCTGCATCATCGTGCGCGTCTTGGCGTTGCAGACGATGGTTACTTCCGGGTGACGCAGGACAAGCTCGCCGATGGTCGCGGCGTGGTCCGGCTCCATATGCTGCACGATGAGGTAGTCGAGCTTCCGGCCCGCGAGCACATGGTCGACGTTTTCAAAGAACAGGCCGCTGACAGACTTATCCACAGTGTCGATCAGGACGGTCTTCTCGTCCAGCAGCAGATAGGAGTTGTAGCTCACGCCGTTCGTGAGCGGGTAGGCGTTTTCAAACAGATTCAGCCGCCGCTCACTTGCGCCGACCCAGTAGAGATCCTCGGTCATTTTCTTGACACAGTACATAAATCGGATTCCTTTCAAATATAATAATAATTTCTATTATCACAATAACACGGGACGCGCAAAAAATCCAGAGGAATTTGCGAGGTTTCCGCGATTATTTTCCCTTGTTCTGCCGCCGCAGACGGTTCAGGTGGCGCTCAAAATAGCCCTGCGAGATAAAGCGGGCCAGAACGTACTGGTCGAACAGCGGTACAGAGCAGGAATAAAAGCCGAGCGTCTGCCGGTACTGCTCCATCAGGCGCTCCGGCAGCACCATATAACCCATACGCATGGATGGGGCCAGCGAATGCGAAAACGTGTTCACGTAGATCACGCATCCGCGCCGGTCCATGGAATAGAGCGTCTGCAGCGGCTTTTTGTTTTCGGAAAACTCCGAATCGAAATCGTCCTCGATCAAAATCGCGTTCCGCTCCGCCGCCCAGGAAAGATAGTCGCTGCGCTTAGCCGCTGACGTGGTGATGCCAGTGGGGAAGCTGTGAAACGGCGTGATGTGCAGGACGGACGCGCGTGCGTTTTGCAGCGCGCCGGCGCGGATGCCGTCTTCGCCCATGGGCAGCAGCTCACAGACCGCGCCGTTGGCCGCGTAGACCTGCCGGACCTTTTCATAGCCGGGGTCTTCCAGCCCATATACGCGCTCCCGGCCCAGCAGCTGCACGATCAGACCGTAGAGATATTCCGCGCCGGAGCCGATGACGATGCAGTCCGGCTGGGCCAGCATCCCGCGGTAGCGCAGCAGATATTCCGCGATCGCGTTGCGCAGTTCCGCACAGCCGTAATGCGGCGGCTTTTCCAGCAGCCGCGTACCGCAGTCGGCGATGACCTCGCGCATGAGCCGGGTCAGCGCGGAATACCGGAAGCCGTAGCCCGCAGGCTCCTGCGCGGCAGGCGCGTCCGCGGGGAGCATACGCAGGCGCGTCTGCGGCTGCGTGTTCTGCGGCAAGCAGGAGATGGCGCTGACATAATAGCCGCTGCGCGGCTTTGCTGTGAGATAGCCCTCGTCCACGAGCTGCTCATACGCGCCGGAGACGGTCGCGAGGCTGATATGCAGATGCTCCGCCAGCGCCCGCTTCGACGGCAGCTTCTGCCCCGGCAAGAGCTCTGCCCGCAGGATATCCTCGCGGATGCAGGTATAGAGCCGGTAATATTTCGGCTGATCGCCCGCTTGCAGATCGTAGGTCAGCATACGCTTACCATTTGTTTTCGACCTTCTCGGCAAAGCCGAAGAAGTCGCGCACGGGCAGGACCGTTCCGTCGTCAAGCGTGATGCGGCCCGTGAAATGGCCAAAGACCTGATGCTGATCGGACAGCACAACGCCTGCGCTCATGAACGCGCTGCGGTCGAGCACCGGTGTAAAATTCATATAGAACCGGTTGTCGTCGCTCGTGAAGACCCAGGGCTTCATGAAGTCCTCAAAGCCGTCTTCATCCATGGGAATTTCAAACTTGACCTCGCCCAGCTTGTGGATTTTTCCGTCGTAGAACAGCACGTTCTCCGTCGCGGCGCTGGTGTTGCCGAAACCGTAGCCGATGTTCCAGCCGAAGGGTGCGCCATCCAGCTCACCGGAGGCGCTGCCCCAGTACCACGTGTTGTGATACGTCCACACGCCGCGGCCCCAGTCGAGCACAGCGAAGAATTTGTCCTTCGTCAGCTCGTACCGGCGGCTGCCCAGCTCGATCCAGCCCTCGGCGCGCATACAGTTGATCTTCTGGTTGTAATAGAAATGTCCGGGCTTGTCAAAGGGCGTGGCGATGACCATGCTCTCGGCCGGCTCGTCGGTGAGCTTGACAATGCCCTCGATCGGCTCCTTGTCCAGAAATTTGTCCATGTGGAACGAGAGCATCCGCGCCCCGTCCTCGTGATAGAAGGCCAGGGCATAGCCGCTCCTTGAAATTTCCGACGCGCCCTCCGCGCTCGATTCCGGCAGCTGCGTCCGGCCCAGCGGCAGCGCACGCATCCGGCTGGTCGTTTTTTCCCATTTGCCGTCAAAGTCGAGGAAGGAAACGGAGTCGAGGCCCATATAGCCGTTGTCCGCGATGGTCAGCGCCAGACCGATATGGCCGTCGGTGATGAGATAGTAATCCCATTCCTTGATGCGCATCGCGCCGGCCTTGATGTCCGCGCGCCGGTAGACCGGGAGCAGGGAACGCGCCCAGCCGGGTTCGAGCAGATTGCCGTCGCTGCCGAGCAGCGGGCCGGAAGTGGTGATCTCATGCTGCTGTCTCATTGGATAGCCTCCTGTGATGTGTATTTTTCCAGAAACGCTGCCAGCGCCGCCTGCACGCGCGGGCGGTCGACCAGATAGCTGTAGCCGTGCCTTGCCCCGTCGACGAGGATTAGTTGCTTTTCAGACGCACAGACGTCATAGGCGGCCTGCGACATGGCGCAGGGGACGAAGGTGTCCGCCGTGCCGTGGATGAACAGAATAGGGCGCTTCGTTTTCGATACCGCGTCCAGCGTGGACGCTTCTTTGATGGAAAAGCCCGCGAAGGCACGTGTGCAGACGTCCATCAGTCCCAGCAGCGGCCCCGCCGGGAGCCATTTTACGTGCGCCCGCAGAATGCTTCGCATGATCGCCTCCGGCGAGGAGAAGCCGCAGTCGGCGATCACGCCCCGCACGGACGGCGGAAGCTCCAGCGCGGAGGCCAGCAGAACCGTCGTCGCGCCCATCGAAAGCCCGCCCAGAAACAGCGGGTGCTCCGGGCCAAAGTGCATGGCCGCGTACTGTGCCCACGTCGCCGCGTCCCGGCGCTCGTGAATGCCGAAGGTGATGTATACCCCCTCCGACTGCCCGTGTGCACGCTCGTCGACGGCGAGTAAATTATATCCGAGCGAATAGTAATAGGGAAGGACAATGGAAAAATCGATGATCCAGCTCGACCGGTAGCCGTGAAACAGGAGGATCGTGCCCTTCGCGCCGGGCTGCTGCAATAGCTGCCCGTGCAGGCGCAGGCCGTCATAGGACGGCAGAAACACATCCTCCGCGTCCCGCATCAGCGCGGCGCCCGCAAGAATTTCCTCCGTCTGGTCTTCCCTGCCCCATTGGGCGATGACCGCGGGCTTTGTAAAATCCGGGACGGGGCTGCGGCGGCAGGCGAACAGGAACAGGCCCAGCGCCAGCAGAACGACCGCCAGCAAAACGGCCAGAACGATCATAGCCGCCGTCATGCCGCGTTCCCCTTCCTTCCGAGCTTTGCGAAGAACGGGAACGTAAGCGGCCAGACAATGCCCGCAAACAGGACAAGCAGGAAATACCGCACAAAGCTTTCCGCCTGCGACCCGGCAAAGAGGGACACCAGCAGCGGCTTCAGCCCCGCCTTGATGCCGACGATCAGCGCAAGGCCCAGCACCAGCTTCAAGACCTGTCCCCAAAACGGCGCGCGCACGTCAAAATGCAGCTTTTTCTCGTCGGCAATGTACACGATCAGAAAGCCCAGCAGCGCGCCCAGCATGGTGTACGCGTTTTTGAGGCCGTGCGTGATATTGGAAAGGTCTTCGCTGCCCTCCGGCCAGTCGCACCGGGCGAGGGACGAGGCGTAGATCAGATATCCGCCGCACAGCACCGCCACGCCAAGTAAAAGCCACGGCACTGTCTTTTTTGCGGCAGATTCTGTCCGGAACGCCGGATAGAGCGCCGCAGCCAGCGCCAGCGCCGTCAGGAAGGCCACGCCGACGTCCAGCGGCGTGTGAACGCCCAGATACATCCGCGAAAACGGCACCAGAAGCATCAACACGACGCAGACGATACGCACCCATGCTTCCTTCCGGCTCGCAAAGATTGAGGCCGTCGTGCCGACGATATTCTGCGTGTGGCCGGAGGGGAAGGAATAGCCCGTCGCGTCCGCGCGGGCGGCTTCGACGATCTGAAAGTCCGGATCGAGCACCCACGGGCGCGGAATGCGGAAGGCCAGCTTCAGAAACTGGTTGCAGACCGTGCCGAGCGCACCGACCAGAAAGACATAATAGCCCTGCCGCTTGTCAACGCACCAGAAGATCAGCAGCGCCGCCGCCATAAACGCGATCTCCGAGCCGAAATAGGTCAGGCTAGAAAAAAACGTGTCCAGCGCTCCGCAGCGTCCCGCCGCGAGAAGCCGCAAAAAATCCATACCGGAACCTCCTGAATTGAGATACAGAATCAGTATACCACCAAACGCCGGATTTGCCAAGCATCTTGCATTTTCAAATAAATATAGTATGATATAAAAAAAGCAACGAAAGGTGTGCGAACCATGTTTTCCAATGAAGAACGAATGATCTACGCCAGGCGCCAGCTGGTCGAGGTGATCTGTCAGCTCCGCTTCCCGGAGATCCTGTCCATCGACGCAAGCGAGCCTGCCGCGTTTCAGGACCGCATCCGCCGGGAATATCCGCAGTATGAAAAGAAGATCGAGCAGCTGCCGCCGCAGATGGTAAACGGCAAGCCCGTCCCGCAGGGAACGGTCAACAACTATCAGTTCGTTTCCGCCGAGGGGCAGTGGAAAATCAGTCTCACCAAGGGCTTTATCGCCCTTTCGACCTACGGCTATACCCGCTGGGAGGAATTTGCCCAGCGGCTCGACCGCATTCTCGCCGTGTTTATTGAGACGTATCATCCCTCGTGGTTCACCCGCGTGGGTCTGCGGTATGTCAACGCCTTCCGCCGCGCGCCGCTCGGTCTGGAGGACTGCCTCTGGAAAGAACTCATCACGCCGGGCTTTTTGGGCCTCATGGGCGACGAGGACGCGCAGGAGCAGGCGTTCATGAAGAACGAGCTGACCGCGACTGTCCAGATGCCCGGCGGCGCGAAAGCCAACGTCAAATCCGGCCCGGGCCTGCTGCGCAAGGTCAACAACCGCACCCGCGAGACGACGGAGGAGCGCGTGTTCATGCTCGACCTCGATCTCTACATGGACAGCAAGATCGAGCTCGGGCAGGCCGTCCCGGCCCTCAACATCGTCCACGAAAACGCCGGGAGCCTTTTCCGTGCCGCCCTGACCGACACGCTCTCGGACGCCATGGAACCGCAGAAGGCCTGACCCGGCCGCACACGAAAGGAGCAGCACAATGACTGTCATTGATCGTTTTCTGAAACTGGTCTCCTACCCCACCACCTCGGATGAGAACTCGGAGACCTGCCCCTCGACGCCGCGGCAGCTGGCGCTGGCTGAGGAGCTGGTCCGCCAGATGCAGGACATGGGCATTGCAGACGCACGCGTTGACAAGGACGGCTACGTCTACGGCACTGTCCCAGCAAACTGCGAAAAGGACATTCCTGTCTACGGCCTCATCGCCCACATGGACACCTCGCCCGACGCCCCCGGCGAGAACATCCGCGCACGCATCACAGAGCCTTACGACGGCGGCGATATTGTCCTGAACGAAGAGAAGCACATCATGCTTTCTCCGAAGGAATACCCGCAGCTGAAAAACTCTGTCGGCAAGCGCCTGATCGTCACGGACGGCACGACGCTGCTCGGCGCAGACGACAAGGCGGGCGTGGCGGAGATCCTGTCCGCCGCACAGCTGCTGCTTACATCCGAAAAGCCGCATGGAACCGTCAAACTCGCCTTTACGCCCGACGAGGAGATCGGCCGCGGTGCCGACCGGTTTGATGTGAAGGGCTTCGGCGCGGATTACGCCTATACCGTCGACGGCGGCGCACTCGGCGAGCTGGAATATGAGAACTTCAACGCGGCCAGCGCGAAGATCGAGATCTGCGGCAAATCCATCCATCCCGGCTCTGCGAAGGGCCAGATGGTCAACGCCGCGCTCGTCGCCATGGAACTGCACGGGCTGCTGCCCGCGCTTGAAACGCCGTACTACACCGACGGCTACGAGGGCTTCTTCCACCTGACCGACATGGAAGGAAATGTGGAGTCTGCCGAGCTGAAGTACATCATCCGCGACCATGACGCCGCAGGTTTTGATGCGCGGTTGGCTCTGCTCCGCCGCATTGCGGACGATATCAACGCCTCACTGGGGGACGGCACTGTCACACTGACGATCCGGGAGCAGTACCGGAACATGGCGGAAAAGATTCAGCCGCATATGCACCTGATCCGCAATGCCGAACGGGCGGCGCGCTCGGTCGGTGCCGAGCCTGCCGTGCACCCCATCCGGGGCGGAACGGACGGCGCACGGCTTTCCTTCATGGGCTTGCCGTGCCCCAACCTGGGAACCGGCGGGTATGCGTTCCACGGTCCCTATGAGCATATCACGGTCGAGGGGATGGACACCGAGACCGCCATTCTGCTGGAGCTGGTCAGACTGTATGCCGACCGGGCAGGCGATGCCGACTGAAGGATGCTTTTCGCGAATGCTATTGCGTATTGAGGAGGTTGTCACATGAACCGTAATCTGTCCCGCCGCCGG
>OMCF01000352.1_pt1 | contig 20215 bp, 16 predicted proteins | sample 1673791 | NCBI WGS metagenome assembly OMCF01 (sample SAMEA103958127, study PRJEB25191) | human gut metagenome | biome: human-associated habitat [ENVO:00009003]; feature: intestine environment [ENVO:2100002]; material: feces | place: Germany | collected 2013/2015
CCTATTTTGACTGTTGAACATCTGATCAAGGCTTATGGTGAGACCCCGGTGCTGGACGACATCAGCTTTGCCGTCAAGCCCGGCGAGGTCATTGAGTGGAATTACACCTGCGACCTTGGCCTTGATCTGGATGGCGGTTGGTGGGAAGGTGCTCAGGATTGGAAGGATAACCATGACTGATACCCGGATGCGTTTCTTCGGGAATCTGCATCCGGCGGTCAGCATGGCATACTTCGTGCTGGTGCTGGGCCTGACACTGGCCTGTATGCACCCCGTCACAGTGATGCTGTCCTTCCTCGGCGCCAGCTGGTTTTCCATCCGCCTGCGTGGCTGGAAGGCCTACGGTCAGACCATGCGGTTCGTTGGCCCCATGTTTCTGCTGATCGCCCTTGCCAACCCCCTATTCAACCATCGGGGCGTGACCATGCTCTTTACCATCAACCACCTGTGGTACACGCTGGAAGCCGTGTGCTACGGTCTGGTGTCCGGCTGCTCCCTGTGCGCGGTCATTATGTGGTTCACCTGCTATCAGGAGGTCATGACCTCGGACAAATTCCTGTACCTGTTCGGCAAGCCCTTTCCCGGCACGTCGCTGCTGATCACCATGACGCTGCGGTTCATCCCCCAGCTTCAGCAGAACCGCCGTGAGATCCGGCAGTCTCAGGCCATGTTACAGGAGGAGGGCACGCGCCTGCTGCAAAAGCTGGGCAGCGCCCTGCGGAATCTGTCGGTGCTGCTGACCATGAGCATGGAGGCGGCGGTGGAGACAGCGGACAGCATGAAAGCCCGCGGCTACGGCGCAAAGCGGCGCACCACCTTTCACCTGTTCCGCTTCGACAGCCGGGATGCCCGAACACTGGGCCTTGTGCTGGCGGTGGCGGGTATCTGCATCACCGCCCGCGCCTTCGGCCATGGCACTATGGAGTTCTATCCCGCCATGACGCCGGTGGTGCTGGGCAGTGCCAGTTATACCATGTTCGTGTTCTACGCCGTGCTGATGTTCCTGCCCGGTATTCTTGAGACAAAGGAGGGCATCAGATGGCGCTCTTACGGTTTGACCAACTGAGCTTCGCCTACCCGCTGGCCGAAACGCGGGCGCTAGACGACATCTCATTGGAGATACATAAGGGCGAGTATGTGGTGCTGTGCGGCCCCTCTGGCTGCGGCAAGACCACACTGCTGCGCCATGCCAAGCCCGGCCTGCTGCCCGTTGGGGCAAAGGCCGGCGAGACCTTTTATAAGGACACCCCCCTCTCTCAGCTTCCGGAGCTGACCGCTGCGGCGGAGATCGGCTTCGTGCAGCAGAACCCGGATAACCAGCTTGTCGCGGGTATTGTTGAGGAAGACGTGGCATTCGGCCCAGAAAACCTCGGTATTGAGCCCGCAGAAATCCGCCGCCGTGTCGATGCGGCACTGAAAGCGGTCAACATGTACGAGTACCGCGACCATGCACCGCATAAGCTCTCCGGCGGTCAGAAGCAGCGCGTCGCGATTGCGGGTGTTATTGCGATGGAGACCATGTGCGTTGTGCTTGATGAGCCGACCGCCATGCTGGACCCGCGCGGCCGACAGGAGGTTATGGATACCATTCGGTATCTGAACTGTGAAAAGGGTATCACCGTCATTCTCATCACGCACTATATGGACGAGGCCGTGCAGGCCGACCGCGTGGTGGTGATGGACGGCGGCAACATTCTGACGGACGGCGACCCGCGCACGGTGTTCGCGCAGGTGGAGCTTTTAAAGCGCCACAAGCTCGACGTGCCGCAGGCAACGGAGCTTGTTTACCGCTTAAACGCCGCCGGGTGCAGCATTTCCGGCACGCCGCTCAATGAAGACGAGTGCGTAAAAGCGATTGCGGAGTATTTAAAATTGGGATAAGAATATAAAAGGGATTTTGTTTTTTGTGCGGGGCAAGAACCGAAAGGACCTGCACCCGGCAGAGGAAACGAGGAAAATCGATGGTAATTTTGGAAACCAAAAATCTCACATATACCTATGGCGCCGGCACACCGTTTGAAAAAACGGCGGTGGAAAACGTGAACCTTTCCGTAGAAAAGGGCGCGTTCGTCGGCGTGATCGGGCATACGGGCAGCGGTAAATCCACGCTGATCCAGATGCTCAACGGCCTCATCCGCCCCACAAGCGGGCAGGTGCTTTTAAACGGCGAGGACATTTGGGCAAAGCCGAAGGAAATTCGCCGCGTGCGTTTTCAGGTGGGCATGGTGTTCCAGTACCCGGAATACCAGCTGTTTGAAGAGACCGTCATCAAAGACATCATGTTCGGCCCGAAAAACATGGGACTTTCCGATGAAGAAGCACTGAAGCGCGCCAAAGAAGCGGCGCATTTTACAGACTTAAAGCCTGAGCTTTTGGAGAAATCTCCGTTTGAGCTTTCGGGCGGCGAAAAGCGTCGTGCAGCCATTGCGGGCGTCATCGCCATGGACCCGGAGGTGCTCATTTTGGATGAGCCCGCCGCCGGTCTTGACCCGAAGGGCAGAGATGTTATCTTAGCGCAGATCTCCGAATATCACCGCCAGCGCGGCAACACCATTTTGCTCGTCTCCCACAGTATGGAGGACATCGGCCGCGTGGCAGACCGCGTACTTGTGATGAACAACGCCCATGCCGAAATGTACGACGAGACCCGCGCCGTGTTTTCGCGCGGCGAGCTTTTGGAGCCGATGGGTCTGCGCCTGCCGCAGATCACATCCATCATGCGCCGTCTGCGCAAAATGGGCCTGCCGGTCAGCGAGACGGTTTTAAATGTAGACGAAGCCGTCATGGAGCTTTTGCCGCTCCTCAAAAAAAGGAAAGAGGAGGACAAAAACCATGCTATCTGATGTCACCATGGGGCAGTTTTTCCCCGGCAAGTCCGTCATGCACCGGCTCGATCCGCGCATTAAAATGTGCCTGACCGTGTATTTCATCGTGCTCATTTTCTGCTCGAAGAATTTTGTCACGCTCGGCGCGACGATTCTTATGAGCCTGCTTGGCGTGGTGCTTTCCAAAGTACCGCTGAAGCTCTATTTAAAAAGCATGAAGCCTATTTTGTTCATCGTGGTGTTCACCGGCGTATTGAATTTGTTTTACGGCACCGGCGACCCGATCTTCACGCTCGGGTTCATTCACATTACGCGAAACGGCATCGTGAACAGCATCATGATCGCCGTGCGCATCGTGGTGCTCATCCTCATCAGCTCTATTCTGACGTTCACAACGTCCCCGACGCAGTTAACGGACGCCATTGAGCGCCTGCTAAAGCCGCTGGCGCTGCTGCATGTACCGGTGCATGAATTCGCAATGATGATGACGATCGCGCTGCGCTTTGTGCCGACGCTCCTCGAAGAGACCGAGAAGATCATGGCGGCGCAGAAGGCCCGCGGTGCAGATATGGAAAGCGGCGGTCTGATGCAGCGCATCAAGGCGCTGATTCCGGTGCTTATCCCGCTGTTTGTTTCCGCGTTCCGCCGTGCGTTTGACCTTGCAACAGCCATGGAAAGCCGCTGCTACCACGGCGGCGAGGGGCGCACGAAAATGAAGGTGCTGCACCTTTCAAAAGTAGATTACATCACGCTTATCGTGTGCGTTTTGTACCTTGCGGCGTTCATCACAGTGAACATTTTGCTGCCCGCCGCCATTGTGCGATAAAATTGAGGAGAAACTATGGAACGAAACCTGCTGCTGAAAATTCAATATGACGGCAGCGCGTACCACGGCTGGCAGGTGCAGGAAAACGCCCGCAGTGTGCAAGGGGTGTTTCAGGAGGCGTTAAAGCAGGTTTTGCATACGCAGCCGGACATCAAAGCGTGCAGCCGTACGGATACCGGCGTGCACGCGCGGGAATTCTGCCTGAGCATGAAGCTTTCGCACAATATCCCGCCGGAGCGCCTTTTGGGCGCACTCAATCATTTTCTGCCGCCGGACATTGCTGTGCTTTCCTGCGAAGAAGTGCCGCTTGATTTTCACGCACGGTACTCCTGCTGTGGAAAACGGTATGTGTATGAAATCTGGAACAACCCCATTCGCAGCCCGTTTCTGCACGGGCGCGCGCTGCACTACTACCACCATATCGATGAAAAAAAGCTGAACGAAGCCGCGCAACACTTTTTGGGTGCGCACGATTTCACTTCGTTCTGTACACTCGATAACCGTGACATGGGGGACTTTACCCGCACGGTTACGGAAAGCTCCGTCACGCGCGAGGGCGACATGGTGCGCTTTACCGTGGCGGCGGACGGGTTCCTTTACAACATGGTGCGCATCATGACGGGCACTTTGCTCGCCGTGCAGCAGGGGCGCTTTGTCCCCGAGGACATCCCGAAGATCATCGAGGGGAAAAACCGCAAGCTTGCGGGGCCGACCGCCCCGGCGTGTGGTCTGTATTTAGAAAAGGTCTTTTACGAACCGCAAATATAATGCCTGCGGTTCGGTTGGATAAATGTTCTGTATTCCGATTTTATAACGCGGAATAAGGGAGAAAAGTATGGCAAGAAAAAAGCATGAAGCGGAAAAAAAGCACGCGCTGCGCAAAAAAGAAGCACCGCCTGTGCAGGATATGCCGGATGAAACGGAACACCCCGCGCTTTCGGAAAAGAAAAAGCCGCGCGTATCGAAGCTTTTGTACCGCATCATTGCGGCGCTGCTCATCGCGGTAGTGCTGCTTATCATTTTGGAAAATAAAGATAATTTAACGCCGGAAAACATCGGCAACTGGATCCGCACAAAGGCAGTCGGCTTCGGTTTTGGCGACGGCTATCCGGCGGAGCTGACCGGCAGCGCTTGCGGGTAATTTCGGCGCGGCTGACGGCAATTTGTACGTTGTGAGCGACACGGCGCTGACGGTTCTGAACGGCTCCGCAAAGGAGATGTTCTCCGCGCGCCACAGCTACAACGACCCCGCGGTCTCCGAAGCGAGCGGACGCTACCTTTTGTATAACGCCGGCGGCACGGGTTACCGTGTGGAAACGTCCTCCGGCACGGAAATTTCCGGCACGAGCGACAGCAGTATCACGACCGGCGTCATTTGCGATTCCGGTAAATTTGCGTTGGCGGTGCAGCCCTCGGACTACGCCTCCGAGCTGCGCGTATATAACAAAAACGGCAGCTTGCAGTATAAATACAGCTTTGCGGATTCCTATATTACGGCGGTGGCACTGAATACGGACGGCACAAAAGCCGCGGTGGCAAGCACCATCACGCACGCAGGTACGCTCATTTCGCGCATTACGGTGCTGGATATGTCCGAAACGGAACCGATAGCGGAGTACGAAAGCGACGGCAACCTGATTTTTGCCGTGCAGTGGAACCGCAGCGGCCGCGTGACGGCCATCGGCGACACGGAAACACTCGTCAGCGATACGGGCTATAACTTTACGCCGTATGCGTATGACGGCCGTACCGTGACGGCCTACACGCTCATCCCTTCGGGCGCGGTGGTCTCCGTTTCCAACTATGCTTACGGCGGCGACAGCACGCTGCTCATTTTCCGTGACAGCGCAGAGCCCGTGGAAAGCGACCTTTCCGGCCGCGCCGTGTGGCTTTCCGCAGCGGGCAATAAGGTGGCGGCGCTGCTTTCAAGCTCCGTTGTGTCCACGGACCTCACGACCGGACGGCAGGAAGCCGCCTGCAATGTGCCGGCCGATACAAAAAGCATCGCCATGGCGGACGAAAGCACCGTGTATCTGCTCGGCGTGCGCGAGATTCGGAAAGAAAATCTTAAGGTGATCGAGGCCGATAATACATTGTCGCAAACAGAGTAATGTGGTATAATCACTGTATCGCACAAGGCGCGCGGCAGGCGTGCCGGAAAAAGGAGAGTGTTTTTATTGGGATGGATATTTGACATTGCTGTTGTGGTGCTCGTCATCATCGCGGCCGTCATCGGTGCAAAAAAGGGATTTTTCAGAGCATGCTTTGATTTCTGCGGCGCGCTCATCGCGATGATTGCGGCGGGGCTTTTGAGCAGTCCTGTTGCAGAGTGGATCTTTACAACGTTCTTTCGCCCCTCGCTTGTAGAGAAGATCTCTGCGGCGGTCATGGGGCTTGGCGCGGGCGAAGCCGTGAACACCGTTTTCGATGCCTTCCCGGAGCTTATCCAGCGCGCGCTCGAGGCTGCCGGCATCACACAGGGCAGTATTATGGCGCAGGTGCAGGATAAGACGGACAGCATCGCAGAGGCCATTACGGATGCACTCAGCCCCATGCTCATCAACGTCATCGGCGTGTTCGTCATGCTGGTGCTATTCGTATTGTTCATCGTGGTACTGAGAGGCGTTGCAACGCTTTTAACGGGCATTTTCTCGCTGCCGGTCTTAAGCGGCATCAACGGTGCGCTCGGCGCAGTATTCGATGTGCTGATGCTCGTGCTCATTTTGTGGGTCGTCCTCGCGTGTACGCAGGTATTTGTACCCATGCTGAGCGCAGCGCAGCAGGTAAAGGTGCAGGCGTTTGAGAATACTTCCATGCTTTTGAAGCTGCTTGGCAGCTTTAACCCCGCTTACCACTTAATGCAGTGAGCAGCGGCTAAAAGGAGATTCGGAAATTCGTAAGGGAAAGGAATTACACTATGTCTGATGCCAAAAGCCAAAAGACAAAGAAACCCATCAATCAGAATTTAACGGTGCCGAACGCCATGTCTGTGTTCCGCATTTTGGTCATTCCGTTTTTTGCGTATTTTTTTCTGAAAGGCAACCTCACAGCGGCCATCGTCGCACTGGGGCTTTCCGGCCTTTCCGATGCGCTGGACGGCATGATCGCGCGGCACTTCAACCAGATCACGGAATTAGGCAAAATGCTGGATCCGTTAGCCGATAAGCTGACGCAGGGCACAGTGGCCATCTGTATCGCCGTGCACTACCCGTCCATTTGGCCGCTTTTGGCGCTGCTCGTCTTAAAGGAGCTCGTCATGTTATGCGGCGCATGCTATCTGCTGAAAAACGGCAAAAAGCCGTGCGCGGCAAAGTGGTACGGCAAGGTCTCCACAACACTGTTTTATATCGCCATCGGACTCATCGTCGTCATGGACGGCTTTATGAAGGTTTCCGAGAGCACGTTCAATATCGCGTCCACCACGGCGCTCGTCATCACGGCGGGCTTCATGGTGTACACGTTCATTCGATATTTCGGCGTGTTCCGCGAAATTTTGAGATCGACCGACGGCAAATACGATTTGAACCTGCCCGAAGAAATGCGGGCAAAGAAAGAGCGCACACCGAAAAACTAACGGTCTGCGCCGGAAAGGAAAATGTCTATGATGATGTGTACACGCTGCAAGAAGCGGCCTGCGGTTGTGTTCGTTTCCCCTTCAACGGATATGAACGCCACGCAGGGCTACTGCCTTGTCTGCGCAAAAGAGCTCGGCATTAAGCCGGTGAATGATATTATGGAGAAAATGGGCATCACGGAGGAGCAGCTGGAGGCGATGACCGAAAGCATGAACGATTTGATGTCGATGTCCGACGACGGCAGCTTTGAGCCGGGCGGCGCGGTGCCGTTCCCGTCCGAACTGCTGGGTCAATTCGGTATGAACGCAAACGGTGACGGCATAGAGCCGGCAACCCGCGAAAGCCAGCCGAATGACAAGAAAAAGAAGGAGAACTTCCACAAATCGAAGCGTAAGCACATTGCGGCGTACTGCACCGACCTCACCATGAAGGCGAGAAACGGCGAGCTGGATGCCATCATCGGCCGCGAGCGCGAGATTGAGCGTGTGGTGCAGATTTTGTCCCGCCGCACAAAGAATAATCCGTGTCTCATCGGTGAGCCGGGCGTCGGTAAAACGGCCGTTGCAGAGGGGCTTGCCCTGCGCATTGCGGCAGGCGAAGTGCCCGCGAAGCTGCGCAAAAAAGAAGTGCAGCTTCTGGATCTCACGGCGCTCGTCGCCGGTACGCAGTTCCGCGGCCAGTTTGAAAGCCGCATCAAGGGACTTGTGGACGAAGTGAAGCAGGACGGCAACATCATCCTCTTCATCGATGAGGTGCATAATCTCGTCGGCACAGGCGATGCAGAGGGCAGCATGAACGCGGCGAACATTCTAAAGCCCGCGCTGTCCCGCGGAGAAATTCAGGTCATCGGCGCAACGACGTTCTCCGAGTACCGCAAGTACATCGAAAAAGACGCCGCACTGGAGCGCCGCTTCCAGCCCGTCACCGTGACAGAGCCGTCCATCGACGACGCAACGGATATCATCCGCGGCATCAAAAATTACTACGAACAATACCATAACGTGCGCGTTTCCGACCAGATTGCGAAGCGCATCGTCGTGCTTTCCGAGCGATATATCAGCGACCGTTACCTGCCGGATAAGGCCATCGATTTGTTGGACGAAGCATGCGCCTGCGCCGCGCTGCGCAACAAAAAGCTTGCGGATTATGAAGAAGCAAATTTGAAGCTCGAAAAGCAGCGCAAGGCGGAAGCCGAGATCGAGGGCGCAGAGAATGTCGATTACGAAGCGCTTGCCGAAGCGAAATATAAAGTCGCGGCGCTCGAAAAGGAGCTTGCCGCGTTTGACCCGAATGAAGTCACCGCGCCGGTAACGGAAGCGGATCTCGCGTATGTCATCGAGCTTTGGACAGGCATTCCCGCTGCAAAGATTGAGCAGAGCGAGCTCGGCAAGCTTGCCCACCTGGAAGAAAAGCTGAGCGAGCACATCGTGGGGCAGGAGGAGGCCGTCAAGGCTGTTTCCGCCGCCATCCGCCGCAGCCGCGTGCAGATCAATCCGCGCCGCCGCCCGGCCTCGTTCATCTTCGTCGGCCCCACCGGCACCGGCAAGACCGAGCTTGTGCGCGTGCTTTCGAAAGAGCTGTTCGATTCCCCGGAGACGCTCATCCGCCTCGATATGTCGGAGTTCATGGAAAAGCACTCGGTCTCGAAGATCATCGGTTCGCCCCCCGGCTATGTCGGCTACGATGAAGCCGGTCAGCTCACCGAAAAGGTGCGCCGCCGCCCGTATTCCGTTCTGCTCTTCGATGAGATCGAAAAAGCACACCCGGATGTTATGAACATTCTGCTGCAAATTCTCGACGAAGGCCGCATTACGGATGCGCACGGTCGCACGGTCAACTTTGAGAACACCGTCATCGTCATGACCTCCAACGCGGGCAGCAACAGCCGCGAAGCGCTCGTCGGCTTCAACCGCACCAGCGCGGACATCAGCCGCGAAAAGGCCATGCGCGCGCTGTCTGATTTCCTGCGTCCCGAGTTCCTGAGCCGCATCGATGAGATCGTCGTCTTCCGCCCGCTGAATGAGGAGGACTACAAGAAGATCGCGGTGCTCATGCTGAACGAGTACGTCGACACGCTTAACGAGCGTGGCATCACGCTGCGCTGGACGGACGAAGCCGTCGCGAATATCGCGCACCGTGCCGTAGGCGGCAAGAGCGGCGCCCGCGACATCCGCAACACCATCCGCCGCACGGTGGAAGATAAAATCGCGTCCCTCATTGTCGAGAAAGGTGAAGGCAACGTCACCGGTATTCTCGTCACCGAAAAGGACGGCGAGATCGACGTGGAGTCAATCTAACCTTATAAACCGCAAATCCCCGCACAGCGCTGTTCATTAAAAGCCTGTGCGGGGATTTTTGTATGCGGAGGAAGTAAGTCCGATGTATTCAGTTTGTCAGGATGATGGCCTGCTCGAAAAGGGCGGTGTAGGCGACCTCCACGCTGTCTTTGCCGTAGTAGATGTCCTGCCCGGCGAGAGGGTCACTGAAGTAGTAGCCGTTTTCGTCATAGCCCGTAAGGACGAGCGCATGCATGGGGTAGACCCACGTAATTTCCCGGCCGGTCTCCGGCACCGTCCAAATGTCGCTCTCAATCGGTGGCTCCATGCAGATAGTCGCCCAGATCATCACCGGGGTGTTGTTGTCAATATAGCTTTTTAGGCGATAAAGCGGCACGCCGCTCAGACGCTCGGCGTGGTAGTCGGTGTTTGTGAGAAACTCGTTCATGGCGCGTTCAATGACGGTGGAGTAGCATCCCCAGCCGGTTTCCGAAAACGGGTCGCCGGGGAACGCATCCCATGGGTCGCAGCCGATAAGCTCTCCGTTTTCGTCCGTGTGCGGCGCGTCGCCCGTCGGCAGGTAATAGGAAGCAAATTCCTCCGCCGTGACGGTGCAGCCGTAGTAGTTTAACAGCATGGCGGCGCAGGCGCTTTCGCAGCCCGTGGGAAGCGTTGGCAGCTGCGAAATGTACGGCACGTCTTTAATGCGGCGGGTGGTTGCCTGCGCGGGGAAAATATCGGCGTAGGCAAGCGCGGGCGTAAAGCGCAGCAGCGCCGCGGCGAGCACGCCGAACACGAGTATCACCGGCAAAAGGCACAAAATGCGTCTGCGCCGCCGTGCGCGGTGCTTTAGGCGGCGCGGCACAGCACTGTGTCGGAAGCTTTCGGGTGCCAAATTTGCATTTTTGCGCGTTTGCATAAAGATCCCCCTTTTTAAAACTCCTTTATAACCGGGTGAAAATTTCTCTTAGCAGAGTGAGCACAAGCAGGTGAGCGGGGTAAAACAGATAGTAGCCCCACTGCAAAACCTTGCTTCGGCGGCCGAGCGTGTGGTTGTAGCACAAAAGCAGCGGCACGCACAGCAGCACGAACGGCCTCAGCCACACGGGCAGCGTAGAGCCGTATACGAAATACTGCAAAACATACAAAAGCGTGACGAGCCCGAAAAACGCCCATTGCTTTTTGGGGCTTTCCCGAAAGACGGCAAAGCCGAAGATCCACAGCACGGCGATGTAATTCCAGTTTGCGGGGTAGGCGAGCAGGCAGCACAGCCCGAGCAAAAGCAGCCGCACCCAAACGGGTGCGCGCAGCCGTTTCCACAGCGTGACGGCGAGAAGCCCCAAAAAGAGCCCCCACAAAACGCCCGTCACGTACCAGAACTCCCAAACCGTGAATTTAAAGCACAGCGCATACGGCACATGGGAGATGACCGCCGCAATAAACAGCCGCAGCAGGTACTTTTTCAGATTCGACGTGTACGCGTAGCCCTCCGCGATGAAAAAGCACATGATGGGCGCGGCAATCTGCCCCACGGCGTGGAAAAACAGCGCGGCGGGCGTGGTATCTGCTAAAAAGACGGTGGCGGCGTGGTCCAGCACCATGGCGAGGACCGCAATGAGCTTTAGGGTGTTTGCGTTCAGCGCGGGGCGCGAAAATGTGCACGCGGTTCTGTTTATATCGGTCATGCGTTCGCCCCTCTCCTCTTTCTGCTTTAACTATACCGAAAAATACGCAAAAAAGTCCCCCGCAAACTGCAAAAAAGTTGCAAAATTTCGGGGGACGGGTGTTTGAATTTAGTTTTTGGGAGTAGAGGGGGGGCAGCCGCCGTAAGAGAAAATTTCGTCAGAATAATTCTCGAAATTCAGTTGACTGGTGAGGTCAGTATCATAAAACAAAGTTGAATCACCTGATGTTAAGAAATTCGGGTCGATTCCGAAGCCGGTCACGCTCTTAGAAATATAATCGTAGGTCATCGTTAAGGAACAACCGTTTGTGGCGCGCAAGACTAAAAGGGATTCATCGTTATATGTAATTCCGGAAACGGATTCCTTATTGTATATAAATTGGTTCCAAAACCAAATGTTCTCGAGATATAGCCGAGACCACATATTTGAAGTCCATTGCGCTTCGTTGATGTTTTCCTGACTGATAAACTCGGTAAACAAACTACCGGGTGCGTTGAGAAAGCTATTAAATACGGAAGAATATAAACCGTAAGTGCCAAATTCTTCTTCAAACGATTTTATAAAAGCGTCTTCGTCAAATTCAGAGGTAGAGTAGGAAGAAAAGCGTTGAAATAGAGTTAACGCCGTGGAGGCGGCAGCCGTAAAAGCATCATTATCCGGCATAGCACGGGTACTTGCGTCTACTTCTGTGGCATGAACATACAACGGCAGTCCGTATTGCGGTGTAAATACAAAGTCCACGATAAAATCACGGCCTTCAACTGTTTTTACGGTGACATTCCGTGCATACACGTATTTCGGTATTTCAGGATATTCGCTGTTGGGGTCGTAAGTGTGCATCAACCCGGAAAACTTCATGTTCGGTAAAATCCGGCAGCCTTTTAAAAACGGCTGAATGATGCTGCGTACATATGCGTCGGAAACTTCAATATAACACTGCGAAAGCGTTAGATTATCCGCAATTTCATAAAGGCTGTCATCGCCATACCCTTCGGCATAAATATAAAGCTCTTGTATAATGCGATCTTGCAGCGTTCCCGGTACACTGTTATCATCAGAAGCGTACACCTGTGATTTAGAATCATCAATATCATTCCACGGCGGCAGGACAAGACTGGAGGGGTCTTCCAAATACAGCGGGCTTTCCGCGCCGGTAATCTGCGCGGCACTTTCCTTGTTTTTAAAGTTCGGCATCACGCGGCTAAATAGCGTGGGGGAGAAATAGCCGAGCGTCAAAATGGCGGCGCAAAGGAACAAAGGCAGAAAAACAGAGAGAAAAATGTTGCGTTTCATATCGTTCTGCCTCCTTTGTGGCGGGTTTCGCGCTGCTTTTTGCGCTTCTGGCGTTCTTTTTCACGCGCCTTATCGCGTGTTTTTTCGCGCGGCGGGCGCTTCTGCAAAAGCGCTTCCAGCTCGTCGCCCTGATTTTTAGGAATGGGCGCTACATTCATGTGAATGATAATCGTGGTGCCCTTCTGGTAGGTGGAGCGAATTTCAAGCCGCGCCCCATGGCGGCGGCAGATGTCGTCGCACAGCGCAAGGCCGAGGCCCGCGCCGCCTGCCTTGCGGCTGCGCGCTTTGTCTTCCATGTAAAACGCTTCCGTTGCGCGGCGCACGGTATCGGGCTTCATGCCCATGCCGCGGTCGATGACGGAGACCACCGTGTGGCCGTCCAGCTCGGACTGAATGAGCCAGATTTCGGAATTGTCCGGGGAAGCCTTCGCGGCGTTATCGATGAGGTTGTAAAGCAGCGATAAAAACAGCTCGCGGTCAATGTGCAGCACGGCGTTTTTGTGCAGCGTTGTCAGCTTGATGCCGCGCCGCCCGAGCACCGGCGCCATGGTGGCGTGCACATCAGAGAAAAGCTGTGCCACGGGAATATCCGCAAAATCGAGCGGGGTGTTATCGGTAGAAGCCAGCGTCAAAAGCTTTGCGGAAAGTCCGCGCAAGCGCTTGGCTTCCTCCACAATGGCAGAAGCAAAGTCGCGCCGCTGCTCGTCCGTGACAACGCTTTTGATGCGCAGAATATCCGCAAAACCCAAAATGCTCGTCAGCGGCGTTTTCATCTCGTGCGCCATGGCGTCCGCAAAGCGCTTGCGGCTTTCTGCAATACCGCGCAGCTTTTCCTCGCGCTCGTTGATGGAAGCGGTCATCTCGTTGATGCTGTGTGCAAGCGTTTTCAGCTCCGAGCTGCCCTTTTCCGGCATACGCACGGTGTAGTCGCCCGCGGCCGCCGCGCCGATGGTCTTCACGGCGCGCTTTAACGGGCGCAGAAACCCCAATACGGAAATGAGCAGCAGTACGGAAATACCGCCGCCGCAGCAAAGCCCCCACATACGCGCGTTGTTCAGGCTGGCGTCGTGCTCGTCATACACATTCGTAACGTCATACACCGTGCGCAGCTCATACGACATGGCTTCCAGCTTGATGATGGAGACCACCATGAGGTACGTCTTTTCGCCGGCGTCGAAGATCACCGTTTTGCCGTCCGTAATGGCATCGTTCGGCTTGACGGAAGCTAAATCATACGAAGCGCCGTCCAAGACCTTGGTGCCGACCGCCGTGATGGTCTTGCCGCCCTTTTTCACTTCTATCACGTCTGCGGTGGAAATGTCTGTCGTAATGGTATCCTTCAGCATGTCCGTCAGCTGATCGGTGCTCAAAAACAGCGTGTTCGCCTTTAAACGCTCATACGCCGCGTGGTTGGAAAGCGAAGCCGCCAATGCCGAATGTGCGGAAGCGGCGGAATTGACCTCGCGGGCTATGGCACTGCGAAAATGACTATCCAGTATGTAAAACTGCGTGAGCTGCACGGCGAGCGTGACGAACACGAGCGCAATGAGCGATATTTTTTGCCATAGCTTCATAAAAGACTCCCTTTACGCTTATCGGCGCTCTAAGCGGTAGCCGAGCTTCGGAATGGTGATGAGCTTGCCCTGCAATCCCATTTTGCGGCGCACCTGCTGCACGTGAATGTCCACACTGCGCGATTCACCGGTGAAATCAAAGCCCCAAATGTTCGAGAGCAGCTGCTCGCGCGTGATGGCAACGTCCGGGTTGCGCATGAAAAAGACGAGTACGTCAAACTCCTTCGGTGTCAGCGCCACGGGCACGCCGTTTTTCAGTGCCGTGTGCTTTTCAATGTCCACCTGAATATCGCCGTAGCGCAGGTGCATTTCGCTTTTGCCCGCGCGGCGCAGCACCACTTCAATGCGCGCCAAAAGCTCCACGGGCTCAAACGGCTTTACAATGTAATCCTCTGCGCCGCCGCGCAGACCCTTTACCTTGTCCGCCACCGCGCCGAGCGCCGTCAGAAAAATCACCGGCGTTTCGCAGCTTTCCCCGCGGATGTGCTCCAAAACGGCAAAGCCGTCCATGCCGGGCAGCATCACGTCGAGCAAAATGAGGTCATACGTGCCGTTTAGGATGGTCTGTACGGCCTCTTCGCCGTCTGCGCAGCGGTCGTATTCGTAGTCGCCGATCGAGAGCGTGGCGGCCAGCATTTTCGAGATATTTTCATCGTCTTCCACAATCAGAATGCGGATCATACAGTCTTCCTCTTTTCCCCTTTTCGCCGGCACCCATCCGACGATTATGTTAACCCTATTGTAGCATAGAAAAAAGCGGGCTTCAAGGAAAGAAGCCCGCCGGTAACGGTGTGTAAATTCAATTTTGCAAAAATTTTGCAGAAAGGGAAAATTTAGCTTTCACCGTTCTCCGTTTTTTCGCGGTGGATGCGCAGCAAAGTGAAGCCGAACGGCGGCAGCTTGAAATCGCCGCCTGCGGGGTTCGGGTACGGCGCGCCGAAAATAAACTCTGCATTGTCAAGATGCAGCCCCGGAATGACCGCGTTTTCCATGCTGCGGTTCACGGCAACGAACAGCGCGTCCTCGCTGCCTTCCGTTTCCACATAGCGCTCAAACGAAAGCACATTGTCGTGTGCATAAACACTGCGCAGGCCGCCGTCTTTTAAAATGTCGCCGTGCTCCTGCCGCAGCAGGCCGAGGTAGCGGTACCATGCGATAAGGTCCTCGTCTTCGTGTCCCCACGGGTAGCATGCGCGGTTGAACGGATCGCGGTAGCCCTCCATGCCGGCTTCGTCGCCGTAGTAGATGCACGGCACGCCCGGCAGCATAAACTGCAAAAATGCGGCAAGGCGCATGCGCTCAAGGCCGGTTTCGCGCTGCTCCGGGGAGAGCGTGTGCGCACTTTGCCACTCGCGGCCGCGGCTGCCCGCCGGTTCGCCGCCGAGCACCGTCAAAGCGCGCTCCGTATCGTGCGTGCCGATGTGGTTCATCAAAATGCGTAAGACCTGCGGCGGGTAGTTTTCCACGATGGTCTCAATGCGATCCATAATGAGCGACGCGTGCTCACCGAGCAGAAACCCGAGGATTGCATCGCGAAACGGGTAGTTCATCACGCTGTCCAGCTGCCCGCCCAGCAGATACCGGCGGCGCACACCGTAAGCCGTTTTGTTGGAGGCGTCTTCCCACACTTCGCCGAGCACCATGGCGTTTTCATCCTGCGCTTTCGCGGCGCGGTTCAGGCGGTCAATAAAGCCGTCCGGCAGCTCGTCGGCAACATCCAAGCGCCAGCCGGAAGCACCGGCCTCAAGCCAATGCCGGATGATACCGCCTTCGCCGTTGATATAGTTGTCGTACGCGGGATTTTCCTCGCGCACATTCGGCAGCGTGATGAAATTCCACCAACATTCGTAGTCGTTCGGCCAGCTCCGAAAGCTGTACCACGGGTAATACGGGGAAGACTGCGAGCGGTACGCGCCGCCGTCGCCGTAGCGGCCCTCGCGGTTAAAATAAATGCTGTCGCTGCCCGTGTGGCTGAAAACGCCGTCGAGCAAAACGTGAATGTTGCGCTCTTTCGCCGCCGCGCACAGCGAGCGGAAGTCTTCCTCATCGCCGAGCAGCGGGTCAATTTTCTCATAGTTCGCCGTGTCGTAACGGTGGTTGGAGTGCGATTCAAAAATGGGGTTCAGATAAATGCAGGTCACGCCGAGAGACGCTAAATAATCGAGCTTTTCCTCGATGCCCTTTAAGTCACCGCCGAAAAAATCCGAGTTTGTCACAATGCCCTGTGCGTTCGGCTTCCAGTCCGGCTGGTCAAGCCAGTTTTCATGCAGCGTGCGGTCTGCCGGAACGTTTTCTTTCGCTTTGCCGGAGGACGCAAAACGGTCCGGGAAGATTTGATACAAAATGCCGCCCGCAAGCCAGTCCGGCGTTTTATATGCACCGTCGTACACGGTCAGCTGCCAGTCTTCACGTGCACCGGCGCGCGCCTCGCCGCCGAGGTCCTTTTTAAGGACAGAGCGCCCACGCGATGTGCGCAGCTCAAAATGATAGAAGTAAAGCCCCGTTTTCTGCGGCGTAAAGTGGCATTCCCACCACTCGTAGTCATTGCCGTTCATGCCGCACCAGAACATATCAAGGCACTCAATGCGGTTATCCGGGTGCTGCACCAAAAGGTAGGAGGCAGAGCACTGCATGTCGCGCGGCAGCGTAATTTTAAAGTGCACGCGCGTGCCGTCTGCCACAGCGCCCAGCGGGCTGCGGTGTATGGAACTTCTGGAATTAAATAGCGTCATCGGTAAACTCTCCTGCATGAAGAAGCAGGGCACTACGACCGCAGCGCCCTGCTTTTTACATAAACTTACGTGATATTACTTCTTTTTCGTTTCGGCTTTCGTCTCGACCGGCTTTGCGAGCCAAATGGTGTTCGCATAATCGCGGATGGCGCGGTCGGCAGCGAAAATACCTGCCTTTGCGGTGTTGACAAGGGACATAGAGTTCCACTTGGTCTGGTCCTTATAAAGCTGTTCGGCTTTCTGCTGTGCATGGCTGTAAGAAGCAAAGTCTGCAAGCGCCATGTACTGGTCGACGTTGAGGAGTGCCTGGTGCAGGTTCTGGAACGTCTTGCCGTTAAAGCCCTGGCCGAGAGCATCCATCGCCTTGCGGATGATGTCGTTGTGCTCGTACTGGTTTCTCGGGTTGTAGCCGGAAGCGCGCAGGCTGTTGACCTCGGGCGTCGTCATGCCGAAGAGGATGATGTTGTCGTCGCCTACTGCGTCGTGAATTTCCACGTTCGCGCCGTCCAGCGTGCCGAGGGTGATGGCGCCGTTGATCATAAACTTCATGTTGGAGGTGCCGGAAGCCTCTGTACCCGCAAGGGAGATCTGTTCGCTGATCTCCGCCGCCGGGGTGAGCAGCTCTGCCCAGGATACGCAGTAGTTTTCAACGAAGATGACGCGCAGCTTCTGGTTGACGCGCGGGTCGTTGTTGATGGTATCGGCAAGGCAGACGATGAACTGGAGAATTTCCTTTGCGAAATAATAGCCCGGGGCTGCCTTTGCGCCGAAGAAGAACGTGTGCGGGGTATAATCCGCGTTCGGGTTTTCGAGCAACCACTGGTATACGGAGAGAATATGCAGCGCATTCATGTGCTGGCGCTTGTATTCGTGCAGACGCTTGACCTGTACGTCGAAAATGCTGTTCGGGTCAACGATCTGGCCCTGCGTGCGCTTAACGTGCTCGGCAAGGCGCTGCTTGTTGTGCAGCTTGATCTCGGCAAGCTTCTTCTGCACGGAGGTATCGTCCTTATATTTCATCAGCTTCTCAAGCTGAGCAGCATCGTGGATGAAGCCGTCGCCCGTCAACTCGGTGATAAGGGAAGCAAGCTCCGGGTTCGACTGGTTCAGCCAGCGGCGATGTGCAATACCGTTTGTGACGTTCTTAAATTTATTCGGCCACTCGGTGTAGAAGTCGTGGAACACGCTGTCCTTCAAAATTTCGCTGTGCAGCGCGGAAACGCCGTTCGTGCTGTGTGTTGCGTATACGGCAAGGTTTGCCATGCGCACATAGCCGTCGTTCAGCGGGGCCATGCGCCAGATCTTGCCTTCGTCCACGCCCTTTGCACGCATCTCAATCCAGAAGCGGCGGTTGATCTCTTCTACAATCTGGTAAATACGCGGCAGACGGGATTTGAACAGGTCTGCGCTCCAGCACTCAAGCGCCTCGCTCATAACGGTGTGGTTCGTGTACGCAATGGTGCGGGTCACAATATCCCAAGCTGCGTCCCACTCGTAGCCGCATTCGTCGAGCATGATGCGCATGAGCTCCGGGATAGCGAGCACGGGGTGCGTGTCATTGAGGTGGATCGCCGCAAGCTTCGGCAGATCATCAAGGGAGCTGTGCGTGTACAGGTGGCGGCGTACGATGTCCTGTACGGAGGCGGAAACGAGGAAGTACTGCTGTGCAAGGCGCAGACTCTTGCCCTCGTAGTGGTTGTCTTCCGGGTAGAGGACCTTTGTGATGGTCTCTGCCATAGCTTTCTGCTCCATAGCGCGCATATAGTTGCCGCTGTTGAAGAGCTTCATATCAAATTCGTTGGCTTCCGCACGCCAGATGCGCAGCACGGAAATGCCCTTGCCGTCCATGCCGGAAACATACAAATCGTACGGGATTGCCATAACGGGGTTATAGTTCTTATGACGCACGGAATGGTAGTGGTCATGCCACTGCTCTTCAATGTAGCCGTCGAAGTGCACCTCAATGGCGCTTTCGTCGACCTTCTGCATCCAGACCTCGCCGCCCGGAAGCCAGAAGTCCGGCAGTTCCGTCTGCCAACCCTCAACGAGCTTCTGGCGGAAAATACCGTATTCATAGCGCAGGGAATAGCCCATGGCCGGGTAGCCCTGTGTTGCAAGGCCGTCAAGGAAGCAGGCGGCAAGACGGCCGAGGCCGCCGTTGCCAAGGCCGGCGTCCGGCTCCTGTTCGTAAAGGTTATCGAGCTTTACGCCCATCTCGGAAAGTGCTTTGCGGAAGCTGTCCTCGAGACCGAGGTTAAACAGGTTGTTCTTCAGGGAGCGGCCCAGCAGAAACTCCATGCACAGGTAGTAGATTTGCTTTGTCTCCTGCTTTTCAGCTTCGTGTACAAATTCGTCGCGGCCGCGAACGAGCAGGTCGCGCACCACAAGTGCGGATGCTTTGTAGAATTCATCGTCGGAAGCGTTCTTTGCGGAAACGCCGTAAATGTGCGAGAGCTTCTCACGGATTGCGCTCTGGACCTGCGCGGGGGTCATCTTGTAATTCATTCTTTGTCCTCCATGTGTTATGCGTGAAAAACACGCCAGATTTGTGTTATATGCACAAAAATAAATGCGTTTTGATTAAAAAACAAATGGTTTATACCCATTATATACTAAAATCATGAAAAATTCAAGACCAATAGCGGGCGGATAAGCAGAAATTAAAGCGGTGGCTTTGTATAGTTTCGACAGAAAATATCGGCTTTCGGTATAAACCGGCCGAAAACCGCAGTGCGCCTGCCTTTTTTCGACCTTACACACACCGTATACTATTATATAAGGGAAAACAGCGGGTTACAAGTACATTTGTGTAAAATCTGTGCAGATTTTGCAGAAAACCGCCGAAACGCCCGTTTTGCGCGCTTTTTTTGACAAGGCGGGGCTTTTGGTATATAATGCAGAACAGAGTATAACCTGCGTAAAATCGACGCGGGGAAAGGAATCTGTGCAATGGAAAAAACGAGATTCAAACTGAATATCTGCGGCGTGGACGTCACCGTTTCCGGCGATGTGGACCGCGACGGTGCAGAAGCCATCGCAGAGCGTGTGCGCGTGCGCATGGAAGAGGTTTTAAACAACGCCTACGGCGCGACCATAGAGAAAGCGGCGGTCATTGCGGCCATGAACCTGAGCGAGGAGCTTTCCCGCACGGAGGCCGCTTTGAATCAGGCCCGCGAGGAAGCAGATGCCCTGCGCACAAAGACAAAGGAATTTGCCGGTGCGGACGGCCTGAAGGCCCGCCTTTCCGAAGCGGAAATGAAGCTCGGCGTTTTGCAGGAAAAGCTGCGCCTTGCCGAAAACCGCGCCGAAGCTGCGGAAAAGGAAGCGGAAGAAGCGAAAGCCGCTGCCCAAAACGCAGCGCACACGGCAGCTGCAGAACCGCTCGACCTGCCGCCCATTGACCTGCGCAACCCCATGCTGCCCGATTAC
>OMCF01000363.1_pt1 | contig 19581 bp, 13 predicted proteins | sample 1673791 | NCBI WGS metagenome assembly OMCF01 (sample SAMEA103958127, study PRJEB25191) | human gut metagenome | biome: human-associated habitat [ENVO:00009003]; feature: intestine environment [ENVO:2100002]; material: feces | place: Germany | collected 2013/2015
GTTTCCAGGATGACTGAAAATGCACATCCCACACCAGTGGAAGAGATTGAATGGTAGGTGACGGAATGAAGGCATTACACAAAGATTTCTGGATGGAGATCCGGAAAAGTAAAGCACGTTTTATCTCGATCTTTCTGATCGTGGCACTGGGTGTTGCATTTTTTTCCGGGATCCAGGCGTCTTCTCCGGATATGAGATATTCCGGAGATGCTTATTATGAAGCAGCTCATAAAGGTGGATATTATACCAGATTTTTGTACTCCAGTCTTGCAGCTAAGTATATAAATATAAATATCTGTCATGCACTTAAGGCACTGGATAACAGTATTTATATTGTTGAAGGTGAAACAGAGCCAAACGGAAAGGCTGTCACTGATGATTATTGTGCCTCCAACCCGGCTATTGAAGTTTCTGTTCTCAAAGAAACAAAACATCTTCCACATGTTGAAGCACCTGAAGCGTTTCTTGAACAGGTTAAAATCTTCTTTTAAGCCTTATATTTAAGCCAGAATGAGTCGACGAGTTGATTTTGAGACAGTTTTGAAGGATAAATTTTTTTTATTTCAAGTCGGAAGAAGGTGACATTGCGGTGACTACAGCAACCGAATTCGGACAAAATATACCGCAAAATGGGGCGTGCAGATTGTGGGAATGATTTTTCAAACACGCTCTAATACAACAAAAAGTGAGGCAGGCATATGGAAGAAATTCTATATGCCTGCCTCACTTTTTTTATAGATTCGTTTATTATCTTTTACTCTTCTGTACTGTCCTTTTCCTGAGAATCTGTATTCTCCTCTTCGGATGTATCAGAATCGTTTGTTATGCCGGCTGTTTCAGATGTACTGTCATCGGACTCTTCTATGCTCTCACCTGGCATATCTGTTGAATCTGATTTAGTATCATCTGTTGTTGCTTCGTCTGAATCTGTCTTATCTGAACTGTCTTCTCCTGTTCCGACAACTGATTCAAATGCTGTGAACAGTTCTTTTACATTCATCTTATTTACGAGATATACTTTATTATCCACCACTGCTGCATAATAGTTTGTATCGTAGCTATAGTATGCAACTTCCTGTGTATCACCGTCTTCTTCTGTAAATGTAGCTGTCAGTTCTGCATCACCGTCAGGTTCATATTTATCTGTCAGACGTTTCTGAGCCGTCATGTTGATCAGTTTATTGTAGAATGTTGTAAATGTTGTTTCATCCATATCAGAACCATTCAGTTTATAGGTAACTGTTTCTGTATCGTTTCCATCATCATCTGTGGATGTTTCACGTGAAACATTTACTTTATAATCACTGCCCTGATAATTTACTTTGAGGCTTCCGAGGCTGTTTAAAGATACATAACTTACTGTCATATCCCAGAAGTCTTCTTCTGATTTATCAGTGAGCGCGGACAGAGTATCCGTTGACATCGTATAGACTTCATTGCTGTCATTTACCATGACATATCTGCTGCTGTCATCTGTTTCATTTCCAACAAGAATTGTAAGCTGCTTATCTGCCATCTTAGTTTCTTCTTCCGAAGAATCCTCATCGTCTGATGCACTGTCTGAGTTTTCTGATGTTTCGTCTCCTGCTTCTTCGCTGTCAATATCTTCAGCCTCAGATGTTTCATCCGTAGTTTCACTTACACTTTCGTCTGATTCTGTATCCTGTTCAGCATCGTCACTGTTTTCTTCCACAGATGAAGCATCTTCATCTGCCGTCTCACCGGAAGCTGTCGTATCATCTTGTGTGTCTTCATCAGTGTCATCATCAGCAACTTCTTCCTGATAATCTACTGTGATTGTTGCATATGGTTTATCCAGACCATATTTGCTCTTGTCGTCACATTTATAATCTGCAAGTGAACTATATGCCATGCTTCCGAATGAAGATACCAAAGAACTTACGGTAGCTGAGTCTGCTTTTTCTTCATCCTCGCTGCCTTTTACTGACCAGGTACTTGTATCTTCGTCTTTTGATAATTCATAGGAATTATCGCCGTCTACAGAAATTTTTGTAATGGTATCTGTATTGGAAATTGCAGGGAAATCTTCCATCTGCGCATAATCATTCAATGATTTGGTAAACGGCTCTACGCAGGAAGAATCTATCAGGTATACTGTCTTCTCATCATCATCTTTTCTTACATAATACTGACTGGTGGAGGAATTTTCATCTCCCACATACAGTGTAGTTGTTATGTCATCGCCATCTTCCTCATCAGATTTTGTTACAATCTTAATCGTGTTTGACGGAGAGTCCAGACCATATTCTGAAAGATCATCTACGTCCTCCAGAACTCTGTCTGAATCGACAGATGCAATAGCAGATGCTGCACTGTCCAGAGTAGTCTGATTTACCGGAAAATCTGTTTCGTCTTTCTTTACCCAGCTGTCATCATCTTTTTCAAATGTTGTCTCTGTATCATCAACCATAAAATCCAGAGATTTAATGTTATCTGTTGATGCAGTAAATACAGTTGTGCTTTCTTCAGAATCTTCTTCGGATTCTTTCTGCTCCTGATGGGCTACGTAGGTTTTTACACCTGCGTAAGCCCCGCAGCAGACACCAAGAACTACAACTGCAAGAACCATTTTTACAGTTTTATTCTTCATTTAAGCTTTTCTCCTCTTCATCCAGACTGCAAACCCTACAACAAGGAAGAATCCAGGAATCAGACCGATGGTGCAGATCTTCCAGAATGCAGCATCATAGTCTGTAAGTGTCAGATAAGATACAGACAGGCTCTTGGATGGAATAGATACGGTTGCACTGTCTTCTGTGTCTGTCATCCACTTCAGGGATTCGATGATCAGCTTCTCATTTCCGCCGGATACCATCTGATTTACCTGTGATTCCATCAGATTGGAAGTTGAATAGTATACGATCTGCGTTTCTTTGTCATCATCCAGAGTCTCTGTGATGCTTACTCCCAGATCAAATGGGCCAGCTTCGTCTCCGTCTTCTTTCTCCAGAGTATCACTGTTCAGATCTGTCTTGGAATATGCCTGATCTGATGTGGTGAGAATACTGTTGATCGTTACGGTATCTCTTACATCATCCATTTTTTTGATTCCCTGTGCATATGGTACAAGTACATAATATCCTCCGGAAACAGTCTCAGAGCTTGCATCTGTGCTGTTTATAGTCGGAACCAGATAATATGGCATCTGCATTGCATAATGCTGATTATCACCTTCAAATACGATTCCAGCTTCTCTCTGAACACCATAGTTTTCCAGAACTGCATCAAAGTTTGGCAGGTCTTCTGTTGTATAATCAGAGAAAATCATCGCCTTTCCGCCATTTTCAAGATACTCAATAATAGCAGTCTTTTCATCTTCTGAAATATCTGTGGACGGGGAATCAATGAACAGACAGTCTGCATCATCCGGAACACTTCCCTCTGTAAGAAGATTCAGAGACTGAATATCCATGTTTGCCTTCTCGATGTCTTCTTTGATAGTAGAATCCATCTCCTTCTCACCATGTCCCTCGAGTGTATAAAGGATCGGGAGATCTTCGGATGTTACATATCCGATCGCACTTGTGATCTGACCTTCACCGTCGAAACCGGTGGTCTGAGAGCTGTAGGTCTGATAATCAATTGTGCTCTCATAGATATTGTTGTAATCAATGACTTTATTTCTGTCGCCGCATACAACGATCAGACTGTTTGCAGAAAGATCATCACTTGTATATTCCGTTACAAATTTAGGATTTACTACAGGATCCTTCTGCTCTACTTTAATATGCTTGGATTCATCTTCATATTTCTTAAGCAGATTGGTAATATTCTCATCTTCAGAACCGCTCTGTGCAATCTGGTAAATTGTTACGTCCTTGTCCAGATCTTTCAGCATTGCTTTTGTATCATCACCAATACTGTAGAGTTTCTGGCTGCTGATATCAATTTCTGAATATTTGGACGGAATCGCATTTACGATCATGTTGAGCACTACAACTACTGCAATAAATATCACTGACATAACCATTGTGTAAGAGCCGTTTTTGATATGCTTCTTACTGATGGTGCCAATCAGTTTCTTTTTGTCAAATTTTTTATGCTTATTATTTTTCATCTTTTCTTTCAGTTTCATTTTCTTTCACCTCCCCACTAATTCCAGCGTCTCTTCAAAATAGACTGTGTTGTAAGGAACAGGCATACTGCGATCACAGAAAGAAAATATACAATTCCTTTTATATCAAAGATGTTACTTGTAAAATTATCAAAGTGTCCGCTCAGATTAAGCACATCCAGGACTTTCTGAATACCGCCCTCAAAAATACTGGATTTTACTACATAAATAATAATCAGTGCCACTTCTCCGATCACACCGATCACTGCTGAGATCAGAATATTCTTGATCATGGTATAGATAATGATGGCTGCTGCCAGGATCAATAACCCAAATGTCACGCATGTCGACATAGATGTCTGAGAGAAGAAGGAAGAAATACCATTCATCATGTAAAATGCAAATAAGAAAACAAATGTGAGTACCGCTGCAATTACCTGGCTCTCAGTTAATGCTGACATAAATACACCGATTGCAATATTTGCACATCCCAGGAGAAAGAATCCCAGGACTGCTGTATATGCAGATGCAAACTCTACTGTGCCAAACCTGGACATAATCAGCGGATAAGTACACATAACTGCCATCGGAACAGCAAATACAGTTACCAGTGCAAGATATTTACCTATTACAATACCGCTCACAGAAACTGGTGCTGTCAGAAGCAGCTGATCTGTTTTCTGTTTTCTTTCCTCTGCAAGTACACGCATAGTCAAAATCGGTACTCCGATCAGGAATGCAAAGGTAATTGCACTTAAGGTGTATTCAAATTTCGGATATGCTGCTGAAAGCTGATATGCTGAAAAATAAATACCTGTCAGTACAAGAATGAAAAAGATAAATAAATATCCTACCATGGATGTCAGGTAACTTTTCAGCTCTCTTTTATATATAGCTGTCATGGTTATTTCTCTCCCCCTTTATCATTATTCTGTTCTTCCGGTATTTCTGCTGATGTCTGTTTTACGTTTGTCTCGTTTGATTTACCGGCATCAGTATCTTTATCTTCAGGTGTATTTGGGACTTCGTCTGCAGATATTGGTTTATCGGATGCAGTAAGTTCAAGGAAGATTTCCTCCAGTGATACTTTCCTGGACTTCATCTCATAGATTGGGCTGTTAATCTCCGACATTTTGTAGAATACTTTTTCCCGAATGTCATTCTGCTCCTCTGTTGAAACTTTCACACTCCAGAGATTCTGTTTCTCATCTTTTTCCATTGTTACGCTGTTGACTCCCTCGATTCCCTCGAGAGCCTGCCTGATCTGTGTTTTTTCACCTTTAATAAGCATCTCCAGAGTATTGGATCCCTCTGCAAGTTTTCCAAGATTCTCAGGAGTATCGCTTGCTACCAGTTTTCCATGAGAAATGATCAGCACGTAATCGCATACCGCGCTTACTTCAGAAAGTATATGCGAGCTGAGAATAACGGTATGTTTCTTTTTTAATTCTTTAATTAAGGTTCGGATTTCAATAATCTGTTTAGGGTCAAGACCTACTGTCGGCTCATCCAGGATGATCACCTCCGGATACCCCATAATCGCCTCAGCAAGACCAACTCTCTGTCTGTAACCTTTTGACAGGTTCTTTATCAGACGGTTTCTCATGTCTGAAATCTTTACCATATCCATGACTTCTTCGATCATGTTTGCTTTTTTATCTTTTGGGATTTTCTTGAGATCTGCCACAAATTTCATGTATTCCAGGACAGTCATATCAAAATAGACCGGCGGCTGTTCAGGCAGATAACCGATACATTTCTTTGCCGCTTCCGGTTCTTCGAGGATATCGTGTCCGTCAATTTTGACGGTTCCTTCGGTGGATGCGATGTATCCGGTTATCATATTCATTGTAGTGGATTTTCCTGCACCGTTTGGTCCCAGAAATCCGTAGATTTTGCCTTTCTCTATTTTAAAGGAAAGGTGGTCAACTGCCGTATGGTTACCATATCGTTTAACCAGATTGTTTACTTCAATCAATGTGTTCTCCTCCTCTTAATTTTTGCCAAAATAAAATATAGAAAATGTCCCCAGGTGAAACAGAGAATGGGGGAACCCGAGGACATCTCTATAAAAATAGTTTATGATGAAGTTGTGATGAAATTAGGATAAAAGTGTGATTATTCTGTGATGTTTGTTTGAAAAAAATAGCTGTCCCGAAATCTCGGCATTTTTTGCCAGAAGATTTCATGAGACAACTATACATAGATTTATTATGACAATGGTTCTTTTAATGGTGTTCCTGCTTTACGCGGATACTTTCCAGGTGTAGATTTTTTCTTATTTATAATGACAAGGGATCGGTCAATCTCGGAGTCCGGCAATTTAAAGTATGTGATGTCTTTCACCTGACCACCGAGGATATTGATTGCTTTCTCTGCTTCTTCTGCCTCTTCCTGTACAGTTCCTGATTTATAGGAAATGAAAGTTCCTCCTGTCTTTACATAAGGAAGACAATATTCTGACAGAGTTGCAAGGTTTGATACTGCCCTGGATACACAGAGATCATATTTCTCACGATACTCTTTATTTTTTGCATACTCTTCTGCTCTTCCATGAATCGCCTTAATCCCTTCTAATCCAAGAAGCTCAAAACTTTCCTCAAGGAAGTTTACCCTCTTTTTCAGAGAATCCAGCAGACATGCCTCCAGATGTGGAAAAGCAATTTTCAAAGGCACACCTGGAAATCCGGCACCTGTACCGATGTCCATAATTGTTTTTACTTTTGTCATATCAATGGCTTTTACACAGGCAAGACTGTCAAGAAAGTGCTTTGTAAGTACTTCCTCAAACTCAGTAATACCTGTCAGATTCATAACCTTATTTTTTTCTACCAGAAATTCATAAAACTGGATAAACTGATTTTTCTGCTTCTGGCTCAGCTCTATACCCAGTTCTCTGCATCCATTTTCCAATGTCGTCAGATTATACGGCATGTATTATTCTCCTTTTTCTACCTTTATTTATTATTTTTGTTACTTAATATCCATTCTTATGTAAAATAATAAAGGTTATTTAAGGGGGTGTTATGGATAATTCTCAATGGTTGAGTGTTAAAGACATTGTGTCTAAATATAAAAAATTTAATGTCCCATCTCTTCAAAGAACATATAGATGGGGAGAAAAGGAAATTACATTGCTGCTTAATGATTTGTATGAATTCTATAATACTAATAAGGATAGCACAAATGATTTTTATCCTTTACAACCTCTTATTTTAAAGAAGAATAAAAATTATGATTGTTACGATATTTTAGATGGTCAGCAAAGACTGACCACAATAAAACTGATTGGTGCTTATTTGAAAATTAAGGATCATAATTTAAATGCTTGCAATATAGATATATCGTATGAATCTAGATCAAATGTAGAAGAAATCTTTTTAGAAATAGATAAAAATTCAGATGATAATTTATCAGATAAATATAAAGATAAAATGGAGTTGTATTACATCTCTAAAGCTTTTGCTTGTATAAAAAATTGGTTTGAGCCCTCCAAAAAAAACGGAGAGAATAAGTCCAATGATGAAGAAGCAAAAAGAAGAGTAGATTCAATATATAAAGTGTTGTTCGATGATGGATCTAAATCATGTTTCTACGTTTATGAATTAGAAGATGATGCTGATGAAAAGAAAATATTTCAAAATATCAATCAAGGAAGAATTTCTCTATCTAGTTCTGAATTGATAAAACCGTTGTTTTTAGGGTCTATTTTTGAAACTGATGATGACGTTGATAAATATAGCTTTGTAAATACGAGAGATGGTTACGGCATATTTATTCCCATAGTAAAGATTAAAGAAAAACAAGCTTTAATAAATCTGCAAAAGACTATAGCACAAGAATGGAACAATATAGAGACATGTTTTTTGCATAATGAATTTTATTATTTTATATGCCCTCAAAAAGCAAGATCAGCTAATAGAATGGATTTCTTATTTGAAATAGCAAAGAATAGATATAATGAATGTAATAGAACTACATTTGATGTATTTTATGATGAACTGAAAACAAATGAAGGAAAAAGACTTATTGACCGCATCTTAAGTGTTTGGAATGATATTGTAAAGTGCTTTAATAGATTGCAAAAAGCTTATTATGATTATGACGCATATCATTTAATCGGATATTGTAATACACAAAAAAAGATTGATATATCAAATATTCTCTCTAATTATTGTCTTGAAAAAAATAATATTCAACAATTGAAAGACGAAGTGAAAAGAAAAATTAAATCAGATATAAACTATGTCGGTTTATATAAGGAAGATGGAAATATAGGTGACGAAAAGAATGGCAATAAAGCTTATGAAGATTTAGATTATAATCAAGATAAAGATGAAATAAAAAGAATACTTTTACTTCATAATTTACAGGCTTATTCATCAAGTAATATAAGATTTCCTTTCGATAAATACAATGATGGAAGGGAATATGACATAGAGCATATCCATGCTAAAGCTAATGATAAAGCTGATAAGAAATCTCGTATTGAATGGCTTAAAACAAATTTCTTGGATTTAAAAGAATATGAGTCTTTTTTTGAGAAAAAGGATAATAAGGAAGACAAAAACGAAGCAGTTAAACTATTTAAAGCTTTTTTAAATGAAGTGAATAAAGAACAAGACGAAAAGAAAAGAGCTGAATTATTTGAGAAACTTTTGAAGTGCGATTGCGATAAGGAGTATTGCCGTTTAGTTGATAATGATGATACATTTAAAGAACTAGTAAATATTTCTTATAGTTATAAAGAAGGCGATGATGAAGTTGATGATTCCTTAAGAAATTTATGTTTGTTGGATCGTACGACAAATAGATCCTATGGAAATTCACTGTTTATAACTAAAAGGAAGATTATTTTAAATAAATGTAAAAATAAAGATTTTAATCAACTTCCTTTATTCTTATGTACAGAAAGGATATTTTTGAAGTATTATTCCGACTTGGACAAAGATAATAACTTGAATTTTTGGTCTGAAAGCAATAGACAAGATTATTTAAATGACATAAAGGACAACATTAAGAGATTCTTAGAGTAAAAGGAGAATGACAATGAATAATAGTTCTATTTATAGTTTTAAGAGAATACTTAATGAGTATTTGATTTATGTTCCATCTTTTCAAAGAAATTACATTCAAGGTTCTGATGAATTCAAAGATAAAAGAGATAGATTGCTGGATGATATTTTTGAATCTTTAAAATCGAGAAAAGTAATTGATCTCGGATTTGTCTATGGGAGAAGTGAAGGATCTTATAAAGGCAGATTGCTTTATCCTTATGATGGCCAACAAAGACTAACTACTCTTTATTTCCTATATTTGATGCTTTATTTTAGAAATATTAGAAATGGAGAAAAAGAATCTATTAAGGGATTGAAAGGAAAACTATCTTATCAGACCCGACAATCCACTGATAGATTCATAAATTCATTTATCGATTGGATTTATAATTCGATGGAAAATGAATATGATTTATTTTGGAATCCTAATAATAAAAGTTCTGCTTTCATTAAAATTCAGGACTGGTTTTTTGACTATGATTGGGAATATGATGTATCTATAAAAAACATTTTATCCTTAATTGATACTTTAAAAATTAGGATTCTCAAGCTTGAAAAGGAAATTGCAATCGATGAAATCATAAATTTAATTGATGATAAAGAAGACGACAATCCTTTTAAATTTATCTTCATTCATATAGATGATATTATTCAAAATGATGAATTATATATAAAGATTAATGCTCGTGGGAAAGCTTTATCTCATTTCGAAAACTTAAAATCGGATATCAATAATTTTTGGAGGAATGAAGATTATAAATCAAAACTTGATGGAGCTTGGACTGAATATGTTTGGAAGGAAAGCTCAAAAGACAGTGATTCAGGTACTATAGAAGAAAGGTTCGACTCCAATTTTTATAACTCTTTTAAAAATATATTTTATTTGAACTATTTGTCAAATATAGAGAAACCTCTTACTCCTGCTTCTATAAATGAAATTAAGAATGAATGGGATAATGTTTTTAATAAAGGAAAGATAAACAAGGATTGGGAAAACAAAGCTTCTTGTGATGTTATCTCATATTTCTTTGACGCTGTTAGTCATCCTAACTATCTTTTTGAAAAGCAAGCTGATGGGTACGGCAATCTATTATTCAAAGAAAATCCCGGTTATGTAGAATGCTTAAAAATATATGTATATTACTATTTGATTTCAAATATTTATAAATCTCGTAATTGTGTTACTGATTTAGAAATTGTATTGTTTGATGAGATCCTAACTTTATTTAAAAGATTGATAGATAATCAAGATAAATACTTGGATAGCATAGATTCGCTAATAAAAGCTATTATATCCTCAAAGTATTTAATCGATAAATCCATCGAATCGAACGGAATATTAAATTTTCTTCAATCAAATGAAGTTGAAATTAGTAAATTACTGGGTTTGCGTAAAGAACAGGTAGAAGAAGAAATTCTTAAGGCTAGGCTGATCTATAAAGACAAGAGATTTATCGACTTGTTTGAAAAAGGTTATAATGAATTAAGAAATAAAGGCCAATTAGGATTTATTTTCTATTTGATCACAAATAAAAATAAATTAAGAGATATAAGGACTGAAGACATCTCCTATGAGTCTTTTGAAAAGACTCTAAATCAAATTATTTCTATCCAAAGTTTTACAGGTGATTTTATAAGTAATAAAGGAGTAATATTTAATCCTAATTATGAATTGCTTTTAAGAGCAATCTTAGCAAAAACAAAAGATCATTTCTTTTGGGAGAAAAGTAATAATCTATTGTCTTTTCCTTTGTTGAATGATGATCGTGATATGTCATTACATACATTCTTGAATTGCTATAGTTCTAACAATCCTGAGGATGTTAAATATAAGTTCAATTTATTGGATGGTCTTAGAGAAGTCTTAAATTCATTTGATCCTAATAAAGATAATATTGAAGAAGTTCTTAAAAGAATAATAGAAGATTACAAAAAAATAGATTCTGAAGCATGGTACAAGTTTTTTGTTATATATGATGGAGTGTTCGAACAGTGCCGCAATGGAAACATCTATTTTTATTCAGATAAGTATGTCTTGCTTTTAGATAAGAAATTTAGAAGCGGACAATGGTGTGAGTACTATACATTTGCTTTGAGCAAAGCTTTGAGTGAAGTCTTAAATAAAGAATATCCTTGTGAAAAAGCCAACGGATTAGATGGTGGAAGAGAAGCTAGCTTTGTAAAGATCAATATGAATGAATATAGATGTTCGATGAACGATGGAAATGGTGATAGGTTTATAATAAAGAAAGACGAGAAAGTAATTAGTTTAGATACCTGGGATGAATGGAAAGAAGAATGCTTAAAAATAATTGAGCAGAATGAATAATTGAATTGTAAATCACTTTGAATTCAAATAATCTTTGCCGTTAATTTTGTAGTATCTTTTTTATATGATTTCATTTATAAAAAAGAAAAACTAGAAAAAACTCAGGAAAATGATGAAAAACTAAAAAACAGTAAATAAGAAAGCCTGTATTATTGTTGATATTGTTGCAATTGATCCTAAATGTCAAGGATAAGAAAAAGGATAAGGATAACTAAATTGAAAAGATGATTGACATTTGTCCATTTGCAAACTGAAATAATAAGAATCAAATTTAACATAATGATATTTTTTCCGTTAAGGTTGATTTAATGGAACTTCAATCGAAGAGTTATCAATCTTATATATTTAATGCTAGGATGGTAATCATGATCTAAGGTCTTAAAATATAGGTGATTCTTATCCGTAAAGATATTTTTACTTGTTTTTATCTATTATTGCAATCGAATTGTATAAATCGTCGAATTTGGTTACTTGTTCATAATGCAATTTGGATCCTTCTTTGTTATACAGAGATTTAGCGCAGTTAATTTTGCCTTGCTCTACTGCACGAAGCTCAAGACTATCCAATGATCCTTTTGTCTCAGCTATGAAATAAATCTCTCTGCTTTTATCATTTTCAAAAACAATTGCCCAATCTGGTGTGTATTTACCCATCGGTGTTGGAATATAAAACTTAGATGGAAGCTTTGCATAAACTTTAACATCTTTTTGTGCTTCCAATTGTTTGGCAAAATTCATCTCTATCGAGTTTCCATTCTTAGCATTTCCATCAACAAAGACATAATCTTGAATTGCTTTCTTTGATTCAAACACTTTATTGCTATCGAAATCTTTATGAGATTCGTTGAATATATCGGATTCAAATCTATCTTCCATGGGATAGTAAGAAATATGGTTCACTATGACTGATGCTTTCTGTTGGTTTATTAATTCACTTACCTTATTTATATATTCCTCTGGATTTTCTCTGAAAAATCTTAGGGTTTCTTTAGCACCTATCAATATTTTTGATATTGTTTTACGAATTAAATTTGTTTTCTTAGCTATATCGTAAACTAAATCATATTTAGCACTGGTAGAATGGAATGCGTCTATATTTTCTGAATAGCTTCCACTTCTTTCTTGAGAAAAGCTATTTTTGTTATCTAAGTCCATCTTTGTGATTTGATTGTTTTGTTGACCGGTTACTACGTTATACTTTAATCTAGTTACTGAAGTTAAGTTTGCTTTGATACTATTTATACAGTTTTCTATCAATTCATTTGAATCGAATGAAACTCTATAACTGTATTTATGGTTGATGTTATTCCATAATTCTTGGAATTCTTTAGTTCTAAAGTTTGAATTTAAAGAATTATTGATGACAGGTTTGTTTCCATTTTCAATGTCAATCTCGCCTTTGGTTCCAACTTTAGAGACTAGATTAATAATGCTTTCTTTATAAGGAATAAGCTCGATGGGCAAGGACTCGACAGAATCCTTGGATAAATCTTCTTTGAATTTGTTTGTGACATTATCATTATCATCTATGTAGTCATTTTTTAATAGCCAACGATAGATGGAATGAGATTGTTCTTTGCTGATTTGTGTTTTCTCTCCAGTTTCGTAATTGATGATGAATTTAGAAATGAAATATTGTTCATCTGCTTTACTAGGTCTTTCATATATGTTTTGTTTATATTCTTCTTGTAGACCTCTTACAAAGTTGTCATAACTATCATTTGCAATTACTGTTAGCTTGTTGACATCGAAGAATTCTTTGCCTAAGACAGATAAATCTTGTCTTGTTCCATTTTGATTCAAAGCAATTCTAAGACCACGTCCAATTTCTTGCCTTTTTTGAATTTCAGAATTGGTGTTTCTCAAGGTACAAATTTGGAAAATGTTTGGATTGTCCCAACCTTCTCTCAATGCACTGTGAGAGAAGATGAACCTAGTAGGTTCATCAAAAGACAAAAGTCTTTCTTTGTTCTTTAAAATTAAATCATAGGCCGAAGTGTTATTCTCGTCATCTTCTTTAGTGGTGTCGATGGAATGGCCAGTCTTTTTATCGACAGAGAAATATCCTTTATGAACTTCATTGGGTGAATATTTTTTTAAGTAATCAACATAAGCTGGATTTGACTCGGATATAAGTCTACTATTCAATTGTGCTTGATATTCTTCTTCGAAATAACGAGCGTATTCACCTTTTTCATCAGGTCTATCATAGTCTCTATATTTGACTACTTCATCTATAAAGAATAGAGAAAGAGTTTTGATTCCTTTCTTGAAGTTCTCTGCTTCTTTGTCAAAATGAGATTTTATTGTTTCTCTTATTTGAGCTTTTCGGATAGCTTCTTGTGAATCGTCACCGTAAACTTCTCCTTTTTTAAGATATTTTCCATTTAATAGTTTAACTGTACCAGAAATATAATCGATTTCATCGATTATATATCTATTTTTGTATATGGTTAATTCCCCAGAGGCATTATAGATATTATCACCTTTGTCCAAGGTTTCAGTGACTTTTTTGATTCCATTCTTTGTGTTTTTGTAAAAAGATAATCTTATCTTTGGATTGCCTGCATTTTGAAGTATTATGTCTTCTAAGTAAAGATAATCGTTAGTTCCTTTGATATTTGAAACGGTGATGGCTTTTACTTGAATCTTTTTGACTAACTTTTGGTTATAGGCATCTAAAGCATCGAGAACATATACAAGATTGTGATGTTCTTTATGGGTTGCTGAATAGTTGATAGTGAATAAAGGATTAAAGTTTTTAATACTTTCCGTTGTTTTTTTACCACTAAGTTTTTGAGGCTCATCTAAAATAAGAATAGGATTTGTCTTCTTTATGACATCGATAGGCCTTCTAGATTGGAAAGTCTCTAATTCTTTGTATATATTCCTATTTTCTTTAGTACTTGAATTGAAAGCCTGGCTATTTATTATCATGACTTGGATAGAATTGCTTTTAGCAAAGCTATCTATAAGTGATAAATTGCTTGAATTATAAATGAAGTATGTAGCTTTCTTTTGATAGATTTGATAGAAGTGATTTTCAGTCATTTTAAAAGACTTCTTTACACCTTCTCTAATAGCGATAGAAGGGACCATAATGATGAATTTACTAAAGCCATATAGCTTATTCAATTCAAATATGGTTCTTATGTAAACATAAGTCTTTCCAGTTCCTGTTTCCATCTCTACATCCAAATCTAAAGGACTTAGTTTTTTTATTAGATTGGTATCTCTTTTTATATTTTCTCTTTCTTGAACATCTTGAATATTATGCAAAGCTTCATTGTCATCTATTTGAATAGGGTTATTCGCATATCCTATAGCATAGTCTTCATCATCAGTTGCTAAAGTTAAATCTGATCCTTCCCCGAATAATCTCATCTGTTGACCTTGAGGATTAGATAATTTTCCTATATCTCTAGTATATTGAGATAACTTAGTATTTGGTTGCCCCTTAAATACATCAGTTACTGCTTTTACAGCATCTAACTGATATTGTAGTTCTTTAAATATGAATTCCATATTTATATAGTCCTTTTAAAATCAGTTAGATAATATTAATCTTAGTGTCAGGCGATAACTGCTTTAGTATTTGCTCACAATTGACACTAGTTTGATCATCATTGAATGAGTCATCTCTAAAAGCAATATTTAAAGGTTGAAGCTTAGCTAATTCAGTTATGACATTTTCATTTATGTTTTTATCAAAGCAAGCGACTAAGTCGTTATCGTTAACAACATAATATGTATAGTTTTCAATTTTGTTTTCTTTGATAGAAGCGTCTAAAGAGATATTCATTCTTAGCATTGCATCAAATAATAAATCTAATGAACTTCTATCGGATTTGATAGCTGTATCTGTATTTTCTAATAGATTATCAACTTTAAAATCGTTAGGATTAAAGAATACATTCTTCATATTGGTGCTATCTATTTTGAAGACTCTAAAACCTTCGTTATCCTTATTCTTAATCAAAGCCCTTCTAATACGCTCTTCTCCAAGTTCACATATATTTTTGAAATTTTGATCATTAATAGTCTCTTGGATTTGAATCATTATAAAGTTAATGTTCTTGGAATTAGAAGTGTTCAGCTGAATTGCAGCATCTGCAGTAGTACTTGAGCCTGCAAAAAAATCCATCACAGTGAATTTATTTTTATAGTAACTTTGCAACAAAAATTTTAATAAATCAGTACTTTTAGGGTTTGAAAAAACACATCCTGGAAGCAGACCGCTATTTCCTTTTAATTCTGTGGTTCCTTTTGAATTAGTTATATCGATTATACTTTGCAGTGGCAATGTATTGTCTTTAATAAAATACTTTTTTCCTCTTTCTATTTTTATATCTTTATCGGTAATGAATTCTTTCTTAAATATATTTCTCTTGTTTTTTATTAAAGCTTCATTATTATTCCAATACTCTTTAAATGTCTCTATTCCCCATGTCCAGCGCCCTAATCTGTTACCTTTTCTTAAAGGGGGACGAATGGGGTTATAACCATAAGAGACTAATTCTTGATTTGTATTGTAAACATCAGAAAACGTTGAATCTGGCTTTATTTTTGCTTCATCATAATCTTTTATGGCTATTGCATGAATGAATTTCTTCCCGTCTTTAGAAATATAGTATTTATAATTCCCGTATTTTTTATTTAAAAGATTCGCTCGCTCGATCAGTGTATTGTGGTTTCCGGTTGCGCCATTTTCTGTTGATTCGAAATAATAAACTGTGTATCCAAGATTCGCTCGCTCGATCAGTGTATCATGACCAGATGAAGCACTTGTATCTCTACCTAAATAATATGAGTCTTCAAAAACTTCATGTTTTACTTCATTTTTGTAAGTTAGAAGCAAAGGAATAGGATTTCTTGAATAACAAAGTATATATTCATGATTTCTTTGAATTGTTTTTGAATCGTTTTGAGTATTTCCTTTTTTTTGAACAAACTTACCGTAAAAATTAATTTCACCAAATATTTCATCACATATTTTCTTTAGATTAGTATCTTCATAATCGTTGATACTGATAAGAATCAACCCATCCTCACTCAACAAATCCTTGGCCAGTAAAAGTCGTGGATACATCATATTTAACCAATTTGTATGATATTTTCCATCGGTGCTATTGTTAGCTACAAGTCTTTTTCCTTCATCGTCTACTTCATCTTGTGCTTTTAAGAAATCTTCCGCTGAAGTTTTAAATGTGTCGTTGTAGACTAGGTCACTACCAGTGTTATAAGGAGGATCGATATATATCATATCTACTTTTCCTTGGTAGACATCTCTCAATATTTTTAAGGCTTCTAGATTATCACCTTCTATATATACATTCCTTGTATTATCAAAATTGACTGATTTTTCTAGTTGTGGTCTTAACGTATTTGTTGTTGGCTTATTAGCTTCTTTTATACAATCACGCTTACCTGACCAAATAAATTCGTATCTCTCTCTCTCTCTCTGTCAACTACATTGCTTGATAAATCAGCTTTAAGAACATCAAAATCGATAGCATGCTTAACTTCTCCTGTTTTTTCGTCTTTCACTTCAGTCACACAGTTTGGAAATAAAGATTTTAGTTTTTCTATATTTTCTTGTGTTATATCTTTCGTTTCCATATTCATTGTATATTTTTTCAATGCATCCATAGATTCAATCCTCCTTTAGAAGCTTGTTTTTCTCTTTATAGTATTGATTTCTTTGGTGGTTATAAAGCAACCTCTTTTTTGGCTGAACTTCGTTTTTTATTAGCTTATTTATCCTTTCTATAGAATTATCTAATTCTATTAGCCTTTTTAATCTTAATACATATTCATCTAAATTTTCATTTTTGAATGGTTTGTATTTGTTGAATGTTCCAAAAACAAAGCAATATAAGTCATCTAATGAGTTAGGAGTGGGAGGTAATTCTATATCATCTTTATCCTTATTCCATCCCGAACTCAAATATTTGTCCTTATTATAATCTATTCTTTCTTTAGTCTTTGGTAAAGTCAGGATAAGCTCCATATCATTGCATTTAAGGTTATATATTGTTTGAAACTTCGTTTTTTTATCTAATCGGATTATTATATTCCATGGAATGGAATAATCTTTTAATTCAATTCTGTAGAAGTAAATTTCCTTTATAGAGATAGAATTCAGACCAGTTATTTTTGAATTCAGGATATTCTCAACAAAGAAGTGATCTATATTTCTTGATTCTTGTTTTGTTTCTTTGTCATTTTCTATCTCATTTAAGATGGACTTTACAGAGAATTCCCTATGAATGGTTGTGTTACTTGGTAATTTGAACATAGATTTATTTGATGACAAAGAAACTGACTAACTGGAAATCGTCAATTCCTTTGATACCCTTATTGAACAGCACATCGCTACCTTCAGTCAAAAGCGAATTTAAATCATCGTTTTGTTTGATTTCTATGATAGAACCTACAGCCTTTTCTAACAAATTTGAATAATGGTCCATCTTTAATCCATCTTTTGTTTCTTTGTTGAATGTAGAGCAAAGAGATTTGATAGGTTCTTTAATTGTTTTTGAAGTAGATCTGATTATATCGAGAATTTTCTTTACTTGAGTATAGTCGTAGATGACATTTCCGTCGTTATCTAGATAGACTAGATAATAAGGATGAAGCATATTCTTAGTATGTATTGATACTTCGTTACTAATGTTTTTTAAGATGAATATGACTCCAGGTTTTATATCCTTAGCTTCATCTTTTTTGACTACTGAATATAATCCATACGGAACCCCTTTAGGATAGCCTTTTGTTTTTATATAGTTTGCTAAGTCCATCCTAAACTCATTCAATCCTAGATCTGTAATTGCAATAGATCCATCTATGTCTTCTAAATCTTGTAAATCACCGTTTTGAAGTTTTTTAAGTTGATCTTTTCTATAGTCTAATTCGACATTCTCGTCGGAGATGATGTTGTCATCTCCAGTGGCGGTAGCGTCAACAATTGACATCCTACTTTCCACTCTGTTGGTCAAGTTTATATATTCATCCAAGGAGATGTTAGGCCAGAAGTTTATGAGTTGTATATACTCATTCTTAGATCCAATACGATCGATACGTCCTAATCTTTGAACGATTCTAACAGGATTCCAATGTATGTCATAGTTTATACATTCATCGCAATCCTGTAAGTTTTGTCCTTCTGATAAGCAATCGGTAGCTATCATTATGTCGATGCTTCTAACATCATTAGGCAATTTTATCTTTTTGTCTTTTGATAGAGGCGAGAATAGAGTAAGGATTTCTTCTGAGTTACTCAAGTTTTGAATTGTAGTTCTATTTGTATCACTACCTGTTATAACAGCACTGTTAATTCCATATTTTTCTTTGAAGTAAGAAGAGATATTGTCATACACATAGTTTGCTGTATCAGCAAAAGCAGAAAAAATTAATACCTTCTTGTTTCCATGGTTTATAGGATTATTCAATTTGTCTTCGATTATGGATATTAGTTTATTCAGCTTGAGATCTTTGTCGGGGGTAATCCAATCCATGATTTCTTTGAGATTCTTTAATATATCGATATCATGCTCAATATCTCTTGAAATGGAAATCAAATCCATATCGGCAAAATTTATTTGAATTTTACCGGTAGTTGACCAATCTTCATCGTTATCCATATCATCATCGAATTTAGTGGGATCGATGTTGTTTAATTCCATGATTCCTTTGCTTTTGTGATTCTTAAAATCTTTTATGGCTTTTAGTATGATTTCATTTCTTTGCTTTACTCTTTCTAGTGTGATTCTAAAGGCTTCTACAGAGGACTCGAGTCTTTTCAATAGACTTGTGGTCATTAAGTTTTGAAGAGCTTTTTCACGGTTTATCTGCTTTAATTCTGCATTGCCGTTTGATACTTTTGTATCGTACTTCTCCTCATATTTAGCTTTCTGACTATCAAAGATATAGTTCATAGGAGCATAAACTGCCTGTTTTAAGCTACTCAAAGAAGCAAACAAATCTTTGTAGTAGATCATATCGTTTGAATTTGCTACATCTGTTTGAATTGATATCGGCTTAAGTCTCTTTGGAAAATGCCCGAAAACTCTCTAGTGCACGTGAGGGATGAAAAAGTCAGTCTTTAGCGATATTTTCGT
>OMCF01000365.1_pt1 | contig 19532 bp, 16 predicted proteins | sample 1673791 | NCBI WGS metagenome assembly OMCF01 (sample SAMEA103958127, study PRJEB25191) | human gut metagenome | biome: human-associated habitat [ENVO:00009003]; feature: intestine environment [ENVO:2100002]; material: feces | place: Germany | collected 2013/2015
CATTCCTGCTGAACCGCTCTTCCGATCTTGTGCCTGCATGATTTCTCCATGCGCGCAGAGGCCGTCTCCACCATCACCCGCCACGATAAGCAGCTCATCGATACGGTTGCAGCGTACATGAACGAGACAAAGGCACAGCGCGAAGAGCTTGAAAAGGAAAAGACCGCGCTCGCCGATGCCAAAAAGCTGTATGAATCGAGCGAAGAGGAATTAAAGCAGCTCGAAAGCGACAACACCGCCCTGCTCGAGCAGATTCGCTCCGATAAGAGCAGTGCCGAGACCGAGCTTTCCCGTACCGAGGAAGAAGAATACGTGCTCGCAAACATGATGGCGGCAAAGATCGCCGAAATGCAGCAGCAGATGGCACAGGCAAAAGCCACGCCCACCCCGACCCCGGTACCGACCGTAGAGCCCACACCTACGCCGACCCCGGTGCCTGAAGAAGAAGTGGACGATAACGGCAACGTTATGCCTACCCCGACACCGACCCCGGTGCCGACCGTAAAGCCGACCCCCACCCCGACCCCGGTGCCGCAGCCGTCTTATGACGATGACTATTCCGGTGAAAGCTTTGCATGGCCTGTTCCGGGCTGGACCGGCGTCAGCTGTGCATTCGGCAACGGCCACTACGGCATGGATATCCCCGCAAGCCGCGGCACGCAGATCGTGGCATCCCGCTCCGGTAGGGTCATGACCGCAAACGGCTCCGATGATTGGGGCTATTCCTGGGGCTACTACGTCTCCATTTACCACGACAGCACCTATTCCACCCTGTACGCACACATGAGCTCCGTCGCCGTCAGCGAGGGCCAGTGGGTCAACAAGGGCGATGTCATCGGCTATGTCGGCGATACCGGCTATTCCTTCGGTGACCACTGCCACTTTGAGGTCTACCAAAACGGCACCCGTGTAGACCCGTCCCAGTTCGTATAATTTTCATCAATAAATCAAGCGCCGAGTTTTCATGGAAGCCCGGCGCTTTTGTTTTCTCTATAATTTCTGCCATCACGCAGGGCAAAGAGCTCGGCGTATACCTGTATATCTACACCGGCGGCGACGCCGACCCGTGCGTGTTCATCCACTATTCCGATTCCAACATCCGCGAAAAAACACTGCGCGAGATGATTGCGAAGGTCGGCGGTTTTCCTTTTTATAAACGTCCTAAGACACTTCACCGCCCAAAGGGCAGTTTCACAAATCCCCAAGGGATTTATCTTGTTGAAAAAAGGACTTTGCAAAACGCAAAGTCCTTTTTTCTGCTCTTACGCGACGGAAAAGATACCATCAGAAAATGAGAATGCTTCAGAATAGGATGCTTATTCTTCGTCTCCCTCACCGTTTTCGAGGGCCAATTCGGTCAGTTCGCGCAGTTTATTTTGCGGGAGCTTTTTATCGGGCAGACAGAGGGTATAATCGGAAACCAGCATAGGTGACATGCTGCGGCTCAGGGCGTATTCCACGACGGCATCATCCTTGCCAGCGCAGAGTATGACACCCACGCTGGGGTTTTCATTCGGCTTCTTCACATCCCGGTCGAGAGCTTCCAGATAGAAGTTGATCTGGCCGATATGCTCCGGCTTGAACTTACCGATTTTTAGTTTGATGGGAACGAGGCAGGACAGTGCGCGGTTGTAGAACAGAAGGTCAATATAGAAGTCCTGACCGCCCACCTGAACGCGATATTCTTCCCCAATAAAGGTGAAGTCTTTGCCGAACTCAAGAATAAATTGTTTCAGGTTTTCATGGTGTGAATTTTTGTATTAGATGGTATTTTGCATCATTGCTATAGATATGAATTGATTTCCAGAAAACTGATTATCTAAAGTCCCGTTGTATTTTTCCACAGTGTCGCGAATGTTAATAAGACCTAATCCATGCCCGCTTTCTTTTTTCTTGCTGATTAAAGTATTGCCTGCAATGAAAGGATTAACTAAAACGCTGTTAATCACTTTAAAAAACAAAAAAGTCTCTTTTTGCCAAAGTGTAACTTGGACAAAGCGTTCTTGTTGGTTGGGGATATTAGCGCAAGCTTCTAGAGCGTTGTCAATTTGGTTTGAGAGAACAGCACAGATGTCCACACTGGAAATATGTATGGGTTCCGGTAATTGAACCTTATAAGTAAATGCAATATGTCCTGCCGTTGCTTCTGATACTTTGCAGTTTATGATTGCATCGATTACATCGCATCCGCTATGACAAAGTTTTGATTCGCGATATGTTATCGCAAGTAGTTTACAAACATATTGTTCCGCTTCTGTATCTTTGTCCAACATCCCTTTTAAGGTCTTTAGATGGTTTGTAAAGTCGTGAACCTGTTTTGCGATCAATCGTTGATTCTTATGGAGTTGCTGATAATTTCTTTCCATTAACTCATTTGTCAAAGAAATCATCACAGTCTCTCGTTCTTTCTTTATATATTTTGAATGTATCGAAATGATGGTAATGATTGCTACTAAGCAGCTCATTATAAATATCCACGAAACGACAATAGCTATCTGCATGACAAACAGAGAATCAGTCATGATTAGGCTGAGAAGAATTGACATAATAATGTAGCATGATGTGGTGATTCCGAAAAGAATCCCCAGATATCTCTTATCAAATTGTCGGATTTTTTCATATTGAGCCCCCAATAGGAAAAACAGGGATACTTGGAGAGCTTTGTTTATTACTGTATATATTGTTCTAATGGTTCCAGTTTTCATCATCAGTTCAAATCCATGGAAAATATCTTGAGATTGGCCGATGATCATGCTCACACTAAAGCCAACTACATAATCTAGGGTATGTAGAAAAAATAAAGTAAGCATGCAAGATACGGTGCGGAGCAAAAGACGACCGTTCGATGTAAGTTTCGTAATACAAATAGAATATGTTGCAGCTATAACTATGGTTAAATATGAAAAGGATTCCCACATGTTCATAAAGGTAACTATAGTTGTCATTACACATGTTGCCGCTAGAATCAATAGAATGTGTTGCGGATTCGTGTGCTTTTTACCGCTTATGCGTGTTATTGTGCTGATAACCAACAAGGATTCTATAAAGGATGCAGATAATTCCACGAGGGTATAAAGAGGCATAATTGGGCTTCCTTTTTGTTTTTTTGCAGCTAAATATTCCACTCTCTGATGAGAGCTAACTTCAAATTTTTGAGCATGCGACGGCTAATTGCCAGGCGCTCGTTAGTGGTGAGTATCACTTCTGTGCCCGTTATCTGTTTAACAAAATCCACGTTTAATATGCATCCGCGGTCAATTAGCACAAAACGGCTGTCATTCAGCGCCTCCAAGAATTCTTTCACTCCTCTGTTATCGAAAATTGAGACTGAAGCGAGTGTTTCAATGCTCAATTGACGCCCGCCGCGGCGGATATATTTAATGTTGGAATAAGGTATCCGATAATATTCATTATAATGAGTGACAGTAATGGAGCGTTCTTCAATATGACGCAACTCCAGAAATCCACTGTCGAGAGCTTCGTAAAGTTCTTCATCAATATTTAGCTTATAAATATATCTGAAAGCCCGGTTTTTACAGGCTTTGGATCCATATTCAATATGGGATGTAAGAAAGATAATGATAGGAGCGGGGATACGTTTTCGAATCTCTTCGGTAAGCTCAAATCCGTTCATACCTGGCATATCTACGTCCAAAATAAAGATATCGGCGGGGTGCCCAGACTCAATTTCCATTATAAGATATTCGCCACATTGAAAGGTTTGAACTACTGTCTGGAGTGCAGTCTCTTGCTGATCAAGATAAATTTTGATTTTTTCGGCTACTTCTTCCAATTCATATGGATTATCATCACAAACGGCTATTTTTATCATGAGGTTCCTCCTGAAAGAGATAGGATTTCTTTTTATTTAAGTCTATAAAGGTTGCCGAACTAGAGAACACAAACAAAACATATATATCATCGGCTGCTTTTATTTTTTTGGGGTTACGATTGCTGTGGTAGACGTAACTGCCGATATGCCTATCGGCAATATGATGATATATTTCCAGTACAACAGCATCGATAGAGGCTGAGCGATATTTTGAACCCGTCCAACGTGAGATCCCTCTCCGAATGTCCTTTTGGTCGAGATTGCAGAACCTATCTGGGTGCGGAAAGGTGAATGGCTGTTGTACATCTCCAAAATAAGGCAGAAAATCGTTGTCACAGTATATACGTAAAAGTTCAAAAAAATCGAGTCCTATTTCTACCAAGTCACAAAATAAATAAGTAAGATTATCTACGCCAGACAAAATACGCATGTGATGAGACTCCTCTTTTAATTGGTGATCTGTATATTGCGTCCGAGGTCGAACTTCCTCCGAATATCATCATAAAAGAAATTATCGAAACGCTTTCCAAGATGAGTCTCCAAGAGCAACAGCACATACCGGAGTATATTCAACTGTTTGAGAAATTCCGGAGCTTGAATAAATTATAACACAGGCAGCGAAGAATTTCACGGATTTTGTCTAATCGGTAGCATTATTTAATATTAACGGTAGCGCGTATTCACTTGAAGTGGATACGCGCTATTTTTATTCATTATTTGCATTGACAGATCAAAACCATTTAATCTCAAAAATATACCACTGTGACAAAATGGAACAACCCCCGTTTTTAAAGTAGTATCATTAAGTATATAAATGGAACGCATGTTTTTTTCCGAGAAAGAATGGGACTCTATTGAAAGCCAGGAATTCCAATTGCTTTTTACCGTGTATCCATTTAAACGCTATTTTCTGATATAGCTCGGAATTAATCCAAGAGAAGATGAGGATGAGAGAAATTGCTTTATAATGTGATCCTATTCGTTCCGATCGTTTTGCTGTTTTGTGTTCTCCTTTATAAATGCCTGCTTGATTTCGGCCTTTCCCCAAAATCCGCGAAACATGCTGTCCTGCCGGAGGAGGACTTCGATTGCAGGGCGGCATATCCTAATGAATGGAAAACGTTCGGCTTTGCGCTCGGCGTCCGGGTTTTGGTCATGGTCGCTGCCCTGTTTTGCATCATGATCGGATCGAATGAACAAGTGTCGCTCTGGGACTGCTTGGCAAAGCTCAGATTGTGGGATGCAAATCACTATATCAACTTAATTGACAAGGGATACAGCGCGTATCAGGAAAACGGAGAGCATCTCTTTCTGGTATTCTATCCCTGTTACGTCTGGTTTGTCCGAATCGTGAAGCTTATCATTCCGAACACCGCGCTGGCAGGCGCGCTCGTTTCGGCACTGTGCTTTTCATGGGGGTGCTGCTGGGTACACAAGCTGGCGTTTGAAAGCTATGATAAATCGGTTGCCGATGATGCGGTGCTGTTCCTGTCGGTTTTCCCGTTTTCGTTCTTTTTCGGTACGGTCATGACAGAGGGACTGTTTTTATTGACGACGGCGGCTGCGCTTTACTATGCACATAAGCACAAGTGGCTTGCCTTTGGGATTTGGGGCGCTTTTGCGGCGCTCACGCGGATGATCGGCATTTTGGTTGTTTTGCCAGGCGTTATAGAGTTTTTCAAAAGCGTTAAACCTCTTGTTGTTCCGATCAAGGCGTCGATGAAAAGGCTCGCCCAAAAGGCAATGTACATTCCGCTGCTGTTCTTGCCCTGTTTGGGAATGCTCGGCTACTGGCTTTTGAACTATCTCGTAGACGGCAATCCGTTTGCCTATGTGATTCATCAGCAGCATTGGTATCAAGGTCCGATGTGGGTCACGGATACGCTGAAATATATCGTGAGCTATCTGGGCAGGCAGTTTCAGCAATCTATGGCATGGGCTGTGTGGCTGCCGGAGCTGATTTTATTTATCGTCTTTTTTGCCATTCTTGTTCTTTCGTTGAGATCCCGCAAAAATTCTTCGAGTATCTTAGCATATGCTTTTTGTTATTTGATCGCAAACTATTCGCTCTCGTGGCTGCTGAGCGGCGGCCGATACCTTTCGTGCGGGTTTGTGTTCTTCATTCTGCTTGCCGCTCTGGTTAAGAATAGGTCGGAATTGCGGACATATGTAATTGTGGTCGAGTCGCTTTTTCTGGGAATATTCCTGTTTGGCTACGTCTCCGGAGCACAGATCATGTGATGTTCGATTGTGGAATAGTAATGTCAAAACATATGGGCCGCCATAATTCAAGTCCCAGAAAGATAGGGATTTGAATTATGGCGGCAATATATTCAGAGTTTTTAACCTAGTACTGTATCCGGTTAGCAATAATAGTTTACGTTTATAAAGATTTTTGCTATACTCCATTAAAAACGGTATTGGAGGATGCTGCAGGGCTTTCCGGCCAGCACACGTTCCACCTGAGCATCGGTAACAGACACCCCGACATCCCGGCGAACCTGTTCCTTTGTTTCGTCGATGCATCGGATCATGCCGAGCTCCAGACTGCGGCAGGTCGAGGCATTGGGGACACCGTATTCCAGCGTGTTTTTCAGGGTGTAGGGTTCATGGCTGTAAACAGCGATACCGGCTAGAAAAGAAAAATGCCGTGTCTTGATAGCGTAATATCCGTGGCCGATTCCGATGTTCATGGTTTTTAACATCCTTTCCTGATAATTGTTGAAAATTTAAATTTCTGCTGGTTTTGACTGAGTTTACCGGAGAGAAAAGTCTTCTTTCCCAGCCAAGTAAGTAATTTAGGGGGAGAGAGTGAGAGAGGAAGAAAGGCGAAAAATCGCCGCGATTCATCGCCGCAAAAAGCGCCCCGGCAGACCTGCCGAGACGCTTCTAAAAAAGGGCGCAATACCCCCTTGTACCTTGAGGGCTTGAAATTTGCCTGTGTGGAGGATTCGTCAATCTATCTATGAAGCTGTCGGAAACTTCTACAGTTCCGACAGCGGGAGAAAAGGTATAAAAAGCAAAAAAGCGGAGCCTCTGTCTGAAAAAATCAGACGGAGCCCCGCTGCGGCGGATCTTACTGCGGTTTGCCGTTTGGACATCTATGGTAAAACGGTTTCCTGCATTTCGCTCAAAAAACCGCATAAGCACTAGAAAAATTGGGTGACATCTTTTATGTCACCCAATCATGGCTGGGCTGGCGGGATTCGAACCCACGAGGTGACGGAGTCAAAGTCCGTTGCCTTACCGCTTGGCGACAGCCCAATATTCGATACCCCAAGAGTATAGCATATTTCAGGCCGTTAGTCAAACGTTTTAAGCAAAGAAAAGCCGCGCGCAAACAGGTTTTCCTTCTGCGCACGGCTCCATATCCTTCTTTGAAATTATTCCGCTTTCAGCGTGTAGCGCTTGTACGGGCGGTCTGCAATGCCGCCGGAGATTGCCATCGTAGATTCCGTCTCCAGCGTGAGCGCGTCACCCTCAAATGTGAAGATCATTCGTCTGCCGCCTGCGGATTCCGCACAGCGAACTTCGAGCTCAAAGCGCTTGTCACTGCGCCAGCGACCCACAGCGCCGTAGGTACGGCCGCCGAGCGTAAAGCTCGTGAAGTGGCTCTGGAGGCCGATCTCCGCCGTAAATTCGCCGTTATCCTGCTCGAAAACGAGATTTGCTTTTTCGGGCGCAAATTCAAAGCGCAGCGTCTTTGTCACACCGCCCTGCGGGGCCACAATCCACACACCGCCGATGAAATCGACAAGCCCCGGAACTTCCTCCGTAAACGCGAATTTCTTACCCTCAATCTCTTTTTCGGACCACGGGTTGCGGGAAGACAGCATCGGCGTGATCTCCGCTCTTTCCAAATGCTTCTTCAAAACGTGCGCCATCGGGCTTTCCGGCAGCGTCTCCTCGTCCGTGATAGCCGGAAGCAGCGCCTCCCACGCGCAGGTCAGCTGCTCCTGCTGATTGGAGGAAGAACTCTGCAAAATGAGCACGGTGTCTTTGTCCTCAAACACCACGCCGTACTGGCCGAACGCGCCGTCCGCGCGGAACACATGCTCCGGCACGCAGCGCCAGAACTGGAAGCCGTAACCACAGCGCCAGTCGGGGTTATCCGCATTATTCGCCGGACTGATCGTCGAGACCTGATTTGCGCTCGCCATGTCGAACCATTCGGCGTTTAAAAGCTGCTTGCCCTCCCACTTGCCGTGCCGGGAAACAAACAAAATAAAGCGCGCCATGTCTTCGGTCTTCAGGCGGCTGCCCGCGCCGCCCATTTCAACGCCGTCCGGCAGGCGGAAGCACTCAATATTCTCCATGCCGAGCGGCTCAAAAAGACGCGGCGTAAGGTACTCGAACAGATTCTCACCCGTGCGGCGCTTCAGCGCGGCGCACAGCATGTTCGTGCCGGCGGTGTTGTACATAAAGCACGTGCCGGGCTTATATTTAAACTCGTGCGAAAGGAAATTCTTAATCCAATCCGGCTCGTTCACGTCGAACGTATTGATCTCCGTCTCGTGGCCGCAGGACATCGTGAGCAGATCGCGCACCGTGCAGGCAAGCAGATTTTCGCTCGGATTTTCCGGCATCTTGTCCGGGAACAGCTCGCTCAAGCGATCGTCAAGAGACAGCGCTCCCTCCTGGCACGCAAAGCCAATGGCCGTGGAGGTCAGCGCCTTTGTAAAGGAGAACATCATGTGCGGCGACGCCGGATTATACGGCTTCCACCAGCCCTCTGCGCACACCTTGCCGTGGCGCAGCAGCATCATGCTGTGCAGCTCAAGCCCTCTGCTTTCTGCAAGGTCGATAAATTCCAATATGCCTTCGGAATGAATACCCACGCTTTCCGGCGTAACTCTTTCCAATATCATAAATATAACCACCTTCCGTTTGATACTTTAATCATAGCACAGCCGCCCGCCCGTTTCCAGTAAAAAGAAAATTCCCCCCGTAAAATTCACTGTCAGAAATTTAGTGAACTTGTCACGTTCTGAAAGCCGTGCTATAATTTACCCGAAAAAGGCGGCTGCTCGGGCCGCGAAAGGAGAAAACTATGCTTTTAGATAAAGCGTCTTCAAAAGGCAAATTTGCGCTGAAAATTCTTGCCGTGTTTTTGATTTGTGCCGCGGATATGCTTTTCGCCGCATGGGTCATATACGCCGAAAAACAAAAAGGCACGCTGCTCTCCGTGCGGGCGGCTTCCTCGCACCTGCCGCAGCTCTTTGCGCAAAATCTGCTCACGTCCGCCGTGCCCGCTTTTCTTGTTTTCCTCGCGCTCGTTTTCTGCAAAAAGCGCTTTGTGCAGGCGATGCAGCTGACCGTCCCCAAAGGCAAAACAAGAAAAATCGCTGTTTTGTTGCTGTTTCTCCTGCTTATCGTCACGGCCGCAGCGCTGATCGTAAAGCCGGATAAAATCACCGTGCTGTACAGCCTATTCTACTACACCGTTTTCATCGCGTTTTGTGAGGAATTCGTCGTGCGCGGCGTATGCGTGGGGCTTTTGCGGGACGAGCCCGCCGCCGTTCGCTACCTCGTGCCAAACATTCTCTTTGCCGCCATGCACGTGTTCGCCTATGCGGATTTCGGAGCGATTACCGCGTCTTACCTTGTGCGTTTTGTATGCTCACAAATGGCGGGGCTTGTCGCCATGGGCTGCCTTTTCCAATACCTCAAAGAAAAATCCGGCTCCCTGTGGATCCCCGTCCTCGTGCACGCCGTTTTAGATTACACAGCCGTGTTCGGCTTCTAAAAATTCCCCGCAGCTTCACGTCGGAAATTTCGCGAAGCTGCGGGGAAATTTTTACGAAAACACCTTTTCCGTGTTCTGCACGCGCAGGAACAGCGTTAGGATCATGCCGAGCATCATCAGGCCCGCCATGGCAAAATACAAGATGCGGATACTCGTGTTTTCCACCAGAATGCCGCCGAGGTTCTGCATTAAAATGGCACTCATCGCGTCCGTAGCGCTGATAACGCCCAGCGCCGTGGAAACGGAACGCACCTGCACAACGCCGCGCACGATCTTCAATAAGATCATCCCGAACAGCGTAGAGCCGATAGCACGCAAAACCAGCATGGTCACAACCGCAACAAACGCGTTCGGCGCCGTGGCGTACAGCAAAAACTGCACCACCATAATAGCAAACGCCAAAAGCATCAGCGTGCGCCCTGAAAAGCGATCCATAAATTTGTACGAAAACAAAATGACAGGCAGCTCAACAATCGTACTGAAAAACAGCACTGTGCCCACCGCACCCGTCGGCATGCCGAGCTCCTGCAATAAAATGGGGCTGTATGTCATGTTGAGATTTGAGCAGCCCGAAAAAATAAACCCGATGATGACGAACAAAATGTACATCGGCGCACAGAGAAATGAAAACTGCTTGCCCGCCGCAGCCTTTGCCGCTTCCGTATCCGTAAACGAAATGTCATCCGTGCCGAGGAAACCCACAATGGCCAGCACCGCCGAAACGGAGACCGAAACAAAAATCAGCTGCGGGCTCGTAAATTCCATCATGGCGCAGGCCACCTGTACGGCCGCCGCATAACCGAACGTGCCCCAAATACGAATGGTACCGTAGCGGTACTTCGTCGAGGTTGCCATGCGCTCGCTCACCGGCGAAAGCGATGAGATAAACCCCATGATGCAGCCGTTTAAAAGGAACAGCAGCATCGTTTCGCGCACCAGCGCAAACAGAATGCCGAACACCGCCACGCACGCCATCATCACCGTACAGATAAGCCGCGGCTTTCGCAGCTTATCATTGATATACCCCACGATCGGGATCAGCACCACGCCGAACAAGCTCGAAGCCGACATAATGAAGGACATCTCCGCTTTCGATTTGCCGATGCCCGTCAGATACATAGACAGCACCGAGGTAAACACGCCCAAGCTCCAGTAAAAGAAGAAATAGGTCAGGGCATACGCCGGGTAACTGCCACGAAACGTTCGCTTGCTTTTTTCCATCTCAATCCAACCGCCTTCCCAAAATTTAGGGCGCACGCCACACACAATGTGCAGCCCTTCCCCTCAAGGCTTATTTACGTCCATCATACCAAATCCCCCGTTGCGTTTCAAGCTTTTTGCGCGCGGAAAAGCTTTTATTTTTGCAAAGCGGTAAAGAGGTACCCCCGGGCGAAAAGACGAAGCAGAATACGGTGCAGCCCTTTGAAAATAAGTGCAAAATAAGCAACCACGTTCTACCTTAACTGCGAGGCGATGTTCGGAAGCACTCCCGTTTTTTCTTTTCCGACGTGACAGAAGAAGCGTTTCATAAAAGTGTCAGAGAAATCTTTTTCGCCCCATGTTACTCAACTGTCGGTCGGTTGCTTGTACGGGTGGACTATGGTATGCTAAAGAAAAGTCCTAAGGGGAGGAAAATTTATGAATTTATCAAAAATAGGACAGTTTATCAGCCGGCGCAGGATGGCCATGGGTCTTACGCAGGCTCAACTGGCCGAACGACTGAATGTAACCGATAAAGCGGTCTCTAAGTGGGAACGTGGCAAAAGTCTGCCCGACGTGACGCTTTTCAGCCGTGTGGCTGCGGAGCTGCGCGTCAGCGTTGTGGAGCTTCTCAGCGGCGAACTCATGAACGTGGTTCGCAGCAGCAATCTGGACGAGGCCGTCGATTGGGATGGAAAAGCAGCTCAGGCCACACCTCTCACTTTACATCAGGACGATCCTGCGGATTTACTGGTTTCGCCCTACTTGTTCGGCTGCAATTTGGAGCACACGCGCTCCTGTATCTATACCGGCCTATCCGCCCAGATGGTTCGCAATCGAAAGTTCGCCGGGAAGCCCACGGCTTGCGAGGGCTGCGCCATAGAATGGTTCCCCTTGGGGGAACGTGGCGTGTTTGCCTTGGATGAACCCTACACCCGCCATGGAGAAGGCTACCACATGAAACGGACCCTCGAATGTAATTCCGTCGGTATCTTCAACCCCTACTGCGGGGAAGCTGTCGGCATGGGTCAGCATGGCATCACAATATCCCAAGGGCAACCGTATCTGTTCGGAATGGTGGTTAAAACCCAAGAATCGGTGAAGTTTACGGTTTCATTGACAGATCGAACCGGAAAGAACGTCTACTGCCGTGCCACATTTGTAGGTGGCGGCGACGATTGGACCCGTTTAGAGGTGGAGCTCACCCCGCAGGCCGCTGACCCTGATGCCGACCTGCGAATCTGCTGGGAGAATGCGGGTTATGTCTGCGTAGGAGCCGTTTCTTTGCTGCCCAAGGATCACTTCCACGGAATGCGCCGCGATGTGGTGGAAGCCATGAAGGATTTGGGCATCAAGGTTCTGCGCTGGCCGGGCGGCAATTTTGCCGGGGAATTCAACTGGATGGACGGCCTTTTGCCGGCGGATATGCGTGCGCCGTTCCAGTCTTATTTGGGCCTGGAGACTCAACCGCACACCATGGGCTACGATTTCAGCGAGATTAATACCGATGACTTTATCGCCCTGTGTCGAGAAATCGGTGCCGAGCCGTTTATCACCATCAACCCCTGTTGGAACACCCCCGATGAGAACGCCGCTTGGGTGGAATACTGCAACGGCGATGTCTCAACCCCCTACGGAAAACTCCGAGCCAATCGGGGTCACCAAGAGCCTTACAATGTGCAGTTTTGGTCATTGGGTAACGAATTCGGCTATGGTCACATGGAGGGCGACAACACTCCTGCCGGGTACTGTCAGATCGCACTGGAGAATGGCAAAAAAATGCTGGAGGCCTCACCCGGTCTCAGCCTGTGCTCCTCGGGACCCTATCCTAACAAGGAATGGGCAGAATTTTCAGCCAAGCCGCTTGCCGGAATTTCTCAGATGATTTCCCAGCACTATTATGGCTACGACCCCCATTACACCGACCTTTCCACCGTAGAGGAGGAATATAACCGGTGCATGGCTTCTGTCTCCCGAATGCGGGAGCTGATTCACCAGTCCCGGCAGTGGCTGGAGCCTTCTATACGCATTTCCATGGACGAGTGGAATGTGTGGTATGCCTGGTACCGTCCCTCCAGTGTTACCGACGGTATTTATGCGGCGCTGGTTCTGCACATGTTGATGGAAGAGGCGGAAAAAAGCGGGATAGCCCTTGCGTGTCACTTTCAGGCGATCAACGAGGGAATGCTGTGTGTGAAACCGGATCACGTGAGCTTGACAGCGCAAGGACAAGTGTTCTCCTGGATGAATCGCTGGCACATGGGTAATCGTCTGTGCTCCGCGTCTCAAGAAGCCGTTATTACCGTGGATCGAGAGGGTCGGGTGTCCGCCACGGTGGTGAACGCCGCATTTCACCGCGAAAAGCCGGTGGACTTCTCTTCCTTTGGACCTTGCAGCGAGGCGGTGCTCTTCTCCAGTGACACCGTGTTGCCTCCCTCCTCATTTACCCAGTCAAACGTTCTGGACCAAGCTGCGGGTGGAACCTTGCAAATGCCGCCGCACAGCGTTTTGTTCTTGCGCTTTTAAGAAGCAGGTTTTGATTCGAACGGTCGGGGAATACGGACAAAACAGCCGGGCTGTGAAGTGTTTTCGGACTTGAACTGCGGCGAGGATGTTTCATGTTGTATCGCTTTTTTCTTGACGCAAGAGTGCTTTGCCGTTATAATGAGAAAAAGTGAAATTTAAAGGAGGGCACCACGATGGCAGACATTCGGGCATTTCATGCCATGCGGTACACAAAATCGGCGGGAGAAGCGAAAGAACTGACCTGTCCGCCGTATGACATCATCAGTGAAGCGGAGCGCGCGGCGTTTTTGGAAAGAAACCCGCACAACGTCATACGCCTGGAGCTGCCGCGCGGCGAAGAACCGTATAAGACCGCCGGCAAGACATTGCACACGTGGCTTTCCGACGGCACTTTGCGCTGTGACAAGGACGCAGGTCTTTATATCTACGAGGAAGAATTCAAAACCGACGTAGACCATGGCGAGGTGCGCAGCCTAAAGGGCATCGTGTGCCTTGTGCGCGTGGAGGATTTTTCCGCGGGCGTTGTGCTGCCGCACGAGGAGACGCTCTCTAAGGCGAAAAAGGACCGTTTTGAGCTGATGAAGGCGACGAACTGCAACTTCAGTTCGATTTACTCTTTGTATCAGGACGAAAAGGGCGAGACGCAAAAGCGCATCGACCGCCTTTCCGCCGGCACGCCGTACTGCGAATTTTCAGACGGACTTGTCACACACCGCCTGTGGATTGTGAATGACAAGCAGGCGCTTGAAGCGTTCCGCGCCGATTTTGCGCCGCGCAAATTGTACATTGCGGACGGGCATCACCGCTATGAAACCGCGATTCATTACCGCGATTACTGCCGCGAAAACGCTGTTTGGGCGCCGGGCAGCGAATTCGTCATGATGACGCTCGTCGATATGGCACACCCGGGGCTTGTGGTGTTCCCAACGCACCGCCTTGTGCGCGGCATTGAGGGCTTTTCCGCCGAAAAGGTACTTGAAAGCTGCGGGGAATACTTTCAAATCGAGACGCTTGCGGACAAAAGCGAGATTGAGCCGCGCATGAAAAATGCGTATGATGCCGAGCAAAAGGCGTTCGTATTCGTGTATAAAAACGGGGACAGAATGAACTACGCGCTGCTGGTTTTGAAAGACGCGGCGGTTATGGAAGAATTTATGCCCGAAAAGAGCGAGGCCTCGCGCGGGCTGGACGTCAGCGTTTTGCACACGCTCATTTTGGAGCGCGCCCTCGGGATTGATCGCGAAAATATGGCGAGTCAGAAAAACTTGACGTATACGCGCGATTTGAACGAAGCGCTTTCCACGGTTGAAAGCGACGAGATGCAGTGTGCATTTATTTTGAACCCCACGCGCGTGGAGGAGATCGGCGCGGTAGCGGCTGCGGGCGAAAAGATGCCGCAGAAGTCCACGTATTTTTACCCGAAGCTTATCACAGGGCTTGTAATGAACAATTTGGAAACGCCTGTGGAAGATTAAAATTTATTTTTAATAAGTCAAGCGCCGTGCTTTCATTCAAGCATGACGCTTGATTTTATATAGCAACACAGAAAACAATCCTTTTCAAACCATGCCGCTTTTCACGTCAAAGCAGATACCGGACGCGCCACTGTGTATTTCCGTAAAACTTTGTAACGTGTATAATTCCCCGCATTTCTCAAATACTACCCATACCGAAACTTTGAAAACAAGGGAGATTTGAGATATGAAGGCAACCGGTATCGTCAGACGTATGGATGATCTCGGGCGAGTGGTGGTGCCGAAAGAGCTGCGCCGCACCATGAAGATCAGCGAGGGCACGCCGCTTGAAATTTTCATCGACAAAGACGGCAGCATCATCTTCCGCAAATACTCGCCCGTGGGAGAACTGAACGAAAGCGCCAAAAACATGGCTGAGTGCATCTCGGCGGCAAGCGGCATCGGCACCGCCGTGTGCGACCGCGACCGCATCATCGCAACGGCAGGTATCCCGAAAAAGGATTTGCTGGATAAGCCTGTCTCCAAGCAATTGGATGAGCTGATGCGCCGCAAAAAGGCATTTATCTCCTCCGGCGAGGACACCGTTTTGGCGGCGGAGGGCGGGCTTCGCACCGCAAACGCAGCGTTCCCCATCTCCTGTGCGGGCGATTTGTGCGGCATGTTCCTGCTCATTAAAGACGAAGACGCCAAGCCCGGCGAAACGCAGGAGCATTTGCGGCTCGGCAAGCTCGCGTCCGATTTCTTAAGCCGCGAAACAGTCGAGTAACATGGAAAGAGTCGCTGAAAGCTTTTGATCCAACTTTTTGAAAAAAGTTGGCAGTTTCCAAAGGCGCTGCCTTTGGCCGAGCTCCGCAGAAAGCGAAATCTTTTTGCCGACTGATATAATTTATCCTCTCCCGGCTACGCCGGGAGAGGATTTCTCTATAATATGAAAAGGTGCTGTGAGGTTCGTTAGCTCGCTGTATTTCTCCCTCAGTCAGCTTCGTTGACAGCTCCCTCATCAGAAGAAGTCTGCTATATATTTCTCAAATCCTGCCGAATTCTATCCTTTTCAAAAGGAATTTGAAAGCTTATTGCAAAAAGCATTTTTTGAAATATACAACATGCATAAACTTTAAATACGCAAAATAGAATATCTGTATAAATTGCAATTCACCATTGCAATATCTGGCAATATGATATATAATTAAGAAGCAATCTCAAATTGAAATTGTAAATTATACATATAAGGGGTGTTTTCCATGAACACATATCCGGCTAAGAACATCATCAACGTTGCTATGGCAGGCCATTCCGGCGCCGGCAAGACCTCCCTCGCGGAAGCTATGCTTTATCTTGCAGGCGCATCCGATCGTCGCGGTAAAGTAGGCGAGGGCAACACGGTCTGTGATTCCGACCCGGAGGAGATCCGCCGCAAGACGTCTGTCTCCACGGCCGTGGCACCGTTTGAATGGAAAAATAAAAAGATCAACCTGCTGGACACCCCGGGTCTTTTCGACTTCCAGGGCGGTCTGTATGAAGCCGCACGCGCGGCAGAATCCGTTGTCATCGTGCTTGCAGGCAAGAGCGGCGTTTCCGTCGGTACGGAAAAGGCTTTTGCGGCAGCGGAAAAGCGCGGCTTGTCTAAGATTTTCTTCGTAAACGGCCTGTGCGATGAAGGCTCCGACTTCTATAAAGTGTTCGAAGATTTAAAGGCGAGCTTCGGCCCGTCCGTCTGCCCGATTGTTGTGCCGTATTTTGAGGACGGCAAGGCAGATAAATATATCAATATGCTGGAATATAAGGCGTACGATTACTCCGGCGGCAAGCCTGTACAGGTAGATATGCCGAACATGGGCGCCCGTCTTGAGGGTCTGCGTACCGCCATTTACGAGGCCGTCGCCGAAACGAGCGACGAGTTGTTCGAGAAATATTTCTCCGGCGAAGAATTCACGCCGGAAGAAGTTATCGTCGGTGTTTCTCAGGGTGTTAAAAGCGGCACCATTTCGCCCGTGTTCTGCGGCGACGCTATGCTTATGCGCGGCATGGAGCAGTTTATGGACGGCCTTTGCTGGCTCGCCCCGAGCGCGGCGGATAAGGGCGCGGAAATCGGCGTAGACGTAGACGGCAACCCCGTTGAGATTGCCGTTAAGGAAGATGCCGCCACGGCTGCCATCGTCTTCAAGACCGTTGCAGACCCGTTCATCGGCAAACTCTCCTACGTAAAGGTGCTCTCCGGCAAAATCTCCACGGAGACCCCGCTCATCAACATGCGCACCGGCAACACAGAGCGCGTCGGCAAAACCGTCATGATGTGCGGCAAAAAGCAGGAAGATGTAAAAGCCATCACTGCGGGCGATATCGGCGCCATCCCGAAGCTTGCCAGCGTCAACACGGGCGATACGCTCTGCGCACCCGCACGCAAGGTCACACTGGACGGCATCGCATACCCCACCCCGGAGATGCGTATGGCCATCGTCCCGAAGAACAAGGGCGACGAAGATAAGGTCGCGCAGGGCATCATGCGTCTTGCGGAAGAAGACCCGACGATTCGTTTTGAAAATAACGCAGAAACCAAAGAAATGGTCATCAGCGGCATGGGCGAACAGCACCTTGATGTCATCGTCTCCAAGCTGAAGACGAAGTTCGGCGTAGATGTCACGCTGCGCAGCCCGCGCGTTCCGTACCGCGAGACGATTCGCAAGACCGTTTCCGTACAAGGCAGACATAAGAAGCAGACCGGCGGCCACGGCCAGTTCGGTGATGTCGTCATCAACTTCGAGCCCTGCGACAGCGAGCAGGTCGTGTTTGAGGAGAAGGTGTTCGGCGGCAGCGTGCCCAAGAACTTCTTCCCCGCCGTTGAAAAGGGTCTGCGCGAGTGCATCGCAAGAGGTCCTCTCGCCGGTTATCCGGTCGTCGGTCTCAAGGCGACGCTGTATGACGGCTCCTATCACCCCGTAGACTCCAGCGAAATGGCGTTTAAGACCGCTGCTTCCATTGCCTATAAAAACGGCATGCCGCAGGCGAACCCCGTTCTGCTTGAGCCCATCGGCGAATTGAAGGCTACCGTGCCGGACGCTAACATGGGCGATATCATGGGTGAAGTCAACAAGCGCCGCGGCCGCGTGCTGGGCATGTCCCCGGCAGAAACCGTCGGCTATCAGACCGTAGACGCCGAAGTGCCGATGGCCGAAATGTACGATTTCAGCACCTATGTGCGCCAGGTCACGCAGGGCAGAGGCAGCTTCACGTTTGATTTCGTGCGCTACGAAGAAGCCCCGCAGAATGTTGCGCAGAAGGTTATTGAGGCCGCGAAAGCCAACGGAGAGATTGACTGAATAAAGCCATGACAAAAAAGAGACAAAAGATACTATCAATCTTGATGTAATTCTCTTTAAATGCAGCAATAGCATACGTGTGGTGCGTAATCCATTCTAACTTCACGAATAAAGCTAAGGCACAACCTACGGATTTTCCTCCGTAAGTTGTGCCTTTTTCTCAACTGTATCGTTCAAATGCTTCTTTACATAGAGTTAACCGCGTTCCGCCTTAAAGTTAAAGCGGAACGCGGTTGCTTACTCTACACTGATTTTCAAAGGTGCCTGCATCTCTTTCCAGTCACCGTCACTCTTCGCCTTTGGAATTTTGCTTAGAGTGATAACCATGTGCCTTTCTCTGCGGACTCTACAATAGCATCCAGCAGGTGCTGGTTTGCCTGTCCATCCTTAATATTGGCAGCAAGACCATCACCGGTGCCATTCACAATGTCTGCAAAGGACTGCATCTGATCGGAGAAATACTGCTGCGGAATGGGCAGATGGTTGAAAACATGGGCATCGGCATTGATGTCTCCGGAGCAGACTTCAATTTCGTCAATTCCGGCAGGTGTGGCATCCAAGCTGTAGACAATGGCACCCTCACTACCGTAAATCTCCATACGCTGATAGTTACCGCGGCCATAAGCAAATCGGGTAATCTGGAAGCTGACAGAAATCTCATCTTCCATATCCGCCATGTAGTTGCTGAAATCGTCCACATCTACTTTTCCGACACCTTTGCCGTCCAGCAACGGACGCTCGTGTACGTAAGTACCGGTATGTCCCACAACGCGTGTATATTCTTTGTTCGTCACAAATCGTACCAAATCCAAGGCATGGCTTCCCAGATCTCCCAGAGCACCTGTACCGGTTCTGCTCTTGACATAGCGCCATACTAAGGGGCAGTTGGCACGGGGCAATCCCCACGCCTGAAAATACTGCATATTCACGTGATAGACACGCCCGATCTTGCCCTGCGCAATCAGATCCTTGGCATAGCGGGCAGCAGCCTTGAATCGGTAGGAGAAGCACACCATATTCTTGACATTCTTCTCCTGAGCCGCCTTGGCCAGTATGTCTGCTTCCTCTGCGGTCAGGGTGATGGGCTTTTCCAGGTTAAACGGCTTGCCGGCTTCCACGGCAGCCATTGCCACCTTGAAGTGGGCGTCATTAGAGGTGCAGATATCCACTGCATCGACAATGTCACAGTTAACCAAATCTCGATAATCCGTAAAACGGTACTGCGGAGGAATCCCATACTTCTCGCCAACGGCTTCGAGCTTTTTCTCATCAATATCGCAGATGGCCACCAAGGTCAAATCGGGACTCTTGGCAATACCGGGCTCGTGCACGCCGCCCCAGATGGCTCCTACGCCTACAGATCCTACGCGAATAACTTTCTTTTCCATGTTGAACACAACTCCTTTAAATTAAGTTATAAATTAAATAAAATTAAT
>OMCF01000373.1_pt1 | contig 19283 bp, 12 predicted proteins | sample 1673791 | NCBI WGS metagenome assembly OMCF01 (sample SAMEA103958127, study PRJEB25191) | human gut metagenome | biome: human-associated habitat [ENVO:00009003]; feature: intestine environment [ENVO:2100002]; material: feces | place: Germany | collected 2013/2015
GTTCGTCCATGCGCTCATAACAATCTTCCAGACGGGAAATATCGCGGCGCAGCATCTGCGCGTATGCCATCATGTAATGACCGAATGTGGTCGGCTGTGCGCGCTGCAGATGGGTATATCCCGGCATGATGGTTGCTTCGTAGCATTCCGCCTTGTCGGTTACGGTGGTAATCAGCTGTTTCAGCAGCGCCGAGATCGCATCGATCTCCTCCATCAGGTACATCCGCAGATCCAGCGCCACCTGGTCGTTGCGGCTGCGGCCGGTGTGCAGCCGCTTGCCCGCATCCCCGATACGGGCGGTCAGGGTCTGCTCCACAAAGGTGTGCACATCCTCGGCATTGGGGTCAATCTCCAACGCGCCGCTGTGCAGATCGTTCAAAATGGATTGCAGGCCCTTGTGGATATCGTCCACATCCTGCTGGGAGATGATGCCCTGCTTGCCCAGCATAGCAGAGTGTACCATGCTGCCGTGGATATCCTGTTCGATCATCCGCGCATCAAAGCGGATGGAAGAGTTAAAGTCGTTCACGCGGCTGTCCACCGCTTTGCTGGAACGTCCCTGCCAAAGTTGGGGCATAAGAAAACCTCCGGTGTTATTGTAATGAATAGAGAATAAAGAATAATGAAACATGTTGGTGTGCGCGCCGCGCGCGCAAATAAAATAGATACAGCCTTTTAATGGGGGCTCAGTCTGATGTCTGCTGCGACCTTGGCTTTTTTTGAGCTGTGCCGCAGGCACGGCGATTCACCTTCATTATTATTTATTCTTTATTCACTATTCTTTGTTCTGCTGTTACAAACAGCAGAACTAGTATACCACAAACGCCGCCGCTTTGCAAAGCGGCGGCGGGGTGTTTTGCAGAATTTAACAAATGTGCGGCAGCATTACTTGTTTTTGTACATCTGCTCGTAATACTTCTGGTAGTTGCCGCTGGTCACATGGTCCATCCACTCTTCGTGGGCCAGGTACCAGTCAATGGTCAGCACAATGCCCTTCTCGAACGGGGTTTCGGGGTACCAGCCCAGATCGTTCTTGATCTTGGTGGGGTCAATGCCGTAACGGCGGTCATGGCCCAGGCGGTCCGCCACGTGCTTGATCAGCTCTTCGCTGATGCCCTCATCCTTCAGGCGGTCATGCAGCTGCTCGATGACAGTCTTGACGATGAAGATGTTGGGGCGCTCGTTATGGCCGCCGACATTGTAAACTTCGCCGTCCTTGCCGCCGTTGGCAACCATATCAATGGCTTTGCAGTGGTCCATGACATACAGCCAGTCACGAATCTGCATACCATCGCCGTAAACCGGCAGGGTCTTGTGGTGCTTGGCGTTGTTGATGAGCAGCGGAATCAGCTTTTCGGGGAACTGATACGGACCATAGTTGTTGGAGCAGCGGGTGATGTTGATGGGCATGCCATAGGTATCATGGAATGCTTTCACGAACATATCGGCGCTGGCTTTGGAGGCGGAGTACGGGCTGTGCGGGCACAGCGGGGTCGTTTCCATAAAGTAGCCCTCGGCGCCCAGGGCACCGTATACTTCATCGGTGGAAACCTGCAGGTACTTTTTGCCTTCCTTCCAGGTCTTGGCGGCGGCGTCATACCAGGCATCCTTGCAGCACTGCAGCAGGTTGACCGTGCCCAGCACGTTGCTCTCGACGAAGATCTCGGGGTTCTTGATGGAGCGGTCCACATGGCTCTCGGCGGCAAAGTTGATGACGTAGTCGAAATCGTACTTTGCAAACAGGCTCTCCACCAGCTCCTTGTCGCAGATGTCGCCCTGCACGAAGATGTGGCGGGCGTCGCCCTCGATGTCCTGCAGGTTCTCGAGGTTGCCGGCGTAGGTCAGCTTGTCCAGGACGGTCACGTGCACCCCGGGGTGGTTGTTCACCACGTAGTGCACGAAGTTGCTGCCGATGAAGCCGCAGCCGCCCGTGACGATGATGTTCTTAGGTTCAAAAATCTCAGACATGAAAATCCAATCTGAAGCATGTACAGCTTCTTTAGTATGCCGCAGGAAGTGATGCCGCGACACTATTCAACAAAACTATCGGACATTTCGGCACGCGATAAGAGCCATAACCTTCGCAGAATTACTTCCCCTACAAAACGCCTCCGGAATGCAGTCTTTGTCGTACCGGAAGACCGAATTCCCAGTTTTATCGCGTAAGTACTTATAGAAGAAGTCCTCCCAGCTTTTAAACTTCTCACTGTCTGCAAACGCTTCCGGCTCTTGCAGAACTGCTTTGGCATCTAGCCCTGAAATTACGCCGGAGCTCAGCAGAAGCCATTCGAACGACTCGGGAAGACAAACCGTAACAGTATCGCGGTGAATGTCTTGCAGCTTAAGGACGCGGTCCGCATAGCACCCAAATGCCGCCCCGTCCGCGACAACAAACACGCGATCGTCGAGATGCTGATCCAACCAGCCCAAAATCGCGCTGTTCGTCATGGCCGAAGTACAGGTAAGCTCACTGTCAGCAAAATGCCGTTTAAAGAACTGGAAACCAGACTTACTGTCCTCGCATAGAAGGATAGAAAAGTCCTGTTTTGGCGCCGACCGGGAAATAGCATAACGATGATTCCCGCGATCTTGATAAACAGGGGCGAAAGAATGGTATTTTCCGCTCGTCTTAATCTTGTAAATCTCATCCACGCTATACGGAAGATTGGGGAAATCAGCCCTTGAGATCAGCACGAAATAATTCGAGGAATACAGCACATGATGGGCAAACTCATCAGAATGGATCTCTTTTAAGCCCTCATCGACAAATACAATCGAGTCATGAACGGACGAAAGCTGGTTTCGCCAATCATAATCGGTCAGGGCGACACAGGGACAATCGCATTGCAAGGAAACGCCCGACTGCTCGCCCGTTCGCATGTAGTCTGCGACCATGTCAAACAGCGTCGTCTTACCCGTGCCGCTATCGCCACGCACAATAGTGATGTTCCGCTTGATGGTAAATGTGTACTTGGTTCCCCTACGGCGGGAAATCTTAACAAGATGCGAACCGTTCATAAGCAGCACCTACAGATACGGAATCGACTCGTGAATCAATTCGGCCATGTTATGAACGATTCGGCCGCTGTTCACGACTTTGATTTTAAAATCCTCGCGGCCAAAGTCCATCACATGATAGAGATTCACAACGAGCTTGCGGTCTTTCGCCATGTCGAGAATCCACTTGGCACAGTTGTCACCACAGGTAGAAGCGTTAAAAATATGCTTACGATCAAATCTCATAAGCAGCAGCGTTTTCACGCCACCAGAAAGCTGGAGTGGGGAGATGGATCCAAGCACAGGGCTTTCGATGACGTTTTCGGAGACAACAACCGATCGATCGACATCTTTAATTATCGAGACTGCATAGGGATCCGTAATCCAAGTAGACCGGTAAGAGTTTTTGAAATATGTCGCTGTGTTGTAAATCGCTTCTGGCATATCGCCAAAGTAGACGCTTAACACATCCACTCCCAATCATATTATCTTTATGGTCAACGTAATCATAACGAAAAGGGCCACCAGATAAACGGTGACCCCTAAAAGAAAACAAGCTGGCGCTAGTACTCGCGCGGGCTGTTGACGATCTCGCCGGCGGCGACCTTCTTCAGGTGCTGCCCGTAGACCGACTTGCCGTAGGCCTTCGCGGCCTCCTCGAGCTCGGCGGTCGTGATCCAGCCGTTCTCCCAGGCGATCTCCTCGGGCACAGACACGGGCAGGTCCTGGGAGTGCTCCACGGCGCGGACGAACTCCGCCGCCTCGTGCAGGCTCTCCATGGTGCCGGTGTCCAGCCACGCGTAGCCGCGGCCGAGGGTGACGACGGACAGCGTCCCCTCCTCCAGGTACATCTGATTGAGCGTGGTGATCTCCAGCTCGCCGCGCGCGGAGGGCTCCACCCTATGCGCCTTGGCGGCCACGTCGCCCGGGTAGAAGTACAGGCCGGTGACGGCGTAGGAGCTCTTGGGGCGCTCGGGCTTCTCCTCGATGGAGACGGCCCTCCCCTCGCGGTCGAACTCCACGACGCCGAAGCGCTCGGGGTCGTCCACGTGGTAGCCGAAGACCGTGGCGCGGCCCGACTCGGCGTTCTGGACGGCGCGCGTCAGGTGGCGCGAAAGGCCGTTGCCGTAGAAGATGTTGTCGCCGAGCACAAGGGCGCACGGCTCGCCGGCGATGAACTCCTCGCCGATGGTGAAGGCCTGCGCCAGGCCGTCCGGCGAGGGCTGCTCGGCGTAGGAGAGGTTCACGCCGTAGCGCGAGCCGTCCCCGAGCAGGCGCTCGAAGTTGGGGAGGTCGGTCGGCGTGGAGATGACCAGGATGTCCCGGATGCCCGCAAGCATGAGGGTGGACAGCGGGTAGTAGATCATGGGCTTGTCGTAGACCGGCAGCAGCTGCTTGGAGGTCACGAGCGTGAGCGGGTACAGGCGCGTGCCGGACCCGCCTGCGAGGATGATGCCTTTCATAACATAACTCCTTAAAAATAAAGCAGCCAGACATTGCATGCTTGCAGCAACGTTAACTTAAAGGTCTACGTTGCCGCAAGTATGCATCCATCACATTAAAACTATAGTATCAGTCATATAGGCGAACGACTCTATCCGTCAGTTTTGACCAGTCCCTCTCCTCCGCAGTCTTCAATCCCCCGTCATACAGCGTCTTACGAAGACCGTGATCATTAACGATGCGATTAATGCAGCTCACCGCAGCATCAATATCTCCCCGGTCATAAAGCAAGCAATTCAATCCGTCGCGAAGGAACTCTGCATTACCTCCATTGGGAACAGCAACAACAAAGCCGCCGGTCGCCATCATCTCCAGCGGGGGATATGAAAAACTTTCGAGAATGCTTGTCTTCAATAAAATATGACACTGGTTATAGATGTCTGATATTTGATCATGCGGTACTCTACCGAGGAAATTATCAATACGGTACCAAGGCTTCTTTTTACCAGTGTAGTTCATGTACCAAATCTCATATCTTTCAGAGTCAAGCCTTTCCACTACCCTGAAAGCTTCATCAACATTTTTATAATCAGAACCGCAATCCCCCTCAATTAGAATCCTAATTTTGGGCAAAGAAAAATCGCGCACAGAATGAGGGAACGCAGCAAGGTCAAGTCCGTTTGGCACAGACTTACAATCCTGACCGAACCTGTCCTGAAGCCATTCCTCACACCAAGGCGAAATTGTCAAATAGTCAATATCATTATTCAAATACGTGGCATTTGCTTGAAGGCGCAGTCTATCTCCTGGAAGATAAAAATCGGTCTCCAGATTCTGGACCAAGTACTTTTTCTTACCAATACGTGGATAGCGCCTAACAAAATCAAGAGTGTCCCAAAGGGTTGCAACTGCGGTATCAATTGCACCCGACAAAGGACATTTATCGAGCTTACCGCTAGGAACGACACGATTAAGAACAGGAATACGATGTCCGAAAACTTCAAGCCACTTTGTTGAATCATCAGTATTAAGCAACAATACATCAACGCCAGCGTCTTGAAGAATGCACAGATGCTTAAGGGCGACTAAGACACCACCGCTAGTATTCACGCTCGGCATGACCATTGCGAGATTGGGAGATTGTTCTTTTACAATAATATCTCGGATTGCTTTAGCAGCCGAAACAGTAGTGCAGTGCTCATGGCAGTATAAATATGCAGATTCGCCGACGCTCTTCCTAAGATCAGAATCTAATATCAGACGATTGAGGGCAGCACACCAGTCCTCAACACAATCGCAGAGAAATCCAGTAACGCCATCCTGAATCATCTTCTTAAAGGCGCCAACATTGCTAGCAACCGTAGGAACCTTAACAAGCGATGATTCAATCCATTTATTCTCGGATTTAGCTCGATTGAATAGAGTATTCTCCAAAGGAGCGATATTGATATCACAGGAAGCTATATAATTTGGAAGCCGACGCCAATCGCAAAATGGGAACGTGACAATACGTTCAGAAAATGGCATCAAGTCATCAGGAACATCGAGTTCCCCGCCCACCATCAGGGTGACGTTGTGATGAGTCTCCATTACCTTAGATAATGCTGGGAGCACTGAATTGAAATCTGCATTATGGGTAATGCTTCCGCTAAAATAGCCGATTCTGATTTCCTGAGTTTTCTGTTTTTCATCCCTTCGCTCAACCGCTCGCTTATAGGGAACCCTATCCTCGGGCAAGACGCTTGAGCTTTGCAAGCTGGGGAGTACATCTCGACGATAGATAGCAATATTCGAATAATCAATCATCGATTCAGATGCTACATTTCTATTTATATAGACCCTGGGAACATATTTTTTTAGTTCTTCCGCCATACCCTCAGTAGTAGTGATAGCGCAATCGCAAAGCTTCAGTGTTTCACCCATTCGCCTGACTCCATCGTCATAGCAAGACTTATCATGAGCAGTCATTGCATTAACGAACGGAATAGAATCGGTATAAGCAGTGTCGATAACCAAATCATCAATGTCATAAATAACACGCTTATTGAGTTTTTTTGCCTGCCTAATTAAAGATTCAACTTCATCACTTAGGGGACAACGGAAAATAATAAAAGTACGCGCATGCCTAAGAATATCCTTTTCCATCTCCCAGGCATTAACCTTTTGGACCGTTAAGCCGGCAGCCTCAAGTTCCTCAATCTGATGATCGACACGGTACCTAATAGGATGCGGAACGGAATAATCACATCCATTAATAAAAATAACATCAAAAAAAGAATTGTCTTGGCGAGAGCCAAAATCAAATCGAGGCCTATGCATTGAGAGTACATGGGAGACCTTCTTGGGGACGTTATAAAAGCCCTCTTCTTTAACGGTGTAACCAATGCCCTCAAGAAGGTTCAACATGAAACACTAACTCCTAAAACGCAGAAAGAATTGAAATAAAGTCAACAAATAGAATAGTACTCATTATCAATGAAGAACCAAGCAAGACATGTCCTTCAGAACTTGATTTTATCGGTCGCAAGATATTCAACAGAACCGGAAGGACCAGTGGGAATAAATATCGTCCTTGGACCCCCATGATAATATCTTCACGCTTATCAACAGTAAGAGTCCAGTTCCTCATCGTCATAACAATCAGGAAGAAATTGACGAATACAACAGCAATCATTACAAAGCGATCCGTACTGCAGAATAATTTTTTATTATTCTCATCGTTATAAAACAGAACAACGGACTGAAGAATGATGTAAAGCCAAAAACAAAATGGCCAAACATTAATCGAAAGAGCGCCAAGATTGTAACCTGCATAGGATTGAAACCAGAATGGCCCCATCTCCCAAATAGACTTAATAAAGACCTTTGCGCAATGCAGCGGCGCTCGCATCAAATCAAAAGAATCTGGCATGAAACTACCATGATAAAGAGACACGAACGCACAGCTCGCAACAAAAGCTATCGCAAAGAAGGAAAAGATGAACTTTATATAGCTGTCTGTTCCTTTAAGTTTTTTCCAGTGAATAAGATTCAAGAGTACCAACGGGAAAAACATTATCTTTGAAAGAAGCAGTAAAACGGATAGCAGTATTAACGCCAGCAGAGATCGATATGAGTACAACGAGTCCGCATAAATCTTAACAACTACAGCAACGTACAAAATGGCAACAATGTTTGCGACAGAATCAGCCGAAACAGACGCTTCCTGCTGCAATAAAATGGGATTTAGTAAAAAAATCAAAACAGCATTTTTACCAACTGGCATCAGTTTGATTATCCAATAAGCCGCGAAGCAATATATTAATCCAGCGCACACGCGCGAAACTGAAAGGGCCACAAAGGCATTGAAACCCGTTTGCTGCGCAAATCCTAGAATTACTCCCGGAATTAAATAAAGATGAGGGTAATAGCTCCCCAAATACGTATGGCACACAAAGACGCTAGACCAATCGGTAGGCTGAGTCATTGCATTAAAATAATCTGCGTACGATGAAGGAAACTGACCCAATTGGAAGCAAGAGACAACATCAAAGCCATTGCCGTTACGAGACAATAAGGCGGCCGCCTGCCAAATATGAGAAGCCTCGTCTGGAACATTAGCGGGCAGCATGAAAAGGCCAAAAGCAGTTACAGCGGGCACACCAATCACCACAAAGCAAATTGCGGGATTGTGCTGCTCTTTAATTAATAATAGGACACCAACGAACAAGCAGGCGATTAAGGGCAGAGCCGAGAGCCATAGCCCAGGCAATCCGATAGCGCTGGCTTTAAAGGCGCAATAGTAGAAAAATCCCAAGCAAAGAGAGAGTGCAGCTATAAGTGGATAAACGATAAACGTCAGAGCTTTTCGATAACTATCAGATAGTTTCAGATGACCAGTAAAGGTATCTAGATTCATAACTCTACAACTCCGTCTCGATAAATGTTCAACTTACGCCGGCATTGTTGCAGCGTCATAAAGAATTGCTTCTCATGCTAAGCGAATACAGGCTACAGACTATTGGAGCAAACCACTTGGGCCAGAATTTTTGAAGCATAGTTTCATCCTCCGACCTCCTTGTATCATCTTTAATCAACGCCGTGGTCTCAGAGCCTTCATGAATTCGATGAAACATTAAAACCTCGGGAGAATAAACGAAAGATCCGTCGATTTTCGAGAATCTTTCCCATGCCTCCCAGTCCAAGTCACATTTCATGTCTGTCATAAATAACGGTGTCTGTAAGATGCTTAGATTAAATGTCACAGAAGGACAGCAGATGGCGGAACCGAACCTCAGGATATCCCTTTTATCCTTAACCGATGAAAGAGCGCCGTGGCGAGCAAACTTACGAAGTAAAATTCTCTTAATTTTCAGAATAAGGAGGTTTTCTTCATATACGCCATTTCTTATCTCACCATAATTAGAAAAGAAGATTAAAGGTCGATCCGCTTCTTTCATAGCCCGCAGCATAGTTTCCGTATAACTAGAGCTATAGATATCATCCTGATGAGCTATAGTCACAAGCTTTGTATTTGAATTCGCAATAGCACAATTCCAGTCATGAGATATGCTAGGCGACCCCTCGTTAACAATTACCGGAATCGAATAATTAGACGCTATACGATCAATATAGGAATTAGGAGTTGACGTCGATATAAGGATATTACTTCGGGTGCTTTGGTTCACTAAAGAATCTAAACAGTCAGACAAGTACGGAGACTCGCCGTATGCGCACAATACAAATGTATGATCTTTTGCCAAGCACATGGCATTACTCCCTATTTTTTGATTCAAGCTCTTTTTCAAGCAATGCAATTCGTTGAGTTAAGTTAGCAATTGCAGAAGATTGTTTACTTGACAGACATGCCATAGAAAGAACAATGCATATCAAAAATAAAAACCCTAAGACAAAAACAAAATTGGCTGGAGTCTGAAAACCAAATAAACTTGAAATGAAGTAAAGAGGTTGCGGAAAGAGGCCGCATACCAACAAAACCAATGCAAGAACAATCCAAAGAAGTGAATACTTGAGCTGAAGGCTATCCTTTAATACAAGACGCAGCACAAAACAAAGCAAAACTAAACAAGCAGTAATGACACCAAACTGTAAGGAAATATGCATAACAACCCGTCCTAATTCGAGAATGAAGAGATGATAATCGCCAAAGTAACCTTTATCATGTAATAAATGCTACTAAAACCAGAAATTGACGACTTTCCCCCCTGTCGTTCTTTCATTACGACAGGCACTTCTGTAACGCGAAGGCCCTTAACCATAGCCGCAACAGCAGAATCCGGCTCCGGATAGTCTACGGGATATTTTTTACAGAACAGATCTATGGCCTTAGATCCACATGCGCGAAAACCAGAAGTGGGGTCGCTAACACGAACGTGAGTTGTAAGATGAATTACCGCAGAGAGCCATCTAATTCCAAGACGCCTCAAGAAGGTTGACTTGAAGCCTTCAGATTCCTCAAGAAATCGCGATCCGATAACTAAATCAGACCCATTATTTATTTCATCAAGCAAGCGCGATATGTAATGGGCGTCATGCTGCCCATCACCATCAACTTGGATGTCTACATCATAGCCAAAGCGTTTGGCATATTTGTGTCCGGCTTGAACCGCGCCTCCAATGCCAAGATTCTGCGGTAAATCCAGGACATTAACCCCCGCATCGCGACAAACACGCAAAGTGTCATCAGTGGAGCCATCGTTAATAACTACATAATCGTATCCAGCTTCCTCCACAGAAGAAACCGTATCTAAAATGTTCGCCTCTTCATTAAAAGCTGGGATGATAACCAGCGCTCTTAATTCATGCATCATCTGAATCCTCAGTACAGAATATCAATCAAACAGCCCAAGTCGAACTGAAAAACCCTATCGAAACAAGGAGAGCGAATTTACAGTTCGGATGTGACAGATTGCTTCGCCTTCCGATTTAATAGGTTAATTATACAAAGGAAGGAAAATAATAATCCAAAACCGTATGCCACCAAGATAATGATATTGATGACATTTGCATCAGAAGCAAATACCGGATTCACAAAACAATAACGAGAAAGAAACACGGCCAACGCTAACGAAGCGGCACCAGAAATCGTGCCAATAATCGGTTTCCCAAATGCAATAAAGACATCAATAGTGAAAAAGTTCAAACCAGTGAATGCGGTAGCAACGAGTGCCAACGGAAGATAATCTGAGTGAAGGCCAACTTCTTTGCCATAAATAGCAGTAAGCACAGGTTCGCCTATGAAAGCACTAGCCATGGCACACATCGCCGTCAAAACGAATACGGAAACGAGCATCTTAATAAATACTAAGCGTAATCGGTGAGTTTCGTTTTCTCGCCACATTGCCGAAATAGGTCCAAGCAGGGGGGCATATAGATAAGATACGAGAGCCTGAATTACGGCAGTCGGAGTGGCAACGGCGGCATAAAAACCCAACGCCTCATTTCCATAGGAAAGGCCATAGAACTGTCTTGTTACGCTAACAACAGCCGTGCACGCAAGAGATGCAACAAAACCGGGAAAGCAGATACGCGACAATTTGATAAGGGAAGTAAAATCAAAATCAGGTATAACGGCACAAAACCGTTTTGTCATTCTAAAATCATATGTAAGCACAACAGCTATGGTAACAAAAGCCATTGAAGCAACGGCTATTACCAAGTTATCAAATAGCAACAAGCACAACGAAAAGGAGACTAGAACTCCTACGCCACGAACTATTTGAGAGATAGCCGCAATGTCCAATCTGTTGTTTACCTGATCCACACCGTGAAGAACATCGACAAATGAATCACCAGCTTTAAATAGGCAATAAACAGCAACAACTGCCCAATCGTTGAATGCAACAGAGACTAAACAATAGAAGAAGCAAATTACACAGGCAAGTATTGTTGCAACGATTCTATGAGCGATAAAATTCCCAGTCGTAAAATCAGAATAGCTCTCAGAAACCTGAACGGGGCGCGCTCTAAGCAAAACAATGGTCGCAAAAATATTACCAACAGACATAGCCACAGCAAGGCTACCAGACATGCTAATGTCGGAACCAAGTGTCACCACAAGAACAGTAATCAGCCAGTTGCAAATCAAATACGCCATCGAGCCGACGCTGTTCCAAACAAGACTCTGCTCAACAGAGAGTTCTTTCGTTTTTCTATTAGACACAATCACTCCAGCAGTGGATCATCAGGCCTTGTTGAATAAAAACAAAACGCGAAGAAGTAAATCAGAAATCAAAGTAGGTCGCAGACGCTTTGGGAAAAATACTTTCCTAAGTCTTGAAATAATCCCATCATCATTGGTGAAAATATCAAGCTCATGTTTCTGCTCAAAACTAAGCTCATCATAAAACACCGCAGAAAAATGGCTTAACTTTTTACTCTCATCTTTCGATCTATCACCAAATAGCTCGTCCTTAAAATAGGTCTTTAAAAGATCAAAATAACGATTATCTCCAGACGTGACCGCAGAGGAATGACGAACATGTGAAGCCGTACAGACGGAATCAAACAATACCTTTCCAAATGCCGAAGCACACCGAATCAGCCAGCGATCATGCATTTCATTCCCTGGATCTACCTCAAGAATAAAGGCCCTGCAGGCAAGGCGATTAAATACTATCGTGAAGCCTAGTCCGGGAGTATAAAACAAGGTGTTATGAAAAGAGAGGTACTTGTCCTGCGGAGCCGACTCGCGTATCGTCTCGCCATCTTCGTTTACATATGAAAAGGAAGAAAAGTAGACAGTCGGCACCTTGTCTCCACTATTTTCAATTGCCCTGACTGCCCGTTCAATTTTATCGGTCTTCCAAATATCATCCTGATCGGCAAATGCATAGTAGTCATATTCGGGAACCCGTTTGATAATTTCATAAAAACTATTTGGGCACCCAAGATTACCGATTGAATCTTGAATTAAATGAATGCTGGAGTTTGACCGACAGTACCATTGTGCAATTTCAACAGTTTCATCCGTTGAACCATCATCACGAATATAGACGGAGCAATTAGGCCAAGTTTGCTCCAAGATACTATCAAGCTGTTTGGCCAAATACTTTCCGCCGTTATATGTGGGTAAAACAATGCAAACAGACTTGTCTTTGATTTTATCCATAATCCTATTTATTTCTTTGCGAGGCACGATATTTAAGAAATGCGGGAATCAACCCGCTGATCACTTTATAACGAAGCTGAGGAAAAGGCCTGGTTAGGAAATTAAAAGTCCGCCAAGCAAGAAAATAAGCGCCCCAACCATCTTCATCTTTCGCGTCCTTCCAGAACGTTTCTGATAAATAAAAGTGATACTCATTATTGAAGCGATGAGTATTCCCCCGCCGCCATGGCCTCTCTTCGCCGAGATAATGGACAACGATGGGCTTCGATCTTGCGGTATTAAAACTGTTTTCATCCGAAAAGCCCGGCATTAACGAGTTTAAGAATATAAACGGATAGTAGTCAAAGATATTGGAATAATTGAACGCAGGGGATAAACTGCAAATCTTATCTTTAAGTACTGCATTTAGAGCATCTTGATCATTCGCAAACAAGCGTCCTGAGCGGCGCTCGCAATAATCCAATAATTGATCTTCGCAACAAGTTGATCTCCATTGCTTTAAATCAACGAGCAACACGCCAGCATTGTGGTACAGACAGCCATTTAAGTCTAAATCATTAAGTCGAGATGGGCCGACCGTTGGCTCGGGAACCATTCCAACCACGCAACCCTTAAGATCTTGATTCCAAAGAAGAGCAATATCCCCAAGAACAATCGTATCGCCATCGAGGTAAATAACTCTTTCGATCTCATTAGGTAGAAAATGTGCCATCAAAAGCCTAGCAAGAACTATTTCATTCCATCCCGATGTATCAAAATCAAACCCGAGAGCATCTTTGAAGTTCGAAATATCATAAAATACAAGATTTTGGTTGTATTCGGTCACCATCTCCTGGAGCAAACGCTGGTTATCCTCTGTAATGCCATTAGAGAAGACATGAAAAGTAATGTCTTGAATACCGGAATGATTTGAAACAACCGAGCAAATATTGGCGGCCAACTGTGGGACAAAATTGTTATCAACCGTATAAAGCAAATTCATGATTACCAAACTTCACCTTAATTCACCCAATAGAAATTAATGATGACGACTTAATGAAAGAGGCCGAAACGAAATCCTTACACAAAGGATAAAGTCTAGCACGGTTTGTCTCTTTCAAATAACTTGCAACTAAGGAGGGTGAATTGAGGGGACTACAACCCCATCAATTCACCCCCACTTCATTAGCGTTGGTATATAGGCAAATTGGATCTATATTTAGCTTTTCTCAACCAGCCTAACCTCAAGCGCTTCTAGATGCAGAGCCTCACCAGTTGTACCGGCACACTCGCCCGATTTAACCCAGTCTAGCCAACCTTTGCTTTGAACGTGTGCCCTATAGACAACGTCATAATGCTTGGCAAGATCTCCCGTCAGTTTTATTTCAACAGCCTCAACAGCAAGAGACTTCCCCGTAGTACCGGCAACCTTTCCATTTTTGACCCACTTTTGCCAGCCGATATTTTGAACGTGAGCTCGATACTCGATGCCGCCGGAATACCCTAGGTCAGGCTTGCTAATCGTCAACGCCTCAACAGCAAGATTTCGGCCAGTTGTGCCAACGGTCATGCCTTCGTAAACAGGCGACTGCCAACCAAGGTTTGAAACATGTGCCTTGATTGAAAACGCTCTCTGAATAGAGGGCTGACTCGTATCCCCAGGAGCGGGCGAACCCTTTTCGACCAAAACGACCTGAAATGCCTCTAGCCTCAAAACGAAACCGGTCGTTCCGGCAACTTGATCATTGCAGGCCCAACCGAGCCATCCCTTATCCTGAACGTGAGCTCGATAATAAACGTCATAGTGATTGGCCATCTCACCAGTCAGGCGAATCTGAATAGCCTGGACAGACTTGCTCTGGCCCGTAGTACCAGAAACTTTCCCCTCCTTCACATAGCCCTGCCAGCCATAATCGGAAACATGTGTCCTGTACTCCAATGCACCATCATAGGGAGCATTCTGCAGATTGAGAGTAATAGCCTCGACGGCTTTTGACTGCCCAACGGTACCGGAAGCATTTCCACCCTTAGAGGCCGATTGCCAGCCGTCATTTGAAACATGCGAAGTTGCCAAGACGTCAAGAGGGCCTCGTGACACCTTAACAACATCATAGCCCGACTCGCCCTTCTTGAAATAAGTCAGAGCACCGCTATTGTGCGAATAGATAGCAAAGTCGTAATTTGCCGAAGCAAGTATGGAATCCGAAAACTCTACGAGATAGCAAGAGTCTCCCTGTTTGCAAAGGGATCTGATAGCAGCATCCGTGTCTTCGGTAATCGGAGAAGCAAACCAATCCATAATCGAATAATCGATAGCAGCGCCGGGCTTCAACGCTTCGGACTTCGTAGAATTCCAAAGTCCACCGGCGGCATCGGCACTAGCCGAGTTGTATGTACTAGACCCGTAGCCCGACAGCCCAATCTCCGGATTAAAGAAAAGGATCAGTTCCGCAGCAACGGAAGAATCAACATCGGTAATACCAAGACGGTCAAGCTGCTCCTGCTTTTGGGGATACATGCCCGTCGGTGTGTTCGGATGCCCCTTGTAATAATACAAGTAGTCATCGCCATAGATGACTTCCGTCAAGTTGGCATAGTCGTCAAAATTCTGCTCGTAAGAAACATACGTTCCAAGCAGCATCATTACCTTTTTGCCCTGTTGAGTCGCCGCATCAAAATAACCATCGTTAAAGTTGTACAGCGCCTTAAACGTTTGGACTGTATCCTCTCCCCTATTCTGCAGGCTCGTAAGCATGCCCGAAACATTCACCTTCTTAACGCCGGGATCGGACGCGATCTTATTCGCAAAGGCATTATCGTCACCACTCGTAAACAGATTCGTTCGAGTCATCCACCACTGAGTGCCAGGCTCAATACTCAGCACGGCATACATAGAATCCCAGTGATCGTGATAATCGCTATACGACTTTGAGACCTCACCGGTTTCGTATTCCTTATTCTTGGCGGCGTTCCATAAAGTAATCAGCTCCGCTTGCTTAGAATCTGGATCCTTAACGTCAAAGGCTTCGTTGGTAAAGACATACGTGGCGGATCCATCGGACAACAGCCGAATGGAGTATTGGCCTGCGGGAATCTTGTTGGCGTAAATCATCCTATGGATCAACGAACAGGTGATGTCATTGATATACAGATTGAACTTTGCCTTGGGATTGATCTTGTAGAGAGCAGCAACATAATCCGCGAACGCCTGATAGCTCGAACTAGAAGCATTCTCCTCATGAGTCAGATACGGAAGACCGTACATCCCGGATGGAAGCGAGTTCCAGTTATAGGCACTTGGACGATCGAGCATTACAATTGACGGAACGGTCGTTCCAGCAGAAGAGGTACTGATATCCCAGAAAGATAGCGAATAGAGAACAACGGGGAAAGAAGCACTCAAAGGGGCAAGGTTGTACTCACTCGCAGAAATGCCAATTGACTGATGGTCCTCTTGAACGATGTTTCCGTTCTTCAAATACTGCAACGTAACGTCAAACGGACCATAATCGCTAAATTCAATTTCACTGGAGCTAGAGCCCAGATCTCCGAGTGCAATCGTGCTTGAGACGGAACGGGTGACCCTCCCTCCATACGACATGGAGCCTGCCACCTTTATCGAATCAGCGATCCCGAGTCGTTTTATATCCTCGATCTGCGGAATATTCAGGGTTACTTTAGTCGTCTCCCCAACCTGAGAAAGAGAGCAATTAAAGACATATGGGACATAGGCACCAGCAGTATCGCCGGGCGCCGCGTCACCCTTTTTTACAATGACGATCTGTATTGCTTCAACGGCATAAGACCAACCGGTGGTTCCCGCAGTCGACCCATTTGAAGTCCATCCAAGCCAGCCGAAATTAGAAGCATGAACGCGATAATACAGGTCATAAGAAGCCGCCCTGTTGCCCGTCAGCTTGAGCTCGACGGCTTCAATCTGAAGGCCCTTTCCCGTTGTGCCGGAGACGGCTCCATTAGAAACCCAATCCTGCCAGCCTTCATTTTGAACATGAGAGCGGTATTCGATACCAAGGTCTTCTGAATTAGGGAGGGAAACCCTGAGTGCCTCAATCCTACGAGACTGACCTGTTGTACCAGAGATCGAGCCATTCGATGTGAACGTCGACTCCCAGCCAACGCCTGAAATGTGAGATTTATAGCTGACGTCCGGGGCCGCCTCTTTGGGCTCCACGGCAACATCAATCGAAGGCGCCGTTTCATCGGCTACAGCAGCAGTTTGATCCGAGGGGTCGGATTGGGTCTCTGGAACGGATTCATATTCGTTGGAACCAACATTTTGATCTGCCCAACAAGCCAAAGGGCTCAAAAGCAGCATCGTCATGAAGCAGGAAATCAGAACAATAAATGCTCTAAATTGCTTTTTCAAGAGAATCGCCTCCTAGATAGACAATCGTCAATAACCATACTATCGGGAGTAGGCTTCATTATTGCTACCAATTAGGTGAACGAAGAAAAAGGAGTCTAATTCAACGGCAAGGGCCCTTTCCTGTTGCCAAGACTACGACAACAGGAAAGGGCCCTCTAACAAGCTCTCGCCGTTTACGGAATAGCTAGTAAATTACCACCTTGGTAGCAAGGGGCACGTTATCCCAAATCCATTTAGCGCGATCGATGGGCAAACGCACGCAGCCTTGTGAAACATGCATTCCCATTCGGCTGTCCATGGGATTAAAAGTTCCCTGGTAGTACGGTATTGAATGGAACAGATAGTCACCGTAAAACTGCGTGTAGTAGTAGCAGGTATACCCATGTCCAAACGAGCAGCCCTTGCCGGTGACGGTATACTCACCCGTAGGCGTTGGAGTACTAGGGGCGCCGGTAGAGCAAGTCCAGTATTGAGCGTAACTCCACGACCCGCGCTGTCCACGAAAAACTCCAAGGCGGCATGCTTGCCTGTCAACCATAATGAGCCAGCTTGTGCTGCTCGAATATCTATTAGCTCGATTAAGCATAGTCATCATATCTGCCGGCAACAAGGGCTGGTCAGTAAACGGACGCGCAGTAGAACCGGGAGCACCAGCGCCCTTGGGAACAATCTTCACTTGAACAGACTCGACTCTGCAGCCTATCCTAGACGTACCCGCAGGCTGCCCATTTGAGGTCCAGTCGAGCCACCCAAAGTCTTGGCAATATGCTCGATACCAAACATCAAAGTAGTTCGATAAATCACCGGTCAACTTAATCTTAAGAGCCTCGATACGCTTTGCGCAGCCTACTGTGCCAGCGACATTCCCATTGGAAGTCCAACCTTGCCAGCCCACATCCTGTACATGGGCGGAGTACTCAATACCGCCTGATACGCTACTGGAGACATTCAACTTCAGCGCCTCAATAGCAAGCGATCTGCCGGTTGTGCCCGCAACACCACCGTTGCCAACGGGATTCATCCAACCAAGCGTGGCGACATGCGCCTGGAGCGTTAGAGCTGGAGCAGAGATAAATGCGGGCGCAGACGATGAGCCAGGATTCCCGCCCTTCGCGACAAGCTTAATTTGGACAGCTTCTATCTGGATATTTAACCCGGTAGTTCCAGCGGAATCGCCGTTTTTGGCCCAACCCAACCAACCATAACCAGCCGAATGAACTCGATAGTAGATGTCATACTGATTCGCGAGGGGACCATTAATGCGCAGCTCAAGAGCCTGAATGGCCAATCCTTGTCCAACGGTCCCAACATAACCGGCAGACCGCCATTCCTGCCAACCAATATTGGCAACATGAGCTCGTGCCTCAACCAGAGAATCATCATCCACACCGGCCAGCACCACATTCAGAGCTTGAAGCGAAAGCGATTTTCCCGTTGTGCCGGCATCCTGCCCATCTAAAACAGATGGAAACCACCCACGGCTAGCGGAATGGGCCTGATAAACAACATGAGCGCAATCGGCGGAAGTATCGGAAACAAATGCTCCGTCCGTTACTCCGGGAGCGCCACTGCCTTTACTGATAATCCTTACTTCGACAGCCTTAAGGAATGAACCCGGTATCGTTGCCCCCGCATCCGCGCCATTACACGCCCAGCCAAGCCATCCTTTTTTGGAGTCAAAACACCGGTACCAAACGTCATAGGCATTAGACAAATCACCAGTAAGAGTCAATCTCACGGCCTTCAAAGTACGGCCATCATTTTTAGAATTGAGCGCGGCACCGTCAGAAACAACTCCGCTCCATCCACTAAATTCATAGCAGCCTGAATAACCGATTGAACCTGAAGTCTCTTGATTATCAAACGAAATAGAAAGCGATGTTAAAGGCTCAGAGCCGCTCTCGGAACCCATTAAAATCGTTTTACCCTGCACAGTGCCCAAGCTATTGCCATTAAGGCCATACGAACTGCCACTCAGAACATCCGTAGCTCCAATAAAATGATTCGCTGTATCTCCAGGAGCAGAGCAGCCCTTTTCGACCAACATAACCTGAATACCCTGAATGGCGGCACCCTTCCCCACCGAGCCCGCAGGAGACCCGTTGGACGTCCAGCCCAACCATCCGCCCAATTTGGAAGCATACACACGGTACCAAATGTCGTAAGTTGCAGATATCTCGTCATTGAGCTTAAACTGAACGGACTCAACTGACCGAGACTGCCCGGTCGTGCCAACAGTACCTGAAGACCAGCTTTGCCAACCAATGCCAGAGACGTGCGCGCGAGAGGAAATAGAGCCTCCGTGGCCATACCAATTAACACTAAGCGACAGTGCCTCGATTGCATTTCTTGAGTCAATGACCCCCG
>OMCF01000404.1_pt1 | contig 18176 bp, 15 predicted proteins | sample 1673791 | NCBI WGS metagenome assembly OMCF01 (sample SAMEA103958127, study PRJEB25191) | human gut metagenome | biome: human-associated habitat [ENVO:00009003]; feature: intestine environment [ENVO:2100002]; material: feces | place: Germany | collected 2013/2015
GAAAATAAGATATTATAATTGTTATATTTTATCTTTAAAACAAGCTGTATTTCAGAATAAATCGGAAAAGAAGTTAAATTATGAGCTATGATGCAGGAAAATACGATGTTGCCGTGATCGGCGCGGGACACGCGGGAATTGAGGCGGCTTTGGCCTCGGCGCGTCTCGGCTGCCGCACGGTGATCTTCACAATAAACATGGACGCTGTGGGCAACTGCCCGTGCAACCCGAGCATCGGCGGCACAGCAAAGGGCCACCTTGTGCGCGAAGTGGACGCGCTCGGCGGCGAAATGGGCAAAACGGCGGACGAATGTACGCTGCAAAGCCGCATGCTGAACCTTGGTAAAGGCCCTGCGGTGCACTCGCTGCGCGCGCAGATCGACCGCAACAAGTACGCGCGCGTGATGAAGCATAAGCTTGAGCAGTGCGAAAACCTCGTGATGCGCCAGGCGGAGGTCATCGACATTGAGCGAGACGGCGAAAACTGGCTGCTGACGACACGCCTCGGCGCGGTTTACACGTGCCGCGCGGTCGTGCTGGCGACCGGCACATTTCTCGGCGGGCGCATCTTCGTGGGTGAGGTTTCGTATGCGGGCGGCCCGGATGGCATGTTCCCGGCGACGGAACTTGCGGGTTCTTTAAAAGAGCTTGGCATTTCGTTGCGCCGCTTTAAAACCGGCACCCCGGCGCGTGTGCTGCGCTCATCCATCGATTTTACCGACCTCGAGGTTCAAAAGGGCGATGAACCTGTCACGCCGTTCTCATTTGATGCGGAAATGCCGCCGAAAAACTCGGCTGTGTGCTACGTGAGCTGGACAAACGACCGCACGAAGCAGGTCATTCTCGATAATATTCACCGTTCGCCGCTGTATGCGGGCATGATCGAAGGCGTTGGCCCGCGCTACTGCCCGAGCATTGAAGATAAGATCATGCGCTTTTCCGAAAAGCCGCGCCATCAGCTTTTTATTGAACCGTGCGGCGCGGAAACCGAGGAGATGTACTTGCAGGGTATGAGCTCTTCACTGCCGGAAGAAGTGCAGATTGCGTTTTACCGCACGATCAAGGGGCTTGAGCACGTAGAAATCATGCGAAACGCGTATGCGATCGAATATGATTGCTGCGACCCGCTGCAGCTGAACGCCACGCTGGAATTTCGCGATTATCCGGGACTTTACGGCGCGGGGCAGTTCAACGGCAGTTCCGGCTATGAAGAAGCCGCCGCGCAGGGTTTTGTGGCAGGTGCAAATGCTGCACTGAAAGTCTTAAATCGTGACCCGCTTATTTTGGATCGCGCGGGCTCGTACATCGGCACGCTCATCGACGACCTCATCACGAAAGGCGTCACCGACCCGTACCGCATGATGACCTCGCGCTCCGAATACCGTCTTGTGCTTCGGCAGGATAACGCCGATGAGCGACTGACGCCAATCGGCCGCAAGCTGGGGCTCATCGATGACCGCCGTTGGGCGAAGTTTGAAAAGAAGCAGGCGCAGAAAGAAGCGGAGATGAAGCGTGCGGAGAAAACGGTGTTTTCGCCGACGGACGCGCTGAACAAAGTGCTGGTTTCATGTGAAACATCGCCGGTCACGACGGGTGTGCGCCTTTCTGAGCTGCTGCGCCGCCCGCAGGTAACCTATGCGGACCTGGCGCCTATCGACACCGAACGCCCGAATTACCTGCGTGAGATTTTTGAAAGCGTGGAGACGGCGCTTAAATATGAGGGCTACATCAAGCGCCAGCTGCAGGACATTGCCGAAATGCGCCGGTTGGAAAAGAAGCTGCTGCCAAAAGAGATCAACTACGCCGAGATTTCGGGTCTGCGACTTGAGGCACAGGAAAAACTCAATCGCGTGCGCCCGGAAAACGTGGGACAGGCAGGGCGTATTTCCGGCGTTTCCCCGGCGGATATTTCCGTGCTGTTGATTTGGCTCTCTGCACACAATGAAGGAAAGTGATGTCCGCTACATTTAATATGTAATGAATTGAGCTTAATTACTACAATATTTATAAAACAAAACTGAAAGGGCAGCTTTGCTTTAGGCGGGCTGAAATTTTGATTATGGATATTAAAAATCTGCTGATTTCAAAAGCAAAAGAGATTGGCGTAAAGGTTTCGCCTGCACAGGCGGAGCAGTTCCAGATTTATCTTGATCTGCTTTTGGAGCGCAACACTGTGATGAACCTCACGGCTATCACCGACCCGGAAGAGGCAGTCGTAAAACATTTTGTGGATAGCTTGACGCTGCTGAAGGCGCTTGAAATTAAAAAGAATGCGAAAGTTATCGACGTAGGCACCGGTGCGGGCTTTCCCGGCATTCCGCTCAAGATCATGCGCCCGGACATTGAACTGACGTTGCTGGATTCTTTGAATAAGCGGCTTGTTTTTCTGCGCGAAGTGTGTGGTGCCATTGGCATTGAAGCCGAGACGATTCATAAACGCGCAGAAGAAGCCGGAAAAGACACGAAGCTACGTGAAAGCTTTGATGTTGCAACGGCTCGTGCGGTCGCAAACATGAATATTTTGGCGGAATATTGCATTCCGCTCATCAAAATGAAGGGCTATTTTGCCGCGATGAAAGGTCCGAGCTTGCCGGATGAATTGGAATATGCCCGAAAAGCAATCTCTTCGCTTGGATGCGATGTTGTAAAAACGGTTCCCTTCATTCTGCCGGATGAGGAACAGAGCGAGCGCTTTGTTGCCGTAATGCGCAAACTGCGCTTTACACCGAAAATGTATCCGCGTCACGGCGGCACGATCACCAAAAAACCGTTATTTTTAGAGCAGAAAGGGGAAGCAAAATGAGTATTATTTACCGTAAAGCCGAATTGAACGACATTCCGAAGCTGAACCCGCTTTTGGCGCAGCTTTCCGATGCGATGGCAGATCCGCAGAAAATGGCGGAAAAGATGAAGAAAATCGCAAAAAACGAGGATAACTACTTGCTTGTAGCTGAAAATACGGAAAACGGCGACCTTTGTGGCTCTTTGATTGGTGTTGTATTTGAAGATATTTGCGATACCTGCAAGCCGATTTTACTCGTTGAAAATGTTGTTACGGACGAAAAGTACCGCGGAAAAGGCATTGGACGCGGCATGTTTGAAGCCGTTGAAGCGTGGGGCAAGGAAAAAGAGTGCCACTACTGCATTTTGGTCTCCGGCCTGCAGCGTACCGGCGCGCATAAATTCTATGATGCCATCGGCTACAGTGAAGTGAAGGGTTTTAAGAAATATTTGTAAAAGCACTCAAAATTTAAGGGCAGCTATGCAGAGGTAATTCGCATAGCTGCCCTTTTTGTTTCACGTGGAACTTATAGCTCTTTCACCATGAAGTATTCGCCGCGCGTGGTGCCGTCGGAATAGCGCAGAGAATTTGGTAAAAAGCCATATTCTTTAAATCCGAGGCTTTCGTAAACATGCTTTGCGCGCTCGTTGCCTTCAATCACACCCAGTTCCGCTTGTGTGTATCCGCATTGCTTTGCAAGCTCCAAAAGTATGCTTAATAATATACGTCCAAGCCCAAGATTGCAATATTTTTCATATAACGCAATGGAAACACAGCAGCGGTGCTTCATGCGGCGCTTATCACCTTGCGACGCCAACGAACAGTTTCCGGCAAGTTCACCGTTTACATAAGCGGTGAGCATGATCTCGTTTGGACTTTCCGCTTTGTTTTGCAAAATTGCGCGTTCTTTTTCGACGGTGAAATTCACCTCATCCGGCTCACGCAATAAAAACGGAGATTCGCCCGAAACGGTGCGCAGGTATTCAATCATCCGCTTGGCATCTTCGGGGCGTGCATTGCGTACGACGGCGGTGCACCCGTTTTTCAGCTTGATTTCGGTTTCTGCATAGATCATGTTCTTTCGCTCCTTTTCTCCAAAAATGGCGGGAATATGCGCTTTTTCGACGCTTTTCCGTTTGAATATTTCTATTATTATAGCACCGTGTTTTGAAAAAGCAAGAAAAACTTTTTGTACGGTGACAGATTGCGGCAAAATCTGCCTTTTCATTGTGGTAAGCTATTTCCTGTAAAGAAAACAAGTCCTCACAAAGGACAACTTCTTACACTGGAAATTCAAGCAGGAGGTGCGGCGTATGGCATTTACGGAAAAGAAAAAGCTTTTGGAGCTTTCACCGGATAAGATTGTGCCAAATCCTGCACAGCCGCGATTGGATTTTCCGCAGGACGAGCTTTTGCAGCTTGCAGAAAGCATTCGTCAAAACGGCGTTTTGCAGCCGATTCTTGTGCGCAGAGACCGCGACCGCTACATTTTGGTGGCAGGGGAGCGCCGCTGGCGTGCTTCGCGTATGGCGGGGCTCAAAACCATCCCGGCCATTGTGCAGGAGCTTTCTCCGCAGGACGGCGCGGTGTTGGCGCTTATTGAAAATATGCAGCGCAGCGACCTGAATTTTTTTGAGGAAGCTGCTGCAATCTATGCTTTGATGCAGGACCGCGCTATGACGCAGGAGGAGACCGCACGTAGGCTCGGCATGAGCCAGCCGTCGCTTGCAAACAAGATCCGTTTGCTGCGGCTTTCCGGCGAAGAGCAGCGCATGGTGCTGGAAAACCACCTTACGGAGCGTCACGCGCGCGCTTTACTTAGAATGGAAGATCCGGAAAAGCGCATGGCAGCGTTGAAGACTGTCATAGAGCGCAAAATGAACGTGGCGCAGACGGATACGTATATCAAATCACTTTTGGAGCAGGAGGGACAGGCGAAAAGGCCGAAGAGGACATTCATTGCGAAAGATGTTCGCCTGTTCCTCAACACGATCGACCATGCTGTCCAAACCATGAAAGAGGCCGGCATCGGCGCGGCTTTTCAGCGTAAGGAAACGGATGAGTATTACGAATGCGTCGTCCGCATCCCAAAATCAGCTGCACACAAGGCAAGCTGATACGCCAGAACTTAATATTGAGTACGAGGTAAACCCATTCCCTTATTCATTTCCCACAACACAGAAGGATTGTCTGCAAATGCCGGCAGTCCTTCTGTGTTTTTAATACTTTTTCGGTTTAAAACTGCAAATGTTTCACATGAAACATCAAAATTTGCCAAAACGCGATAAAATCCGGCTGTTTCACATGAAACATTGCAAAAAAATGAACTTTTCTCTTTATTCTGTGCCGGATATGTGCTACAATATCCTATATAATAGAAAGAAGAAGGAAAGGGGCGCGGTACATGAGCAAGGTAATTGCCGTGGCGAACCAAAAAGGCGGCGTGGGCAAGACGACCAGCGCAGTAAATATTGCCGCATGGCTCGGCGCAAAAGGGAAAAAGACGCTTTTGGTCGATATTGACCCGCAGGGAAACTCCACGAGCGGCGTAGGTTTTGATCGCCGAACGCTGAAAACGACCTCATATGATATTCTCATCAACGGGGCAAAGGGCGAAGATGCCGTTCTCGAAACAAAATTTGAAAAGCTTTCTGTCATCCCTTCCAAGGCCGATCTGGCTGCGGCAGAGATTGAGCTTGCGGATTTGAACGGGCGCGAGTCCGTTTTAAAGAAGGCTTTGGCGCCACTGCGCACAGAATTTGACTATATCATCATCGATTGCCCGCCGTCGCTGGGGCTTATTACAACGAACGCGCTGAATGCTTCGGACTCTGTTTTGATCCCGGTACAGTGCGAATACTACGCGTTGGAGGGCCTTTCGCAGCTGATGAGCTCCGTGCAGGCTGTGAAGCGCCGTTACAACGACCGTTTAGAGCTGGAAGGTGTTTTGCTGACGATGTATGACGGCAGACTGAACCTGACGCAGCAGGTTGTGACGGAAATTAAAAAGTATTTCCCGCGCAAGGTGTTTGCAACAGTCATTCCGCGCACAGTGCGTCTTTCCGAGGCGCCGAGCTACGGACAGCCGATCTTGTACTACGATAAATCCAACAAGGGCTGCATCGCATACGGTGCGCTTGTGGATGAAATTTTGAAGAAAAACCGCTGATTTCGGCGGCAAAACCGGTTTCATGCGCAAAATCGTGTGGTATCGGTATAAATGCGACAAGAAGGAGATGATCTTTCGCAATGGCAAAAAAAGGCGGCCTCGGCAAGGGGCTGGACGCAATTTTCTATGACAATGCGCGTGAGGACGATGCCGGCGCGGTGGAGCTCAGCATAAACGACTTAGAGCCGAACCGTACGCAGCCGCGCCAGAGCTTTGATGACGGCGCGATGACCGAGCTGGCGGATTCTATTGCGCAGCACGGCGTTTTGCAACCAATCTTGGTGCGCCCACTGCTTTCCGGCGGCTATCAGATCGTTGCGGGTGAACGGCGCTGGCGTGCTTCTCGCATGGCAGGACTGACGACTGTACCGGCGGTTATCCGCGACCTGACGGACAGCGAAGTGATGCAGCTGGCGCTGATTGAGAATTTGCAGCGTGAGGATTTGAAGCCGCTGGAAGAAGCAAACGGCTACAAGATGCTGATGGATAATTTCGAGTTCACGCAGGAGGAAATTGCAAAAACAGTGGGAAAATCCCGCCCGGCGATCACGAATGCACTGCGGCTTTTGAATCTGCCGGAGGATATGCAGAACATGCTGGAGCGCGGCGAAATGACTGCGGGCCATGCCAGAACGCTGCTGAGCTTCAAAAACGAAGACCAGATGAAAGCGGCGGCAAAACGCGTGACCATGGAGGGCATCTCCGTGCGCGAGCTGGAAAAAATGGCAAAGCGCGCAAACGAGGAGAAGCCGGAAAAGGCAGATAAACCCGCAAAGCGCCGCATCCGTTACTATGACGAGGCCGAGCTTGCACTTCGTGACGTTTTAAACCGTGTGGTGCATATCTCCGGCACAAAGAAAAAAGCGGCGCTGACAATCGAGTTTTATGGTGAGGAAGACCTCAAGAACCTGCTGTATGATTTGAAATTGACCGATAAAACGGGCGAGTAAAGCACAAAGCTAAAGTGAACAGGGCAAATAAAGTTTTCGCCAGACTTTTTCAAAAGGCTGTGGGTTCCAAGGGTAAACCCCTTGGTCGAGCTCCGCGGAGCTCGGAACACTTTTTTGCCTATTGGAGTTTCGCGATGCGAAACCAGCCCAAGAACCAAGAAAAACGCTTAAAAAGCCACAAATAACCGAAAGGAATGTTCAAAAATGATCGATATTAAGTTTTTGAGAGAAAATCCGGACATTGTCCGCGAGAATATCAAGAAAAAGTTCCAAGACGCAAAGCTTCCGCTTGTCGATGAAGTCATCGAGCTGGACGCCGAAAAACGCGCTACGCAGCAGAAGGCCGACAGCCTGCGCGCTTCCAGAAATAAGCTCTCCAAGCAGATCGGTGCGCTGATGGGTCAGGGTAAGAAGGCCGAGGCTGAGGAAGTCAAGGCACAGGTCAAGGCACAGTCCGATGAGCTCATCGCCGCAGAAGCGAAGGAAAAGGAGCTCGACGAGAAGATCCTCAAGATCATGATGACGATCCCGAATATCATCGACGCCAGCGTGCCGGTCGGCAAAGACGACAGCGAAAACGTCGAGGTTGAGCGTTTCGGCGAGCCGGTCGTTCCGGATTTCCCGGTTCCGTACCACACGGAGATCATGGAAAGCTTCAACGGTATCGATCTGGACGCTGCACGCCGCGTTGCGGGTAACGGCTTCTATTATCTGATGGGAGACATCGCGCGTCTGCACTCCGCCGTTATCGCGTATGCGCGCGATTTTATGATCGACCGCGGTTTCACGTATGTTATCCCGCCGTATATGATTCGCAGCGACGTCGTTACCGGCGTTATGAGCTTTGCGGAAATGGATTCCATGATGTACAAGATCGAGGGTGAAGACCTGTATCTCGTCGGTACCAGCGAGCACTCCATGATCGGTAAATTCATCGACCAGATCCTGCCGGAAGCCGAACTGCCGCTCACGCTGACCAGCTATTCTCCGTGCTTCCGTAAGGAAAAAGGTGCACACGGCATCGAGGAGCGCGGCGTTTACCGTATTCACCAGTTTGAAAAGCAGGAAATGATTGTCGTCTGCAAGCCGGAAGACTCCATGAAGTGGTATGATAAGCTCTGGAAGAACACCGTAGACCTGTTCCGCAGCATGGATATCCCGGTCCGCACGCTCGAGTGCTGCTCCGGCGATCTCGCAGACCTGAAGGTTAAGTCTGTGGACGTTGAAGCGTGGTCCCCGCGCCAGAAGAAGTACTTTGAGGTCGGCAGCTGCTCCAACCTCGGTGACGCACAGGCGCGCCGCCTGCGCATCCGCGTAAACGGCGAAAACGGCAAGTACCTTGCCCACACGCTGAACAACACCGTTGTTGCACCGCCGCGTATGCTTATCGCATTCCTTGAGAACAACCTCCAGGCAGACGGCAGCGTTCGCATCCCGGAAGCTCTGCGTCCGTACATGGGCGGCAAGGAAGTTATCGTCCCGAAAAAGTGATTTTTGCAAATTAAATAGGTGATAAAAGAGGCACATGCAAAGTAAAATGCGTGTGCCTCTTTTGTCGTCTGCTTATAGAAAGACTTGCGCTGATGACCGTATTAAAAAAATAGGAGAAATGATGCAAAGCGGAACGAAAGAATACAAACTTTTAAAAGGCGGCAGTTTTCGTCATCGTCTTGTGCAAAACTTTTTCTGAGGATATGTGGAAAACCGATTTTCAACTTAAATGAATGAAAGATTATTCAGCAGTTTCGAACGTATGTATCTCTGATTGCGGACAAATTTCGACGGATATACGCAGTTGTGTCCACGATACGAGAACAAACAACCATACAACTGCAAAACGAAGTTGTGTATAAATATACAGAATTCTGCAAAATTATGGTGTGGAAAACTCGGTGGAAAGTGTGGAAAAGCACACGGTATAGTGGAGAAAGCAAAGCGTTTCACAAGGTATCGGCTATATATGGAAAGGCAATATACTTTACTCATTCATTTTTACGACATGTTGCGTGCGGGTACGCTAAAAAGCAGCGTAAAATGGATTGGAAACGTCATTTCGGCATATACAATAAAAGGCGTGTGTTCTCAGACAAAACAAAAGGCCCGCCGAAGCGAGCCTTTAAGAGCACAGAGTATTTGAAGGTCATGCCGCAGCCGTTTCTTTTTTATTGCGGTGGAAGAGAAAGCTTGCGGCGAAAATCGCAACGGAAACGAGGAATACGCAGGCTGTTACGCCATAGAACGCTTTGCCGCCGATGGTGTCAAACAGAACGCCGCCGAGCAGGTTGCCGAGAATGCCGGAGATTTGCGCCACGGAAATGAACAGGCTGTGCGCCGTGGCACGCAGCTCCACGGGTGCAAGCTCATAGATATAGTTCGTGCTCGTGCCGAGAAATGCACCGTTGCCAAGGCCGTAAAACGCGGCAAATACCAACATAGTCGGCAGCGAATTCACAAGGAAGCAGAAGCACAGACACTCCGTTGCCATCAAAATTGCAGAAAGCATGATGAGGTATTTCATCTTGATATAGCGGCGCAGGCGGCCGATGAAGAACAGAAATGGGATCTCCATCATAGCGCGCACGGAGAGAATGAGCCCAAGATTGACGGTATCAATCTGGATATCCGCCATGTAATACGTCAGAAAGTTCCCTTCAAACGCCGCGGCCATCTGGAAAAAGAATGCAAAAATGAGAAACGCCATGTATGCGTAGTTTTTCAGCAGTACGCCGGCACCCGCTGCGCTCTTTTTCACCCGCTTGCCGCTCTGCGGCTCAAAGCAGAAATACGTCAGTACAATGGCGGGAATCATCACAATGCCCATCACCCAGAATGTCGAAGGCACACCCGCCGCAGGAATGAGCGCGTTTACCGTGATAACACCGGCAATGGCAAATAACAGCGAGCCGCTGCTGCGTACCATGCCGTAATTCAGTCGATGCTCCGCACAGTTGCGCACCGTAAGGTTATCGACAAACGGCGACATCGGTACGCGGAAAAAGTTGATGATCGGGATCAAGATTAGAAATAACAGAGTCGAGTAGGATTGCCCCGTCGGAATGAGTGGCACAAAAATGAAAAGGCCGCAGCCGAGCGTCAGCGTTAGAATGACAATTTTACGCACGCTGCCGATACGGTCGCTCACCGTGCCCCAAAACGTCATGGCAAAAATAGCGACGGCACAGGCAATGGCGTTTAATAAGCCGAAATCCGTAGCGGGAAAGCCGATGCTTTGCAGGTAGACTGTTTGATAATTGCCTACCGCCATGGCCGCCCAAAAAATGCCCTGCACGCCGGCAAGGCGCAGCGTTTCCGCCATCTCCGGGGAGAGGGAGCGCAATCTGCGAAGCTTGTTCATGAAAAACCATCCTTTTAGCCCAATAGGGCCGAGTGTAATAGGGGAAGCGCGAAAAATATGCCGTGCGCCGAATATGTCGGGTACGGGAGATATGCTTTTGATATAGTAGTTTTAGGGTATATCAAACGGAGCGGAGTGTCAAGATATTTTGTGATTTCTGTATGAAGTTTTTTACAAATGGAGTGCTTTTTAGAAGTTTAGTCCGTCAAAATCCTGCAAAAATCGCCCCGAAACCCGGAAGTTAGCCATATAAAACCGCTTTTTGTGGCTTTTCCCTAAAAAGCGCATAGAACGCTCAGCGGGTATCTCTGTTTTTTCGAGGACAAAACAGTTGAAAATGTACCGCGAAAGTGGTACAATTTAATATCAAATAATATATTTTCCCCGGCTTGCCGGGAAATTTTTCCTATGCGGTATGCGGAAATTACCGCATAAAGACAACAAAACACGGTGCACAAGGCGAAAGGATGGTTGACGGTATGCTGAACACAGAATTCACCTCTAAGTTTGTCAAAGAGGGGCTCACCTTTGACGACGTTCTTCTGATCCCGGCAGAATCACACGTACTGCCCAGTCAGGTAGACATTTCCACTCATCTCACAAAGAAGATCAAGCTGAACACCCCCATTATGACGGCGGCTATGGATACCGTCACGGAAGCGGATATGGCCATTGCCATTGCGCGTGAGGGCGGCATCGGCATCATTCACAAGAACATGTCCATTGAGCGCCAGGCCGATCAGGTCGATATGGTCAAGCGCTCCGAGAACGGCGTTATCGTTGATCCGTTCTTCCTTGCGCCGGAGAACACCGTGCGCGAGGCGGATAACCTCATGGGCCGCTACAAGATCTCCGGCGTGCCGATCTGCGAAAACGGCAAGCTCGTCGGCATCATCACGAACCGCGACCTGCGCTTCATGTCCGGCTCCGATTTCGACCAGAAAATCGAAAACGTCATGACGAAGGATCACCTCGTCACCGCGCCGGTCGGTACCACCCTCAAGGATGCACAGGAGATCCTGCGCCACCACAGAATCGAAAAGCTTCCGATTGTTGATGAAAAGGGCTATCTGAAGGGCCTCATCACGATTAAAGATATTGAAAAAGCTGTGCAGTACCCGAACTCTGCAAGAGACGAAGGCGGCCGTCTGCTCTGCGGCGCGGCTATCGGCGCTACGGCTGACGTTCTGGACCGCGTTGCTGCCCTTGTGGAAGCACAGGTCGACGTTGTCGTGCTCGATTCTGCACACGGTCACAACAGCGGCATCATCGAAGCAGTGAAAAAGGTCAAGAAAGCATACCCGGACCTCCAGCTCATTGCAGGCAACGTTGCAACGGCAGAGGGCACCCGTGCGCTTATTGAAGCCGGCGCAGACTGCGTAAAGATCGGCATCGGCCCGGGCTCCATCTGCACCACCCGTGTGGTCGCCGGCATCGGCGTGCCGCAGGTCACGGCTGTGTATGACGCAGCATGCGCGGCGGCAGAATACGGCGTCCCGGTCATCGCAGACGGCGGCATCAAGTACAGCGGTGATATCGTCAAGGCGCTCGCAGCAGGCGCAAGCGTTGTTATGCTCGGCTCCCTTGTTGCAGGCTGCAAGGAGACCCCCGGCGAGTACGAGCTCTATCAGGGCAGACAGTTCAAGGTCTACCGCGGCATGGGCTCTCTGGGCGCTATGGGTAAGGGCTCCAGCGATCGCTACTTCCAGGCAAACAACAAGAAGTACGTTCCGGAAGGCGTCGAGGGCCGCGTGCCTTATAAGGGACCGCTCGCAGATACCATTTATCAGATGGTCGGCGGTCTGCGCTCCGGCATGGGTTATGTGGGCTGCGCAAATATCCCGGAAATGCACGAGAAGGCACAGTTCGTGCGCATTACGGGTGCGGGTTTGAAGGAAAGCCATCCGCACGACATTCAGATTACGAAGGAAGCCCCGAACTACTCCATCCACGGCTGATTTTAAATTTGCATTACAGAACCTCTTCGTCTGCACGGCGAAGGGGTTCTGTTTTGTTTTCCGCAGTTGCACAAAAACCGGTAAGCATGCATAGTGAAGGACATCTGATGCAAACTAAAGCAGAAATCCGTATTCTATATCGATATTGGAATATCACATACTATTATATATAGGATGGCTTTGCAGCAAAGAACGCATAGAAAACAGCACACATAGGGGAGAGGCAGGTGGACAAAACTTCGAAAATGTCCAACATATTTTCCGGGTAAACTGCATTTTTGCGCGTTCTCTTTCAAAAACAGGAGAAAACTTGTCGGATTTCGCCGTAAAATGCAGGAATTCGGCTTCTATCCGTCGTTCGTGCACAATACACGGAAACTTGTATTTTTGTCGAGGACACGCCCCTGACGCGGCTTTTTTTGGCGGATTTTGGGCGGATTTAATTACAAAATTGCAATACTATCATGAAAAACTGCACGGTGTGTATATGCCTCAAGGTCATAATTCACAAAAATACACGAAAATTAGGACAGGATTTCCATAGTTTTGCCACTTGCGATTTAGCGCTTTATGCTGTATTATGTATGCAATATGAATTTTCTTTGAACGAAAATTTCATAATTCTATCACCTATCACATTAGGAGGAACAAGAAATGAAACTGAAAAAGGTTTTAGCTCTGGTTCTGTCCGCGGCGTTGGTTGTTTCCGCATTCGCTGGGTGCGGTGGCAACAGCTCCAAGACATCTACCGAGAGCATCGCAGCTTCTGAAAGCAGCGCAGAATCCACCGAGTCCACCGCCTCCGGAGATTCCACCCCGGCTGCATCCGGTGACGCTACGGCAACCTTCACCCCGAAGACCGTAGACGCTGCAAAGACCATCAGCCTGAACGCAGGTATGGAGCCGACAGGCCTGAACACCCTGACCTCCACATACTCCATTGAGTTCGCCTTGTTCAAGCACATGTATGAAAACCTCGTCACCCTCGACGATGACGACAACACAGCCCCGGGCGCAGCTGAGAGCTGGGACTACGATGAGGATACCCTCACCTACACCTTCCACCTCCGTAAGGACGGCGTTTGGACAAACGGCGACCCGGTTACGGCGAAGGACTTCGAGTTCGCTTGGAGTCAGGCTTTGAACCCGGATGTTGCTTCTGATTACGCTTACTTCCTCTACTTCATCAAGAACGCTGAAAAGTACTTCAACGGTGAAGTTACTTGGGACGAAGTTGGTGTAAAGGTTGTCGATGATTATACCCTCGAGGTTACCCTGGAGCAGCCGACTCCGTACGCACTGTTCCTGTTCTCCTTCGGCACCCTTGCTCCGATCAACCAGAGATTCTATGAGGCTGTAGGCGCAGACCTCTACTCCACCGAAGCGCAGTACTTCTGCACGAACGGCCCGTTCGCTCTTACCGAGTGGAGCCACAACGATAAGATCGTTATGCAGAAAAACGATGCATGGCACGGCGCAGCAGACGTAGAAGTTGAAGAGATCGATTGGAAGATCATCACCGATGCCAACGCAGCTCTCTCCTCCTTCCTCGCAGGCGACCTGGATATGGTCGGTCTCGGCACCGGCGAACTCATCAAGCAGGCTACAGCAGCAGGTGCTACGATTCAGTCTTATACGGATGGTTCCGCATTCTACATTTACTTCAACAACAATGACCAGTATCTCTCCAATGTAAATCTCCGTCGTGCACTGTTCAATGCAATTGACGCGCAGAAGGAAATTGATACGGTTTGGCAGAACGATAACGAGCCGATGACTTCCTTCACGGCGCCCGGTGTTTCCGCTGCTGACGGCACCTCCTTTGCAGGTAAGGTCGGCGAGCTGTATGCGCCGTCCCGTGACCAGGAAAAAGCTAAGGAATACCTTGCAACGGCTCTCTCCGAGCTCGGCTGCACGGTAGATGATCTCTCCGCTCACCTCTCCATCGACTGCGGCGACTCCCCGACGTCTATTGCAGAAGCTTCCTTCTATCAGGAGCAGTGGAGACAGGTTCTCGGCATCGAGGTTGCCGTTAACTCCATGATCACCAAGCAGGGTTCTCAGAACCGTAAGACCGGCAACTATGTCATGTCCATCACCGGTTGGGGCCCGGACTACAACGACCCGAACACCTTCCTTGACATGTGGGTCACCGATGGCGGCAACAACCAGACCGGCTTCTCCAACGAGAGATACGATGAGCTCATCGACCTCGCAGCCAAGGAGACAGACCTTGAAAAGCGTGAGTCTTACTTCATCGAGTGCGAGCAGATCATTGCGGATCAGCTCCCGATCGGCCCGTCCTTCTGGAGAGCTCCGTCCTATGCTTGCTCCGATAAGATCAAGGGCGGCATGCACAGATCTACGTTCCAGGATATCAACGCTGTTTACGTAAAGCTTTCCTAATCGAAAACCTTACGGGCGCTGACCCGGATACTTAAAAGAAATTCAAATACGGTTACGGCTTGCGGTGCATCTTAAAAGGGTGCGCCGCACCGAACTGTATTTATTCTTTTAATCTTTTACTTCAACACTTTTAGGTGATATACGCATCACTGTGTTGGGTGAGTAAAGCCTTGTTTCCCCGAAATTTTGGGGATTTCCGCGAACGGCAATACAAGCTGCATTCGCTAAGTTCACAAAATTGATGTGCCAAAGGCGGCAGAATAATTTCCGAGCTTTTGCGCACATTTTTTGTTATATTGTCATATTGTCGTTTATCGGACAAGGCCGCGGACGCTTTGGCGGCATCGTTCCCAAAAACGTCGGCGGCTTTGTCCGCATAACCTTTAATCATTCTATTAAACTATCAAAGAGAGGTGGATTGCACATGACTAAGTACATCTTAAAGCGCGTGGGCTATTCCATTGTTACCCTGTTCCTGTTGGTCGCGATCACATTCTTCATGATGCAGTTTCTTCCGGGCGACCCGTTCACCGGTGAAAAGCAGCTTCCCGCGGCACAGATGGAAGCGCTTTATGCGAAATACGGTCTTGATAAGCCCGTATGGCAGCAATTCTTCATTTATATCGGTAATGTTGTGCAGGGCGACCTTGGCGTTTCCCTTACCTATAACCGTGCGGTCACATTGATGATCACCGAAGCATTTGCCGTTTCGTTTGACGTCGGTATCCGTTCCATTTGCTTCGCCTTCATCGGCGGCGTACTGCTCGGCACACTCGCAGCCATCAAGCGCGGCAAGGCAGCCGACACAGTTGCCATGATTATTGCACTGCTCGGTGTTTCCGTTCCGTCGTTCGTTGTGGCCTCTATTTTGCAGTATTTCCTCGGTCTCAAGCTGTATCAGGCAACGGGCATGCGCCTTTTCGCCGTTACCGGCTGGGAAGGCTTCAACAGCCACATTCTCCCGGTTGTCGCACTCGGCTTCGGTTCTCTCGCGACGATCTCCCGTCTGATGCGTACCAGCATGCTGGACGTTCTCGGCCAGGATTACATCAAGACCGCTAAGGCAAAAGGCCTTTCCCAGAGCGGCATTATCTTTAAGCATGCAATGCGCAACGCCATCATGCCGGTCGTCACGGTCCTCGGCCCGATCACGGCAGGCATCCTCACCGGCGGCTTCGTCGTAGAAAGCGTTTTCGGTATCCCGGGCCTCGGCAAGTATTTCGTGCAGAGCATTCAGGGTCTCGATTACACCATGATCTGCGGCACCACGGTTTTCTACGGCGCGTTCCTTATTATTGCGAACCTCGTAGTCGATATTGCGTATGGTCTCATTGATCCGCGCGTGAAATTGGAGGGCTGAGTATGACACAGATAGATAAAAGCCGTTTTGAGTGGATCGGTTCCGACTCCGCTCGCCGCGAGGGCATTTCCCGCCCGAGCACGACCTTCTGGAAAGACGCCATCGGCAGACTGATGAAAAACAAAGTTGCCGTTGTGTGTTTCTTCGTCATCGTGCTCCTCATCCTTTCCTGCATCATCGTGCCGTTCTTCTCTCCGTTTGAGAGCCGTGAACAGCACCTTGGCGAAGTCAACAAGGGCTTCATGACAGTTTGTACAGACTCCCGCTATGAGGGACAGCACCATGTACACTATTTCGGCACCGATAACCTCGGCCGTGACCTTTTCCTGCGCGCCTTTGAAGGCGGCCGCGTCTCTCTGATGATCGCGTTCGCAGCCGTGTTCGTCAACCTCATCGTCGGCCTGATCTACGGCGGTATTTCCGGTTATATCGGCGGCGCGGTTGATACCATCATGATGCGTATCGTGGAAATCGTCAACGGTATTCCGTACCTCATCGTCGTTATCCTTTTGATGATGGTGCTCCCGAAGGGTATCTTCACCATGGTCGTCGCCTACGGCATCACCGGCTGGACCGGCATGGCACGTCTTGTACGCGGTCAGGTGCTCCAGCTCAAGAGTCAGGAGTATATCGTGGCGGCAGAAGCCATGGGCGCAAAGAGCTCCAGAATCATTGCAAAGCACCTCATTCCGAATGCACTTTCCGTTATTATCATCAACGTCACCCTCGCAATTCCGAGCGCGATCTTCACCGAGGCATTCCTTTCCTACATCGGTCTCGGTGTTCCGGTTCCGCAGCCGTCTTGGGGCGTTCTGGCACAGGGCGGTCAGGCCGTGTTCATGACGTATCCGTACCAGCTTGTTGTGCCGGCAGTTGCCATCAGCCTTACAATGCTTTCCTTCAACCTGTTGGGCGACGGCCTGCGCGATGCATTTGACCCGCGCTTGAGGAGGTAATTCAACATGAATAAAGTATTAGATGTGCAGAACCTGCACGTTTCCTTCGATACCTACGCCGGTGAGGTCAAGGCTGTCCGCGGCGTCACATTCTCGCTGAGCGAGGGCGAAGTGCTCGCCATCGTCGGTGAGTCCGGCTCCGGTAAGTCCGTGACCGCCATGACCATCATGGGTCTTATCTCGATGCCTCCGGGAAAGATCGAGGGCGGCGACGTTCGCTATCGCGGTCGTTCTATCCTCGAGATGACCGAGGAAGAGATGCAGCACATTCGCGGTAACGACATCGCGATGATCTTCCAGGATCCTATGACCTCCTTGAACCCGGTCTATAAGATCGGCAAGCAGGTGGGCGAGGGTCTTCGTCTGCACCGCGGCTACTCCAAGCAGGAGGCGCTCAAGCGTGCCACCGAGCTTTTGGACCTCGTTGGTATTCCCGAGCCCGAGAAGCGCGTCAATGAGTATCCGCACCAGTTCTCTGGCGGTATGCGTCAGCGCGTCATGATTGCTATGGCTCTTGCCTGCGATCCCGATATCCTGATTGCCGACGAGCCCACGACGGCTCTGGACGTTACCATTCAGGCTCAGATTATCGAGCTCATGCAGGAGATGCAGGAGAAGAACGGCAACGCCATCATCATGATCACCCATGACCTGGGTGTCGTCGCTGATATGGCCGACAAGATCATGGTTATGTACGCCGGCCGTCCCGTCGAGTTCGGTACTGCTGAGGAAATCTTCTACGAGAGCCGCCACCCCTACACCTGGGGCCTTATCCGCTCCATCCCGGAGCAGGCCATCGATGAGAAGAAGCCGCTTACGCCGATTCATGGCAACCCGCCTTCGCTCATGAACCTGCCCGAGGGCTGCGTGTTCTCTCCTCGCTGCCCCTATGCGACGGATAAGTGCCGCAAGCAGCGCCCCGAGCGTTTTGTTACCGAGTCTGGTCACTATTCTGCGTGCCACTACGCTGGCGACCCCGAGTTCCTCAAGAACGCTCCTGTGACGTCCCGTACGCGCAAGGATTCCAAGAAGGGAGGCGAGGCGTAATGGCAGATACCAACGAGCGTACTCCGCTGCTGAAGGTCGAGCACCTCTCTAAGGAGTTCCCCGCTGAGTCCGGCATGTTCGCCAAGCGCTTCTCCAAGCGTGTCGTCTCTGCTGTAAATGACATCTCTTTTGAGATTTATCCTGGAGAGACCTTCGGTCTGGTTGGCGAGTCTGGTTGCGGTAAGTCCACCAC
>OMCF01000416.1_pt1 | contig 17931 bp, 14 predicted proteins | sample 1673791 | NCBI WGS metagenome assembly OMCF01 (sample SAMEA103958127, study PRJEB25191) | human gut metagenome | biome: human-associated habitat [ENVO:00009003]; feature: intestine environment [ENVO:2100002]; material: feces | place: Germany | collected 2013/2015
CTGACGGTCGGCATAACTGCCGTCGGCATTGCGGTGGCTGGAGCTTCCCGCCTCGCGCTCGATGCGCTGGAAGATGTCGAGCAGACGCCCGACGGGCAAGTCGCTCTCAAACTCGACAGCGATATTGAAAAAGGGGTTATCAGACTGATAACCCCATGCTTCAGATTCGTATATGCTTGAGACTCGCGGGGTGCTGCCAACGCTGCGGGCTATCTCGTCAACGGCGCGGCGCAAGTTTGCCTCACGGTCGCCGAGATTAGTTCCGATGTTGACACTCACTGTCCGCATTGCCTGCGTTTACAGCGTTTTTGAAACCTCTACTTCTTCGTAGGCTTCAATCATGTCGCCTTCCTTCACGTCGTTGTAGTTGTCGATGTTAAGACCGCAGTCGTAGCCCGACGACACTTCCTTGACATCGTCCTTGAAACGCTTCAGAGAGCCGAGCTCGCCCGTGTAGATGACAATGCCGTCGCGGATAAGGCGCACTTTGCTCGTGCGTTTCACCTTGCCCTCGCGCACCATACAGCCTGCAATCGTGCCGACCTTCGATATCTTGTAAGTTTGAAGCACTTCTGCCGTACCGGTAACCTCTTCTTTGAGCTCCGGCGAGAGCATTCCTGCCATTGCGTCTTTAACCTCCTCAATTGCATCGTAGATGATTGAGTAGAGACGGATGTCGACGCCATCGTTCTCTGCCAGACGGCGGGCGGCTACCGACGGACGCACCTGGAAGCCGATAATAACGGCGTCGGATGCGGCGGCAAGCGTAACGTCGCTCTCCGAAATCGCACCCACGGCCTTGTGGATTACGTTGACCTGAACCTCTGGTGTCGACAGCTTGATAAGCGAATCGCTCAACGCCTCGATTGAGCCGTCAACGTCACCTTTGACGATAAGGTTCAACTCGTGGAACTCGCCCAATGCGCGGCGGCGGGCAATGTCGTCGAGGCCAGGCATACGACGGGTGCGCTCCTTGACCTCGCGCTGCAACTGCTCGCGGCGCGTGGCTATCTCGCGTGCCTCACGGTCGGTGTCCAGAATGTTGAACGTGTCGCCGGCGGTCGGCGCACCGTTCAGACCGAGCACCAATGCCGGTGCCGCAGGGCCTGCCTCCGTGATGCGCTGGTTGCGCTCGTTGAACATGGCGCGGATCTTGCCATAGCTTGTTCCTGCCACCATGATGTCGCCCACACGCAGCGTTCCGTTGCTCACAAGCACGGTTGCCACATAGCCGCGACCCTTGTCGAGCGACGACTCGATAATCGAGCCTGTTGCCTTTCGGTTGGGGTTGGCTTTAAGGTCTAGCATCTCTGCCTCGAGAAGCACCTTGTCGAGCAGTTCTTTAACGCCGATACCCTTCTTGGCTGAGATTTCCTGCGACTGATATTTTCCACCCCAGTCTTCCACGAGGTAGTTCATATTGGCGAGCTCCTCCTTGATTTTGTCCGGGTTGGCGGCAGGCTTGTCTATCTTGTTGATTGCAAACACGATTGGCACACCGGCTGCCGAGGCGTGGTTGATTGCCTCGATGGTCTGCGGCATCACGTTGTCGTCGGCGGCAACGATGATGATGGCGATATCCGTCACCTTGGCTCCGCGGGCACGCATTGCCGTAAATGCCTCGTGACCCGGGGTGTCGAGGAACGTGATGCGGCGGCCGTCCTCAAGCTTCACGTTGTAGGCTCCGATATGCTGCGTGATGCCACCAGCCTCGCCGGCGATAACGTTGGCGTTGCGGATGTAGTCGAGCAGCGATGTCTTACCGTGGTCTACGTGTCCCATCACGGTCACAATCGGCGGACGCGGCAGCAAATCTTCCTCGGAGTCGGCCTCCTCGTTGATTGCCTCCGACACTTCCGCACTGATATATTCTGTCTTGAAACCGAATTCTTCTGCTACAAGGTTGATGGTCTCAGCATCGAGTCGCTGGTTGATGGAAACCATCACGCCGATATTCATACATGTGGCGATAACCTTGTTGACCGGCACATCCATCATCAGTGCCAAGTCGTTGGCTGTCACGAATTCTGTGATGCGCAGCGTCTTGCTTTCCTTTGCCTCCAATGCGGCTTCCTCGCGCTCGCGCTCTTCAAAAGCCTCGCGCTTCTCTTTTCTCCATTTAGCACTCTTCTTCTGAGGCTTGTTGGTGAGGCGCGCAAGTGTTTCCTTAACCTGCTTCTGCACGTCTTCTTCGCTGACCTCTGCCTTTATGTGGCGCTTGGCCTTGTTGTTCGGACGGTCGGCGTTCTTGTTCTTGTTGCGGCGGCTGTCGTTGTTGCCTCCACCTTGCTTCTGTCCGCCGGCTTGCTGTCCGCCCGGATGCTCAATATCGACTTTCTCCTTGCCGATGCGCTTGCGCTTGCGCTTCTCGCTGTCGGCGTTTGCGCCTCCGTTGGCTTGTTTTTCCTTGGCGATGCGCTCTTTACGCTTTTCCTCCTTCGACTTCTTCTTCGGACGGGTCGACTGGTTGATGGCGTCAAGGTCGATTTTGCCGAGAATCTTAGGAGCGGCGATTGTTGCCACGACAGTCTTGATTTCGTTGGATTCCGAAACCTCAGGCGCTGCGGCTTTCGGCGCGCTCTGTGGCTGTGGCGCAGGCTGCGGAGCTGGCTTTGCCTCCACTTTCACCTCCGCCTTCTTCACCTCTTCCTTAACCACTGGTTTTGATTCCGGCTTTGGCGCAGGTTTCGGTGCGGGCGCAGGTGCTGGCTTGGGCTCTGGCTTCTTCTCTTCAACGACAGGGTTGTTGTGCTTGTCGAGTTCGATTTTGCCGAGAATCTTCGGCTTCTGCACGGTTTCCACAACAGTCTTTATCTGCTCCGGCTTTTTAGGCTCTTGCGGAGCCTTGTTTTTCACTTTGTCCTTCTGACGCTCCGAGGCATAGCGTTCCGACTTCGACTTCAGGTCTTTGTCGTTTTTAAACGCGCGCACCAGCATTTCGTGCTGCTCGTCGGAGATGCGAAGGTTCAGGTTGCCGGGATCGCCGACCTCCTGATTGTGTTTCTGCAGAAATTCCACCAGCGTAGGAATCCCCACATTCAAATCGTTTGCTACTTTGCTTATCTTTATTGGCATATTGCTTGTTAAGTTTCCTGTTGTTAATCCTCAAATTCCGCTTTCAATATATCGAGTACTTGATCGACGGTGCTTTCCTCAAGGTCGGCTTTGTCGATTATCTGCTCGCGTGGCATGTTGAGGACGGCTTTTGCCGTGGTGCAGCCGATGCCTTTGAGGGCGTCGATAACCCAGCTGTCGATTTCGTCGCTGAATTCATCAAGATAAATGTCGTCGCTGTCCTCTGTGAAGCGGTAAACGTCAATCTGGTAGCCGGTCAGCATTGTGGCAAGCTTGATGTTCAAACCGCCTTTTCCGATGGCAAGCGACACCTCTTCCGGAAGCAGCATCACCTCGGCGCACTTCTCTTCCTCGTTGATGCGGATTGACGACACCTTGGCGGGGCTGAGGGCGCGGCGGATGTAGAGTTCGGGATTCGTTGTGTAGTTGATCACGTCGATGTTCTCGTTGCGCAACTCGCGCACAATGCCGTGGATACGGGAGCCTTTCACGCCGACGCATGCGCCGACCGGGTCGATGCGGTCGTCATACGACTCTACGGCTATCTTGGCGCGCTCGCCAGGGATGCGGGCGATGCCTTTAAGCAGGATGAGTCCGTCGTGAATCTCCGGCACCTCAATTTCAAACAGACGGCGGAGGAATTCAGGGCTTGTGCGCGAAATTATCACCTTCGGGTTGTTGTTGGCGTTCTGCACTTCCTTGATGACGGCGCGGATGGTTTCGCCCTTGCGGTAACGGTCGCTCGGAATCTGCTCTTCCTTCGGGAGGATGAGCTCGTTGTGCTCCTCGTCAAGAACAAGCACTTCGCGTTTCCAGATTTGGTAGACCTCGCCTACTACAATCTCGCCTTCCATTGCCTTGAACTTGGTATAGATGGCGTCTTTCTGAAGATCGAGTATCTTGGATGCGAGCGTCTGACGGAGTGTCAGGATGGCGCGGCGGCCGAATTTCTCAAACACGATTTCTTTCGTAACGTCCTCGCCAATCTCGCATTCCGGGTCAATCTCGCGGGCGTCGGTAAGACCGATCTGCATGCTCGGATTCTCTACAGCGCCGTCGGCCACTACTGTGAGGTTTTGATAAATCTCGCAGTCGCCCTTGTCTGGGTTCATAATTACGACGAAATTCTCGTCCGATCCAAACATCTTTGCCAGCACATTGCGGAACGATTCCTCCAACACGCTGATCATTGTGGTCTTGTCGATATTCTTCAGCTCTTTAAACTCCGAAAAGCTGTCTACCATGCTTATGGTTTCCTCTTTCTTTGCCATAATGTCTTAAAACTGGATTACGTATTTTGTATATTTTATTTCGTTATAACCGAAGCGGAGGTCTTCCTCCTGCTCCACCGGACGCTTGGCGCCTTCGGGTTTCACTTTCTTGACCACCGTAAGCACGAAGCCGTCGGCGTCGGCACTCTTGAGGATGCCTTTGAGCTTGCGACCGTCGGCGGTAAGCACTTCAACCTCGTTGCCTTCGTTCTTGTGATACTGGCGCTCTACGCGCAGTGGCGATGTCAGTCCGGCTGAGCCGATTTCAAGTTCATAATCTTCCTCGTCGCGGTCAAACTCGCTCTCAACAAGTCGGTTAAGGCGGATACACTCATCTATGTCCACACTTGTGTCGCTGTCGATTTCCACCACGATGTTGTTGTCCTTGCTGATTCTGACGTCGACGAGAAAAAGGTCGGTGCCTTCCATTCCTCGCTCCAAGACTGCTGTCAGCGCGCTTTTGTCAATCATTCTTCAATTGTTGATGTATTAATAAAACAATGGAGAAGACTTCCGCCCCCTCCATTTCCGTCTGCAAATATACTTATTAATAGACAAATGCACAAACATTTGGTTTCAACGGCTCAAAAACTGTCTTATAATTAGCGATATTTAACACTGCCAAGCAAATTATACGTTTTTTTAGCATCCTCAACGCGTTTTTTTGACGTTCGCCTGGGATGCCTGTTCCGTTACCGCGGCAGTTGCCACTCATTCTGTGGGTTAAATAAGTTAAAAACTTGTTCCCGATGCTTGTTTCTCAAAGAAATTTCATATCTTTACGCAGTTTAGTAATAACCTAACCGAAAAAGAACAAAGAAAAATACAGAATACACATCATTTATTAACTTAAAATCTTTTTTATGAGAAAGTCTTTTAAACACATTCTGTTGGCTGGCTTGACCATTGCATCGACAGCCATGGCTATGAATGCACAGACTTTGACGCAGGACTGGAAGGTGACCGAGGGTCTGCCTACAGCCGGCAATGCCCGTTGGGGCATTGGTTTCGACGGAAAAGTCTACACCAACGACAAAAGCGTGCCTCAAATCATCGCTATTAATGCCGAGGGGAAAACCACTGTAGCAACGAGCGCTGCAGGTACAGCAATCACTGTCGATGGAGCTGGAAACTTCATCGTAAACGATGGTTTTCCTAACGCCGCTTCTTCAACAACGTTCAAGATTCTCCCTGCTGGAACAACGGAGATGATTGATTTGGCAGTCACTCTTCCTGAAGGCGTGAAAGCCGGCCGTCTGGACTTCTTGGGTCGCGCTGTCGGCAATGTTATGTCGGAAACAGGCGGTGCTTTCTACATCACTCCTGCCAACTCTGGAAAAATTGCAAAAATCTTTGTTGCAAAGGGTGTTCAGGTCGCTGAAAAGTCAAAAGCTATCGCTGCTGGCATCGCTTGCGCTTCCGACGGACATGTTCAACCTGCCGACAACAATCCTGAAACCGACAACATCTTTGTGCGTCCGGCACGCACGCAAGCTTTCTTTGACGGCTTGACAAAGGTCGGAACGGCAAACACTACCGCTGGTGGCGACGCTGTCACTCTCGACGGAACTTTGTTCACATTCGAGCCTTGCGGAACAAACTACGTTGACGGCTTCCAGGTTGTGAACCGCACAACAAACGAGGTGGTTGCAACTCACGAAAACGAATTCTCGAAATCTGCCGCCGCTCCTAACCAGAACGCGATTTCTGTAGAGAAGGTAGACGAATACACTGCTGCAATCTACCAATACGTTCCTGGTCAGATAGCTGCAAAGTACACATTCTCTATTCCTAAGCCGCTTCCTGCTCTTGAGGCCCGCAACGCTTACGCTTACGACATCAAGGTGGAACCTGCTGCTGAAAACTACACTGTTTCTTATCGCTTGAACGCTCCTGCTGAATCTGTAAAGGTTCAGATGTTTGTCGACGGCGAAATGACAAAGGAATACGAAGGTACTACTGTAGCTACTTACGGTGACTACGAAATGACAACCCTCAAAAACCTCAACTCTGTTGAAGTTCCGGGTGCCGACGTTCCTAAAGACGCATTGGTGCAATTCAAGGTTGCCGTTACAAGCGCCACTGTTGCCGAGCCTACTGTAAGCACTAAGAAATACAGCTTCTACCACCCGTCAAGCGTGGACGTAGACAACAACACCGACAGCCCTAACTTCGGACGAATCCTTGTTGCCGAGGCTATGGCGGCGAAACCTACCGGCTACCACTCTTCTGGCGAAAACAATGGTCTGTATGCTTTCGACCCGACTATGAACCCTATCAAAAACGCTGAAGGCAAATATGCGTTCAAGGGCGGTCAGACTTTCCAGACTACATTCCCTAACGGAAAAACTTCCTACGATCCTCGAAAAGTGCGTATCGCTGCCGACGGACGTATCTTCCTGAGTGGTCAGAACTCTAATGGTATCGCGCTCTGGCAGGTTGACCCAACCGACCTCAACGCTGCGTTCAAGCCGGTGATCAAGGGCACTGCAAACCCTGACACTTACGAAATCACAAACGAGGCTGGCGAATTTATCGCTGCGCCTAACGTAAGTATGGACCTCGCTGGCTTTGGCTCTGGTCTCAAGATTCTGATGCTTTCTACAAACGCAAGCGGCACCAGCTTCTCTTACTCTGGCTACCGCACCGACGAGTACTACATCGGCAAAGCCACGACTTGGGATGCCGCTCCGACACAGGCTATCGACGCTTTGACTGGTAAATACACCACCTCTCACACCAACACTACTGCAATCTACGACAACGAGGGCGGTATATGGTATGCCAACTCTCGCTCTAAAGCTACGGAAGCGGAACCTACTTTGGTTCACATCAACGCTGAGGGCGTAGAGGACTACAAGGTTGACTCTAACGACAAGGGCGGCTTCTACGGCGGTGGCGGCATCCGCTTCAACGCCGACTTCTCTCTCCTCGCTATCGGTACTTCTGACAAGACTCTCACTGTATTCGAGGTTTCTAAGGACGACAATGGCGCTCCTGTTTTGACTGAGAAATACAAATTTGCTACGACTATCGGACGCAACCTCAACGACATCGCTTGGGACTGCGCAAACAACCTCTACATTGTCAGCAACAGCGGTGAGTTGTTCAAGTCGGTTGCACTTCCTCGCGAAAGCGGTGAAGTGGTTGTTGCCGCTCCAAGCAGCTACGACATCAACATCTCAAGCGACGAGTATCCTGCTTCTGTTTACATCATCGGTTCTAATAATGTATGGAACCCTGAAGACGGCGTGAAATTGACCAAGGGGGAAAACGGTGTCTACACTGGCACTTTAACAGGTCCTTGCAACTTCGGTATCACTACAGTGCTTAACGCTGACTGGGATGTTGTCAACGCCAACCGCTACGGTTTTGAGGTCGACAACGCTGCCGTTACTCTCAACCAGGCTATGCCTATCGTGAAGGCTGCCGGCGCTATCCGCGTGGCTGAGGAAGGCGAATTCGAACTCACTGTCGACCTTAAGAATATGACTGTCCTCGTTGCTGGCGAAGCTCCGGTGGTTTATCCTGAGAAGCTTTACCTCCTTGGCACTGTTGAGCCTAACGCTTGGGATCCTGCCGACGAGACTCACGTTGCCAACCCGATATCTGAGGGCATCTATCAGATTGATAACGTCTCGATTCTCGCTGCCGATGAAAACGACTATGGCTACTTCGCATTCACTTCAACTCCTGGCACTTGGGACGATGTCAACGCTCATCGCTACGGTCCGGCTGTAAAGGATACTGAGCTTGCCGACAAGACTATGTCTGCTATCGGCTTGAACGGCGACACTTCTTACAAGATCAAGAGCGGTGCATACAGCATCACTGTCGACCTCGGTCTCAACACTATCTATGCTGTCCGTCTGGGCGACAACGTTAACGACGCTGCCGTTGAAGCGGCTAAGGTTGTTGCTGGTATCGGCGAAATCCGCATCATCGGTGAGGCTAACGCTGTTTCTATCTTCAACGCTGCCGGACAGGCTGTCGCTGTAAACAGCAAGGACGCTCAGTTCTTCGTTGCAAGCGGCATCTACGTAGTTGTTGTCGATGGCAAGACTACTAAGGTTCTCGTGAAATAACATTTCACTTCAATAAATCTAAAAAGGCGAGTCTCTTTCGGGACTCGCCTTTCTTTTTCGCCGTCCTCGCCGGGACGGCTTGAAAAGACACTTCGTTAATTCTTTCATCCGGCGCACTGCGCCATAGCGTCGGCTCGCTTCTTGCGCGTGCAAAACCGCTCGCACTGCAGGCAGATGTCGTAGCCAAGCAGTGCCCCGAGGATGAAATCCTCCTCGGGCGACAACTGATGGAGCGGGCGCACGATAAACTGCCTTACCGCCGCAATGCATTCCGGCTTGCCGAAATACAGATTGACGTTGTTCTCGTTGGCCGACTGCTCGAAGTGGCAGATGCCTTGATCGTCGAGTCGCGCCACGGCTGCCGCCAGATAGCGGCGGTTCAGCGTACATAGCACCATGTTGCGCACGCCTTTCTTATATTCGTACACATAGTTGAGAAACACCTGAAGCTCGCTCGACAGCATCGTGTTGGCTATTTCCATCATTGTCGTTGGTCGTTTTTTATTTTGTCATTGACGTTTGTTTCTGTCTCTCGGTTATTCTACGCCCTCGTTCTTCAGCTGTGCGGCCCAGGCGTCGATGCGTCCGTCGGTCTTGTCGTCTTCGTTGACTTCGTCGAGTGCCAGACCGACAAATTTGCCGCCGCTCTCTGCCGCCGAATCATCGTAGGTATAGCCGGAGGCATCGACCTGACCGACAAACGTGCAGCCGGTGGCTGCCAGACCGTCGTGGATTTCGCCCATGGCGCTGCAAAACGTGTCGCTGAACGACGAGGAGTCGCCGCAGCCGAACAATGCTACTTTCTTGCCTGTCAAGTCCTGACTCTTCAGCTGGTCGAGAAAGTCGTACCAGTCGTCTTGTAGCTCGCCGGCACCCCATGTGGAGGTGCCGAGCAGCAACGCATCGTAGCCCACGGCATCGGCGGCTGTGGCCGACCCTACATTGTGCACGTCGGCGGAGGCTACGCCGAGTTTCTTCGCTATTCGCTCTGCAACAGCCTCGGTAACGCCTGTTGTTGAGCCATAAAAAATACCAATTTTCATCTTCGTGTAGTTTAATTGTTCATTGTTGTTTTTCTGGTCGTAAAATTACGTCGGCGCATTGCCTTCCGCAATACCTAAATCAGCGTAATTTGACCGCTGCGGCATACCTATCATTTTGTGAAAATTTGATAACAAGGCAGTCTGTCAACACTTTACAGCCAACAATCGACCCTGTCGGAGAGCGTGGCGGCAAGGCGCAAACCGGATAGCGTCCGGGCGGCGTTGTCGCGGAATTGCATGGCAAGACTCTCGCGGGCGGCATAGCAGCTGGCAAGCACCGACTGTGCGACATAGCGCTCTGCATAGCGGCGCAGGCTCTGGGCGGTGCCGACGCCGTCAACGGTCAGCGACAGCGTGTAGGTGGTGTCGCTGTCGGAGGGAATCGAAAACGATTGGCTGTCTACGATGCTCGCAAGTTCGCCGGCAAGACATAGCCAGGCGTTGAGGCAATAAACGCCGAGCAATCGGCGGTTGTCGGACGAGATTACTGCCGGACGGCTGTCGCGGCCGCTCATCAAGGCGAGGCACGCACTCTCGGCATAAACTGTTTTAAGCACTTGCTCAATGTCGATTGAAATTGTGATTTTTCGTGTGTTGTTCATTGTCTTTTTTTAATTGTAAAGGTTATCAAGATTAGTGTTGTTGCTGCCGCAAGCAATGCGGCAAGCGAAAGTCGGTAGCGCGTAGGCAGCCGGCGCGTCGATGTGGTCTGCTCTGTAGTCCCGATGCTCACGCCCGTAGCTGCCACCGTCACTGTGTCGGTGCGCTCCTCGGCTGCAAGCCGGCGGTGCCGGCTTATGCTTCTCACGGCTTGACGGCCTGTCGAGTCGGGGGCAAAGAAGTTTATCTCAACGGTTTCCGATGCCTCTTTCGCCGATGCCGTGGTGCGGCGTGTGGCGGCGACGCTGTCGGCCGTTTCCGTGTGTGTCTGCAATCCCGCAGTGCTCTCCACTGCCCTATGGCTGTGGCACGAGGATAGGCTAAACAGTGTGGATACGATGATTGCTGCGGTTGTGTATTTCATGGTAGATGATTTTTGAAGCTTGTTTTTTCGACAGGAAGTAGCGTGACGCTTTTTGCTCGGCAAGCACTGTCGCCACGGCTTCGGCAATCGTGCATTTGCGCCTGTGCATGACGCGCCTGACGTGGAGGCTTATCTCCTTCCACATCTGACGCTTCAGTTTACTCCGGCGGGAGCATGGCTTGCCGTCGCGCACCATCTGATACATCATTCGCAACGCGTAGTCGTAACTCACGTCGTAGCGTGGTGTGCCGCCACGGAGCGCACGGTCTATCACGTTGTAACGGCTGTCGTAGCGGTTGGTTTCAATGGCTTTCTTCAGGCTGCGTTGCCAGTTTGCCATCAGTTCTTGGTTTCTCATGATTTTGTGCTCAAACATAATTCTCGGTTTTGATTTGTGTGTTTTTCTTGGAAATCTGATGCGAAGATAATACACAAAATGGCGATTTGCAAATATTTTATTGGCTTTTTACCAATAAATTTCCTAAATCTCTTATACTCAGTAGCACAGCAGACACGGCGTGGCGCAAAAAAACGGGAGGCATACCGCCTCCCGCCACGTTTATTGTCTTATTTTTTCTTTTTAAGCTTGTTCAAGCCGCTTTTTAATCCTGACTTAACCTTTTTTGTGGCTTTGTCCACAGGATTGCTCGATGTCGACGACGACGACGAACTGCCGCCTCCGTTTTTGGCTTCATACTCTTTAAAGTATTCATTCTGTTCAGCCTCGGTTCCACAAACGATTTTCCGTCCGTTTGCTTTACCTTTTTCGTAAGAAATCTGCACCACTGTCTGTCCCTTGTCGTTCTTCTTCATTATCACACTCTGCATAAAAGACGATCTGTCATAGCAGTCAAACGTTTCCGTATTTCCCGACTTCTTATAGTTTTTCACTGTCAGCTCATCATCTCCACAAGAATCGGGGATGTATTTTTTAGCCTCACGGTCAAGGATAAACCAACTGGTTTCAGGCTGATCCTCATGTCCCTCCTCATAAAGGAAATAATACTTTTGTTGAGCGGCATACGCTCCAACTGCCGACAACAACAAAGCGGCAGCACTCATTAGAATTTTCTTCATAGTTCTTTTTTTTATTAAGTTATTTCATCACTTTCATCACCTTATAGCCCACCTTCACTACGTAGACCCCCGAAGGCAGGACAACCATCTGCTTCTCCGCTCCGTCGCGGCTTGCATAAACCCCTCTTCCGCCGGCATCGTAGACCGCCACATCGGCGCCTTCCGGATTTTCAACCACCACGCCGTCGGCTGTGGCATAAGCGCGCGCCGCAGAGGCCTTCAATGCGCACACTGCGCCTTCCTGCTTCACCTCAACGAGGTCGCTGTAGTTGGAATCATCGAGTTCCGACCCTGACGACAACCGCTTCAGCGAGGCCACCTGATACCAATACACGTCGCCTGCCACCTTGTCGCCTGTCGCGACGTCGTGGCTCGACACGTCGCCTGTTTCCACAAAGTCGTAGACGAGCATAGCCTCGTCGCCTGCCTTCATAGGCTGGCTGATTGTCATATTGTCAAAATATGCATTGCTGTCGCCACCAACCATATCCAGCTCCACATAGCAGCCCTAGATTCCGCCGTCGAGCTCAAGCGTATAGTCTGCCCACTCCTTGGTCAGCTCCACCTTGCCCACCTTGCCGAGTGCGTATGAGGGTCCTGCCATCAGATATTCAGTGGCGAAGACGGCTACAGTGGCTGTGCCGGTGGTCTTCGCGCGGAACGTCACCGTAAACTTGCCGTTGTTGTTCTGCAGGCTGTACATCGGCGACATGAGCATTCCGTTCTGCTCTGCCGACTTTTTGTTGTAAAGGCCAAAAACGCCATGGCATGAATATGCGCCATAGACATACCAGTTGCTGCGGTTGGTGTAGCCGTCGAGCCATCCCCAACCTATGTCGAACGGACTCTCGATGGAGCCGTATTTGAATCCGCTGAAATCATCGTTGTAGAAATAGTAGATTTCATCAGCCGGCGCTTTGTGGCGGATATATGTGTAGACGGTGTAGCAGTTGGCTCCTGACGCCTTTTCCCAATTGGCGGTAAACCCGGCATCGCTGACGTTGGTGGCCGGCTTGACAACAGGCACTGGCAATCCATGCGCCAGCTTCTGAGGCCCACGCTGGGGCGCGGACACTCCTGCCATCGCAGCCGCGGCGACAAGAAGCATCGCTGTCAACAAGTAAATTTTATTCATAAAGCGGTTTTTGTTATGTTGTCTAAATGTTTTTCCTATTACAATTACAAAATTACACAAAACATTGACATTCCAATACTTTTTCTTAAAAAAAGTGTGCCGGAACAATCCGTCCGGCACACTCGTCAAATATGCAATTCCGTTTTTTTCTATCTTACAATGGTCTTTACCACCTTGTCGCCTACGCGGACAATTACAAATCCTTGGCAATCAACAGCGTTCTCGCCCTGATGCGCCTCAAATGCAGCGATTACACGGCCGTATGCGTCAACAACTGTGACTGGGGCTGCCTCTGCCGCATCGACAACGAGACGTCCGTTGCGTGCAAACACTTTGAATCCTGCGGCTGCAACGTCGGCAACGCCGTCTGCTCCACCAACCACAATTTCGTTGGATGCGCCTGAATAAACCACATCGTCCATACCAACGGTTGTGATTGTGTTCACGCTTGCATACACTTTGTAAGAATATTCCGTGTTGGCCGCCGGCTCATAAGTGAATTTCGCCGACAGTCCGGTTGTCTCAACCTGCTGGGCCACGGTGCGCACCTTGTCGCCTGCCTTGGTCTTCTGAGTAATCACTACATCGTCAAAATGCACCTCGCTGGTACCTCCGTAAGAGAAGCGGATAAACGTGCCTTTCGCGCCTTTGGTAAACATTGTGCCGTAGTTCTTGAACGCGCCCTCGTCGAGTTCGATTTCCGCGCTCTCAAGCACTGTGGTCTCGTTGTTTGCCTGAGTCAGAAGGTCTACTGTAACTTTTTCTCCGGTCTTGTATTTTCCGCTGTCGCCTGCGGCTGCGGTAAAGTCTACAAACACCACTCCGCCATTGCCGCTGAGGTCAAGAGACGGCGTTACAAAGAACGCACTTCCAAACATCGGCCAAAGCACAAGACTTCCGCCACCGAAAGCGTATGTCGATGCATACCAGCCTGGTGTGTGGGTGTAGGCGTCGAGGTTGTCTGGGTCTTTTGATGGAAGATCAATCAAATCAAACGATCCTTTCGTGATGCCCGCGAAATCTTCGTTGAGAATCTCTGTGTCGCTGTCCTCCGTAATAGTTATGGTCTTATAAAGAGTTGCTGTGTAGGTGTCTGCGTCGGGAACGGCTGTCCAGTTGGCTGTGAAGCTGTTGGTGGTCACGTCGGTTGCCGCAAGTGCGGTCGGAGCTGCCAGACTTTCAACGTGCTTGATAACTTCCGACTCGTTCGACTCTGTAGAAACGTTTGTGCCTCTTTTGGCAACAACCACAAAGTAATATTTCAACGTGTTGTCGTCCACTGTGACAATCACGCGGTTGCCCGATGTGTCGCCTTCCGGAAGCGGCTCTGCGTCGTAGGTCTTGACGTTGATTCGGTTGCCTTTGGCATCCTTGTTGTAGACCGACACGGTGTAGCCTGTTGCGTTTGGCACAGAAAGCCAGCGTGCCGAGAATGTTGTGCCGTCATAGTCTGTCGGACGCAGGGATGTTGGTGAAGGCACCACTTCATCGCCCTGTTCAATCTTCAGATAATCAATAAAGAACGGGGTGGAATAAAGGCTCGCTGAAGAAATCGACAATGCTCCGGGAAGTCCCTTGTCTGTTACAATAACAAAATCATGCCATTCTCCGTCCTCGAAATAAGGGGAACTCAATTTCGTGTCGCCGGCCTTGATGTTGATCATGTTGCCGTACTCTGTCCACGATTTCACACGCAATGTGATGCGGATATCGCCATCCTTTGCATCCAGGTCCAAATCGGGAGTAGAAATCGAATGCGGGTCGAAATCAAGCACATCGGTTGTGCCGACAAACAGAGAGCCGCCCGCTTCGTAGATTGCATCACCCGTCCATCCAAGCAACACATCGCCGAGCTTTCCGCTCGCTGCGATGTCCACATTCCCTGGTTTGCTTGTTGTGCCATCCGTAAACTGGTTGAAATCTTCCTCAAGCACCACTCCGGCATTTGCCAGCGGCGCCGCTCCAAGCAGCGCTGAGGCTGCGAGAAATCCAAATAGTAAATTCTTCTTCATCTGTTTTAATTTTTAGGTTATCGTTTCCAGACAGCAACAAAGTTACACATTATTTCTTCATTCGCAATCTTTTTTTTACAAAAATCGCCTTTCTGGTTAATTTTTTCTATAAGAACCTTCCCAAACCGTAATTCCGATGCCAAACACACCATTTTAAACGGTTGTTAATAACTTTTTTTCAATCTATTACGCTACTTTTATAAATAATGTCTACCTTTACCACCTAATTAGGTATGGAAGAAGATTTTTTATGGTAATGAAAGAGGAACTACCTGTGTATCATATCCCTGCATTGGCGCCGGAAACAATCCAAGGGCTCGACATAAAGCCCGACGGCACATACGTCGACGTGACATTCGGAGGAGGAGGTCACTCGCGCGCCATCATGTCGTGTCTCGGACCTAATGGTCGGCTGTTCAGTTTCGACCAGGACATGGACGCTTATGCAAACCGGATTGACGACAACCGGTTCACGTTTGTGCATGGAAACTTCCGATACCTGCGTAATTTCCTTCGTTTCTACAATGCGCTGCCTGCCGACGGCATCCTCGCCGACCTCGGCGTGTCGTTCCATCACTTCGACGACGGAGAGCGCGGTTTCTCGTTCAGATACAGCGACGGCGTTCTCGACATGCGCATGAACCGCGACAACGACCTTGACGCGCGACGCGTGGTAAACGAATACGACGCCGAACGGCTGACCACGATTTTCCGACTTTACGGTGAGCTGAAGAATGCCAAACGAATGGCTGACTGCATCGTGAAGGCAAGGGCTTCGAAGGACATTGTCACTATCGCCGACCTGCTGAACGTGGTACGACCGCTTATAAACCCTCGTCAGGAGAAAAAAGAACTGGCGCAAGTGTTCCAGGCTTTGCGTATGGAGGTGAACCACGAAGTCGACGCGCTTCAGGAGTTTCTCGAGCAGACGCTAACGGCTATACGTCCGGGCGGACGACTCGCCATAATAACATACCACAGCATCGAGGACCGCATGGTGAAAAATTTCATGCGCAGCGGACGCATCGACGGCAAAGTGGAAACCGACTTCTTCGGACGCCGGCTGTCGCCTATAGCGCCGCTGTCGGGAAAACCGATTGTTCCGTCTGACGAGGAGGTGGAACGCAATCCGCGCGCACGCAGCGCAAAACTGCGTGTGGCGATAATTGGAAAGGAGGACGAGTGATGGCCGACGAGCAGAAACCCAAGAAATCGTCCAGTCTGCTGAAGCGCATATACCGCGGGCAGTGGCTTTCCGTAAAAGACTACAAACGCAACATCATCGGCGTTGTGGTTGTTGTGGCCATGTTCATCATCTACATCTCTTTCAAATTCGATGTGCAGATGAAAATCGCCCAAATAATACACCTGAGCGAAGTGCTCGCAAACGCCAAGACAAACATGGTCAACGCTTCTTCGGAATACAGCAGCAAAATCCGCGAGAGCGAGCTGACCCAAAAGCTCGACACTCTTCACATGTACCTGAAAGTTGCCGAGCAACCGCCATATTATCTGGACTCTTCAAACGACACTGACGATGGAGAAGAAAAAGAAAAGTAAAATACAGCAGGGCATGCTCAACCGCTACCGCATGATATTCATTATCATTGCGCTTTTTGCAATTCTCATTGCCACTATGCTTTTCAAAACAACGGTTGTCGACGCTCCTCTCTGGAACGAGAAGGCTGCGGGAACGCTTGTGAGCGGCGACTCCATCACGCCCGAACGTGGAAAGATTCTTGCTTCCGACGGGTCGATTCTGTCAGTGAGCGTGAGATACTATATGGTGAGACTCGACTTGCGCTCGCCAAACTTCAAGCCTGAGGCCATCGACTCGCTGCTGCCGCGGCTGTGCTCTCAGCTCGAATCGCTGCACACACAACCCCAACGCACGGCTGCTCAATGGAAGGCACTGTTTGACAATGAAATAAAAAAGGAAAAGAGCAACCGGTCGCGCACTTTCCTCATTTCAAAGAAAATGACAAAAGCCGAGCTCGACACGCTCCGCACGTTCGCTTATCTGAACTCCCGAAACGGCAGGACAATCATAACCGCGCAGTCGCTCGACTGCCGCGAGAAGCCGTTCGGACGCATGGCGGCTCGAAGCATCGGCAACATCAACGATTTGAAGCACGGAACGTCGGGTCTGGAGAAGGAACTTGACTCGCTGCTATACGGCAAGCCGGGCGTCAAGAAGAAGGTACAGCTGACCACTGCGATAAAGGAGTGGGAGGACATCGCCGCCATCAACGGATACGACATTCTGACCACTATCGACGTGCAGATTCAGGACATCCTCGAAACGGAGCTTTACAACATGTGCGTCGAGCAGGAACCGGAATGGGCGACTGCGGTGCTGATGGACGTGAAGACGGGCGACATCAAAGCCATTTCCAACCTGTCGTGGAACGAAACCGCACACGACTATATCGAGACCGTAAACCACGCCGTGCGCTCATGGGAGCTTGGCTCGGTGATGAAGCCAATATCGCTTGCCATCGCAATCGAAGACGGTTTTGTGCATGCAAGCACTCCCGTCACAATCGGCGCGAGCTTCCCATACGCCCAGGCAAGGCCTATCACCGACACCCACTCCATCGGAGCGAACCCGACGGTGACCGAGGTGCTCGCCGGATCAAGCAACATCGGAACTGCGCGGATAATCACGAGCCACTATGGAGAAAAGCCATGGGAATTCCGTAAACGCCTTGAGGAAATCGGTTTCTTCGAATCGCTCAACATCGGAATCTCCGGCGAGAGCAGACCCACAATACAACCGCTCGGAAGCCCCGACAAGAGGATGGAGAACCCTTGGCGCATCAATCTGTCGCGTTGCTGCTACGGATATGCCGTGCAACAGTCGCCGGTCACCAACCTTGCAATCATCAACGCAATCGCAAACGACGGAAAGTTTGTGCGCCCGCGGCTTGTTAAGGAGCTGTGGCGAAACGACTCGCTGATAAAATCAAACCCGGTGTCGTACGTGCGGAAACAGGCATTCAGCCCGAAGACGGCAAGCGAGGTGCGGTCAATGCTGCGAGCTGTGGTGTGGAGCGACCGCAAGGGTGTGCCTACGGCACCGCGGCTGCAAAACAACTTCGTGGAGATTGCCGGAAAAACCGGAACCGCACGCATCATGGAGCCGGGCGTGGGATACACAAACAAACTCCGGGTGACGTTTACCGGCTTCTTCCCTTACGACAAACCGA
>OMCF01000437.1_pt1 | contig 17378 bp, 11 predicted proteins | sample 1673791 | NCBI WGS metagenome assembly OMCF01 (sample SAMEA103958127, study PRJEB25191) | human gut metagenome | biome: human-associated habitat [ENVO:00009003]; feature: intestine environment [ENVO:2100002]; material: feces | place: Germany | collected 2013/2015
ACTTTAGGTTTGCTCCGTTTGCGTAGCTGCCCTTGCTTGTGCTTTCGCTTATTGTATAGCTTTCACCCTTGCCAAGTGTTAGAGCTGTTGGGGCCGGCTTTACTGTTACCTTGCAGGTGGCTGTTTTGCCGTTGACTGTTTTTACGGTTATTGTGGCTGTACCTACAGCCTTGGCTGTTACTTTGCCTGTGTTGCTTACTGTAGCTACACTGCTGTTGCTTGTAGACCAGGTGCAGGTCTTGTTTTTAGCGTTTGCCGGCAAAACCGTGCTTATCAAACCATAGCTTTCGCCCTTGCCAAGCGTTAGGCTGCTTTGGTTCAGCTTTACCCCTGTAGGCAACACTTCTTCTTTAAATATAAAGCCGTTATCATTTGCGTACCTTTCTGCCGCCGTCCCTTTTTTGCCGTATATGGTGAAGCCGCTAATTTTAGCGTACTGTTTGTTACTATATGTATATCCGAATGCATAATCACCTATATATGTAACACTGCTTGGTATGGTTACACTCTTTAAGCCTGTGCAGTCATAAAATGCACCATAATATATTTCTGTAACACTGTTTGGTATAGTTACACTCTTTAAGCCTGTACAGCCTGAAAATGCTTGACTACTTATTTCTTTAACACTGCTTGGTATGGTTACACTCTTTAAGCCTGTGCAGCCATAAAACACCTCCATATCTATATATGTAACACTGCTTGGTATGGTTATGCTTGTTAAGCCTGTGCAGCGACTAAACGCAGCCAAACCTATTTTTGTTACACCGTTTGATATGGTTACACTCTTTAAGCCTGTGCAGCGACTAAACGCACCCCAGCCTATTTCTGTAACACTGCTTGGTGTGGTTACACTCTTTAAGCCTGTGCAGCCATAAAACGCCTCCATATATATATATGTAACACTGCTTGGTATGGTTATGCTTGTTAAGCCTGTGCAGCCATAAAATGCACTATAACCTATTTTTGTAACACTGCTCGGAATTACATATGATGATCCCTTGGCATTTGGGTATACCAAAATTTCGGTTTTATTCTTGTTAAAGAGTACACCGTCTACAGAGGTATAATTCTTGTTACTTTTGTCTACTGTTATGCTTTTTAAGCCTGTGCAGCCTTCAAATGCACCGCCCTCTATATTCGTAACACTATTTGGTATACTTACACTTGTTAAGCCTGTGCAGCCATAAAATGCACTATAACCTATTTCTGTAACACTGCTTGGTATACTTACACTTGTTAAGCCTGTACAACCATAAAATGCACCATCACCTATTTTTGTAACACTGTTTGGTATAGCTACACTCTTTAAGCCTGTACAACCATCAAATGCCCAAAAACCTATTTCTGTAACACTACTTGGTATGGTTACACTTGTTAAGCTTGTACAGCCAAAAAATACATAATCACCTATTGCTTCAACACTGCTTGGAATTACATATGATGAACCCTTTGCACTTGGATAGCCTAAAATTGCGGTTTTATTCTTGTTAAACAACACACCGTTTACCGATGCATAATTCTTGTTATTTTTGTCTACTGTTATGCTCTTTAAGCTTGTACAACCACTAAACGCCCAACTATCGCAATAACCATCTAGGTCGTCCCTTACTTCCATTGATATATCTGTAACACTGCTTGGTATGGTTACACTTTTTAAGCTTGTACAACCTTCAAAGCAGCCACGTGTTGCTTCATACTCACTTATTCTACCGGAAATTTTTTTTACACCGTTTGGAATATTTATTTCTGTCAAGCTCGTACAATAGCTAAAAGTACCACCGTAGAGAGCCTGAATATTACTGCTTTTTTCAAATTTTACGCTTGTTAAGCCTGTGCAGTCCATAAACGCATTCTCGCCTATTTCTGTTACACTGTTTGGTATAGTTACACTCTTTAAGCCTGTACAGCCAGAAAATGCATAATAACCTATTTCTGTAACACTATTTGGTATAGTTACACTCTTTAAGCCTGTGCAGTCCCTAAATGCCCAATCACCTATATATGTAACACTGCTTGGTATGGTTACACTTGTTAAGCCTGTGCAGCCTTCAAATGCACTCCAACCTATTACTGTAACACTATTTGGTATGGTTACACTCTTTAAGCCTGTGCAGCCTTTAAATGTATCATCATCTATTTCTGTAACACTGCTTGGTATGGTTACACTTTTCAAACTTGTACAACCTTCAAAGCAACCATACGGTGTTTTATCCTCACTTATTCTACCGGAAATTTTTTTTACACTGTTTGGAATATTTATTTCTGTCAAGCTCGTACAATAGCTAAAAGTACCAGCGTAGAAAGCCTGAATATTACTGCTTTTTTCAAATTTTACGCTTGTTAAGCCTGTGCAGCCAGAAAATGCATACTCACCTATATATGTAACACTGCTTGGTATGGTTATGCTTGTTAAGCCTGTGCAGCCAGAAAACGCATAATCTTTTATTTCTGTAACACCGTTTGATATGGTTACACTTTCCAAGCCTATGCAGTCGCTAAATGCACAATCACCTATATATGTAACACTGCTTGGTATAGTTACACTCTTTAAGCCTTTGCAATATTCAAATGCACTATCACCTATTTCTGTAACACTATTTGGTATGGTTACACTCTTTAAGCCTTTGCAACCATAAAATGCACCACTGCCTATTTCTGTAACACTGTTTGGTATGTTTATGCTTGTTAAGCCTGTGCAGCCATTAAATGCCCAATCATCTATTTCTGTAACACTGCTTGGTATAGTTACACTTGTTAAGCCTGTGCAGCCACCAAACGCATCACTACCTATTTTTGTAACACTGCTTGGTATAGTTACGCTTGTTAAGCCTGTGCAATTTCCAAATGCACTCCAACCTATTTCTGTAACCTTATACCCGTCAATAGTGCTTGGTATATCTACTGTTTTACTGCCGTTGTCGATGTATTTTGTTATGAGGGCAGTGCCGTCATATAATACATAATATTCAAAGCTGCCGCTTTTACCGCTTTCGGCACCGGCGGCAAACGGTATAATGCTGAATATGCCTATAACCATAATTGCCGACAATAACACAGAGGTTATTTTGTTTAATTTTGTCATAAGTTTTTCCTCCCTAATATAAATTCATTATTTAACTAATCTAATACAAAGCAAAGAGCTAAATCATATTATTATTGCCGTAAGCATATTATTATTGAAATCAAGGGCATAGCCTGTCTTAGTACGATACGGCAAATTTTACTTTTTGTCCCTCCTTTTTTTGCTGTTGTAATGAGCATATTTACTATTTACTTTGTATTTAATCCATACATTGCCAACGGATTATTTATTGTGCGGAATTATTGCATTCTGCACATATATTTAGGCAATGTGTTGATTAGCTTGTTGTAATTTACCTACAAGAACATTTTAGCAAATCATTTTATATAATTCAATATGTGACAGTGGGTGTGACACCAAATTTTTTATTTTGACTATTTGCATATATTGCCCTTGTTATTAGGGCGGTAAATTAGTTATAATGCACTATTATAATTAATTTTTGTTTACGCATATTATAAAATGAAGTTGAACATTTTTAAATAAAACTCAAATGATATTTTTGAGTATTTCTGTACAGTTAATTATATCTACTGCCATCAGCCATATTGGCTTTGCATATAAAGTAAAAAAAGTTAAAAGATCCCCCGAAAAATCCTGTTTGTTCAGGATGTTACGGGGGAAACCTTAAAAATACTTTTAAAATTTTGATTTTATTACATCAGTAAACCTTTGCCATATTTAGATACAATAAATCCTATTTTTCATAAATTCTCTTATACATTCGTTTGTACATTACAAGCAAACTAAATAACCACCTCAAATATAACAGCCCTCTAAAAAGCTACACCCTATCGGGTATAGTTTAAGCTTAGGTTAAATATTATACACCCTATCGGGTATAATATACATAAAAATTTATGATTAATTTAAAATACAACTAAGCCCCTGTACCTGCCTCCAATCGTTTGATTTTATGTCTGGCGATTGGAGGTAGGTATCTTTATGTCTGGAGAAGATGACCGTAGTATACTGTACAGGTATCACCGCAAAGCAACTGTTTTAATTATTACTCCACCATTAATTTATTAGTCTTTTTTAAGTATTTTGCCGTAATAAGTGAATTCAATCATCATGGCGAGTATATCGTCTGCCAATCAGAAACATTATATACGACAATTCTATAAACAATAACTTTAAGCAATCCTAACTATAAGGTTCCCATAAGCCTTAGGCTTACTATTTCCTGTTCCAGCTTAGCATTATTTTTAATCATAAAGTCAACAACATTTTTATATTCCCTTATTGCTTTCAGCTCCTGCATTCTAACCACATCATTTTCACTAAGTTTATGTAGACAGGTTTTGTAAAACGGATCTGCAAGTTCTTTTTCTGACATACAAAACAGCTGAAACTTTATACCCGTAATTTCGCAAAGATTATGATGTATCCATAAACCACCTGCATCAATATCACCAAAGTGCATATACTTTATGTTGGGGTTATTCTTATAGATCAGCTTTATAAAATCTCTTTGATCACGATTTGCGTAACCACCAAGATAAAACACAACTGTATCATCATTTTTATATCGTAAGTAAGATGTTCTGTTCTCAACCGTCATAAAGGTTGGCACTAAAAGTTTTACATATTCTATCTTAGGCAATTCTGAGGCAGTAAACTCGATACCATTATCAAAGCAACTAAGATCAACTTCTATACCGTTAATTTTAATTAACGCCCTGCCTTTTATAGACAGCTTTTGCGGTTCTTTAAATACATGATATTTTTTCAATATTTCATCTTTTAGTTCGTTTCATCGGATTGACTGTTATTATACTTTCTAAGCATTGTACAAACAGATTCTATTGTGTTATTTTCAAAAAACTTAGAATCACCATATACCTTTATTGAAACCTCACGAACATACAGGTTGGTGTCGTTATTTTCAATAAATGCCACAACTTTTAGTATATTATTCAGTTCGTCAATATCTTTAGGGACTTGCCTTTTCTCTAACTTTACTTTAAGTTCTTTACATTCTGCCTGACAAATCCTTGAGGCATTCTGATAGTGTTGAATTAATGCCGCTAGCTTTTTTATTTTACTGTCCTTTGGCACATAATTATACCGGCTTTCTAAATAATGCTCAATATTCTCTATTTGACTGTCCACAAGATAAATCCCCGTAAGTTCTGTTCCAAAAGCTTCTGTTTCTGCTATGACATATCCCTTATCTGAAAGATTTTTAACTACATCGTTAATTGCAGATATTTTCTCAAAGCTGCCATCATTTGCATGATATTTGTTATATAATTTTTCCGGTTTAATCTTTGTTCTTCTGTTGGTTAAGTTTTCACCCGTATCTTTTTTACTTTTACGGTATCCCTCTACAAGATAAACTAATAGCTTTTCTTCATAATCCATCGTTAAACTCCTTCATGCATTTCTACAATTCCTACCTCCATAAGGTTAGTTTCTGTTCTAAGAACCGGCAAAATAACCTGACACTCATTACCAATTAATTCAGTTTTATCCGGTGCACAGAAGATCATCTGTAAATTCTGATTTTTCATAAATTTAAGCATAGCCCTTATATTTGTCGGATCCATCTTTGCGAAAGGTTCATCAATAAAAACAAGCCTTGTAGAATTATTTTTATCATTATATATCATCAGCAAAGCTGATAATAAAATAAGCATATACGGAATTTGGACTTCTGCTCCTGAATTATACCCAGACTGTCTTGAGAGCTTGGACTTATTTAAACCATCATCATTTGTTACCAATATTTCATAATTCATATAGTTTCTATAATCCGCAAAACGCTCAATTTGCTCTTTATCGTTGCTCGAGACTATTCTGTTAATAATCCTTTTGATGTTCTGCTCCAGCTCTTCTCCTTTGTCATTGGAGTACGCCGTCATAGCGTCAAATGTCATCTGTGACTCCCTTGCACCCATATCTTCTCTTTCTTTCAGATATTTTGCATATTCAATAATTTTTTCATAATCCGAACCATCCTTTACATAGTTCACACTAAATGAATAAACAGATTTAAAATCAAGTCTGCTTAACTCGGCATTAATGAGTTTAAGATCATCCCTCGCAGCTTCACAGGACTTTAATACGGTAAGTACAAATTCATTTTTAAATATAGACTGATATTTTCTAGTCTGTTCTTCAAGCTTTTTCTGAATTTCCTGTCTATCATCCATCCAGATTTTGTTTTTTCTGCTCTGATACTCTGCTTGGGAATTAACAGTTGCCGGTAAATGATTTTCTGCGGTTCTTACTGCATTGTAAGCATACTGAGCTTTTTTAAGATTATCTTCTGTTTCACGAAGCACACGCTCTGCTCTTTCTCTGCCCTTAAGTATTCCGCCGGTTCCCCTTTCACCCGCCTCCAAAAAGTGTTTATAATCCTCGATTGCTTTTTTGTATATCGCATTACAAGTAAGTTTCCACTGATTCAGCCTATCTTCTGTCTGCACAATACCTTTTTGAGCAATATTATAATCATTTCTGCTTATATTATATTTTGTTTGCCGGCAAGATTTATCGTCCCTAATCCTATTCATTTCTTTTCCGATTGCATCAAGCTCCTGCCGAAGCTCAAACACTCGCTGGGACAACTGCATATATTCTGTATTATTATTTTGTGCATCTACCAAAGCCTGCAATTCAGACTGCTTTTTACTGTATTCTATTAGCACTTCATCATACTCTCTGCATGCATCATAATTACATTCACCAAAAAGTGCTAATTCCGTATCCAAGTATGATTTCTTCTTTTCTTCTGTCTTAAGGTTTTCTAAATATTCTTTTTGCTCACTTCTCAATGCTTCCAGTTCCTTTGCGGCTCTTTTCCTATTTAATTCTATGGTCTCCTGACCAAGGTAATAGGTCCTAATACTACGAGAACCTATAAAATAGCTGTCCATTGCAACAGAAACTTTGCCTTCTTTAGACATAGCATTTTCGTAATTTCTCACTTGATTGATACTAGCCGCATAGAATCTTCCCAACTGATAATCAAAATATTTCTTTGCGACAATATTTTTTATCTCTACAAACCGAGTTACAGAGTTTTCTACAGGATTAATATCCTTCTTCATTAAAAGCTTTGTATTGAATAAATGTGCATATTTATTTTTTGATGTATTCAGGATATCGTCGGCCAAATCATAGTATTCCGGTTCTACTAAAATTGTGTATCTTCTTCGACCTAAGTATCCTTCAATAACATTACGCCATGATTCATCGGTAAGCCCTATCACATATTCACATGCGAATCGTGCCTCCGACTTAATACCCCTTTTTTGAAATTCCCTATTGATTTCATTCTTCAATGCAACATAATCCGGAATTTCGGAAAACGTTGTTTTTTTAGCATCACAATCATCGATAGTCTGCTGACATTTCAACTGTTCGTCTTCGTTTTCTTCTACTGTATCACGAATTCTTGTTATTGCGCTTATCAGGTTATCTCTATAGACTCTTAAAAAATTCACAAAATCTTCCACGCCGTTTGCCTTTTGAGCAGCACTGTAAATGTCCGATGACAATGAGCAAAGCAGCTCCTTATTTTCAACATCATAACCATCATTATGCAGCCATGTTACAAGCTCACATATTCTGTTTTCAAGCTCTAAAAGGGACTTCTTTTCCTTTTCAAGAATACTTTTTCTGTTTTCTGTTTTTTCAAGGGCTGCTTGTGCTTCCTTAATTGCCTTTGCACAATCCAACTGGTTTAAGTTAAATCTTGCTTCTTCTAATTCAGAACGGGTTGCGTTCTCCCGATTCTCAATTACCTGAAGCTTTCTTTCGTCTTCCTCTATCTGTTTTTGAGAAATACTCATTATCCGTGCTGCATCTTCCATGCATTTTTTATACTCCAAAAATTTTTTGTAAGCAATCTTAATATCATCGGCTAAAATAGTATTCTCTCTGCGCTTCAGTTCATCAAAAAGAGTAAGTATCTTCTCTAATTCCTTAATTTCCGCGTCAATCGTTTCAAATGTTTTGGTCAGTTTATCAATATTATTCTTAATTTCTACAAGTTTTGTAAAATCAACTTTCCTTTCTTCCAACACACTTTCTCTAATGAACTGATCAATTTTAGCATTAGGATCATATGACATAATGCTTCTAAGCTTCCTTCTAAATGCAGCAAGCTGTCCTTCATTCAGCCTAAGTCCTGTACGCTGCATAAATTTTGCAAGTCCCTCCGTTGCCGAAAACATCTTAAGTCCATACTTTTTCTGCAGCTCCCCTGCGCTGTAAACAAATAAATCTGAACCATTACTGTAAGTGTGCTCGACTTCATTTAAACGCTTTCCTTCAATCACATATCTTTGTGTTAAAATCCCGTTTCCTGAATTTGTCTCAATAACTGTTCCCAAAATGAAGTATCTGTTGAACTCCTTTTCATGCATTTCAAGGACAATGTGAGTATAAACATTTGCCACTTTATCTGCAGGTCTCATATAAGAGCCGGCAGTTGCATCTAACAAGCCGCGTGTATAGGACGGAATTGTCCTGCTGCCCTTGTTCTCTGTGGATTTATTAAATACCGTATCCCCATACAATGCATATTTAATTGCGTCTAGCAGCACAGATTTTCCGTTGCCGTTCTTTCCTGCAATAAGAGTAAACGAACCCACAGGTACAGTAATATTGCTAAATCCATACCAGTTAATCAATCTTGCCTGCGAAAGGTAAATCATTCGTCTTCTTCCTCCTCCCCATCTTCTGTTTCGCTTTCTTCATCACTATCTTTTTTTATGTATTCTTCTGTTACAGTTTTGAACTGAGCCAAGTCCCAGCCAAACTGTAGCGACGGGTACAATGTAATAATTGCATCCTCAGAATTATCTTTTGAGTCATAATCAATAAGACTGTATTTTTTAAATAATTTTAAGGCTATTGCAAGGCCTTTTTTATCGGCATCAACCTCATAAGCCTTTAGCTTATCGATCAAATCTCCCTTAAGCACCTCATTTGTATAATTATGCTCAAGATTCTCCAAATAAATCTCCCAAAGTACCAGTAAAATATGATATTGCTCTGTAGAAAAGGTCACAACATTAGCACGTTTTAGTCCTACCGTTTCTTCATCTGCTTCATAAGGTTTTAGCATGGCAATTTTTATATTGGTATCAACCAATACATCAAATCCGATCATCCGTAAATAATCCGATATATCCTGCTTGTTGGACTCTCGCGCTATAAAAGAAAATAATTTTTCCTCTTTTTCTCCCACAATAAATGTAGACTCCAGCAATTTACGAACGCAACGCTTAAACAGTATGTTATTTTCTTCTTTTATGGAAATGTTTAGATTAATATCACTCATTTACTTCTCCTTTTTATCCTAATATTGCTTATCGTTGCAACTTCCGTTTCTATTGTTCCCTGTAAAAACTCAACCTCATAAGGAAACTCTCCGGAGCCGGAATATATAATACCGGCGGCCAGCATCATGGCATCATCCCGTGTTTTTATTATAGCCTTATTGGGTTCAACGCTATCTGCACCTTTAAACAATTTGTCAAAATAGGCTGTAGCTTGTTTAACTCCATATCGATCAGGCTGCTCATACAGCAGTTCTTTTGTAAGCCGAGCCCGCTCCTCATCAGTTAGCGTACTTGTAATAACCGTTGCACTTCCTGTATTTGAATTTCTTTTTTTCCTTCTTTCAATGGATTTACGCCCAATATATTTATAAGATTTCAGCATAAAGCTCTTTGAAACAGCTGTCAAGATCTCTCTTTTTTCTTCTGCGTCCAAATTCTTCATAGTCATTAGTAAATCATTTAAATATGACTGCATATTCACATTATTGCTAAGAACCATTAAAATTCTCGTAGAATAGAGGCTATAATATTTGTTAATTTTCTTATCAATAGAATCCATCTCTTTTACATAGTCATAACTAATAAAGCTTTTGATCTCCGCAATCTGCACTTCAACAGTTTCACGCGCCTGTGTTTCGGTTACATTATGTAAATCCCTATATTCAATAATCATTTTTTCATAAACACCTGTTTTTACAAGGCGTCTTAGCATTCTTTCTATTTCATAAATATATCCGGGAATTAGACCATCCTTTTTTATAAAGAAATAGTCGTTAAAAAAGGTCTTCATCATTTCATTTCGTATTAAAAACTGCCCTAATTCATTTGTTTCAGTTGTTTTAATAACAAGCTGCATAATAGACCTTATACTATCCTTTAGAACCAATAGTTCATTTTTTAAGTCAGACACATAACCTGCAACCGGAACTAAAATATTGGAATATGGCCTGATACTACGCCCATGATCTGCATTAAATGCTGAATTCAATGCATCATAAATTGCAAAAATATGGTTTGTAAGTACCGCACTGTTATCCCCGTTAAATATTTTTTCTATTGCATTAATAACCTTTCTGCAGTGGGGCGTAACCGCAGCAATATTATCACCATTTCTGCCAAGCTCTCGTTTTGAAATCCAACCGCAATGCCTAAAATACCTAAGCACAGCACTTGCATTTTCTGTTTCTGTTTTCTTACTGCTTATGTTTTCGTCTGTATTTCCGCTATTATCTTCATCCTCAACAGCGTATGCAAGATTGCAAAAATATAAAGCAACTATATCTCTGGCATCATTTTCATATAATAAGGATATTTGTTCCGATCTTTCTATAAGCTGCAAAATACATTCATAGTAAATTTTTTTATTTTTACAGCATAACGGATTAAAAAAATTTTCATAATCAATACTATCAAATAGAACCACTTTACACCCCTCTTTCTGATTAAACGCAAAGTTGCTAATCCATAACTATTGAGCACACTAATATAAAATAATGAAGTGAAGAATATATACTACCGTATTAGCAGGGCAATATTCAAAATTAAATCGGCATATTTATACGCTTTGGAGAGATTGCACTTACATTTTTGCAACAAGTTATCTATACTACTTTACAATGATATTTTTATTTTAGCTTTCTTTTTAAATAGATATTTTGCAATATTTACATATTCTATAATCTTCCCCTATGTAAAAAACTTGAACCGCAAGGCGGACATAATTTTAATTTCATTGTTATTTTTTCTATCATTACTGCTCTAAATTAGTCAATTGCAATAAATTGTATTTCTTCATACAATTTGTTCACCTTAGCCATATTATAATGTATGGTTAATGAAATTTCAATATAAATCACTAAATATTCTAAATTTACTACAAAATATAACGCAGGTACACATCAAAAACAGTAGTACCTGCGTTATTGTACTTTGCTCTGTGTTTACAGAGTTGAAAAATCAAGTTAAAAGAACATTGCTTTTACAGTTTATCCTTTTATGTACACTTAATTGGCTGTAGTTTGGCACTAAAATTTAGAGGGAAACATAAAATTATACAAAGGGGGATTTTTATGAATAACCATAACAAACTAAGCCGTAATACTCAAATATATATGGATAACTACTACAGTATACTTGATACTATGATTGAAAGAATGACATCACAAAGACCTACCGACAGTATATCTAACAACTTTATTGTTCGTATGATACCCCACCACAGGGCAGCAATAGAAATGAGTAATAACCTATTGAATTTTTCAAACTATGCTCCCCTTAGGAAAATAGCGGAAAATATTATAAAGGAGCAGACAAAAAGCATACGCGATATGGAAAAGATTCTGCGTCACTGCAAAACCGTAAAAAACACAAACAGAGATATGCAGCAGTACCAACAGGAATATTCCAAAATTGCATTAATAATGTTTACAAAAATGAAAAACACACCTGTCTGCAATAATGTTAATATTAATTTTATTAAAGAAATGATTCCCCACCACGAGGGTGCCATAAGAATGTCACAGAGCGCCCTAAAATTCGACATTTGTAACAGGCTTATTCCTATTTTACAGGCAATAATACAGTCACAGCGTAAGGGAATTTCAGAAATGCGTATATTGCTGGAAAAGCTTGAGAAAAATAACGGTTGTATGTAAAACCTGCCAGTATTCTCCGCAGTAGAAATACTGCCCTTAAAAGTTCTGTAATCCAATACACTTTGTTATCGGTATATTTTTATACACAATAGCTCTATCAAACCAACAAAAAAGCATTTTACATTGACATAAGGCACTGTATAATTTTCAGTGCAGCCTTAAAGCTTGCATAAATTAACCTGCAATGATATAATCGCTATATGACAAGGAGGTCGGTGATTAACCGGCCTCTTTATTTTTTGCAGGGAGGAAACCATATGAATTCATTTAAAAAGCTAAAGCCCCAAAAATCCTCAGAGTGCGTACAAGCTCTACAAAATCAGGCTAAACGCCCTATTATCGGTCTGCTGCCTTTGGTAGATACCGAAAAAGAGAGCTACTGGATGCTGCCGGGCTATATGGAGGGGATTATTCAGGCCGGCGGACTGCCTGTGATGCTGCCTCTTTCCGAAAATCCGCAGTTGATTAATCAGCTGGCAGAAGGAACAGACGGATTTCTTTTTACCGGCGGTCATGATGTTTCGCCCGAATTGTACGGTGAAAAGCCCATAGCTCAATGCGGAGAAATTGTCCTGCTTCGTGACAATATGGAAAAACTACTTTTGAAAAAAGCCTTAGAGCTAAATAAGCCTGTGCTTGGCATATGCCGAGGTATACAGCTTATAAATGCCGTTTTAGGAGGTACGCTGTATCAGGACTTGCCTGCACAGTACAGTTCAAATACAGAGCACCACCAAAGCCCTCCTTATGACATCCCCATACATACCGTTACACTGGATACCGGAAGCCCATTATACAGCCTGCTGGGAGCGGAACAGCTCGAGGTAAACAGCTACCACCACCAAGCCATAAAAGACCTTGCCCCTCCCCTGTCGGCAATGGCATACTCTTCGGACGGTCTTGTGGAGGCAGTATATATGAAGGGTAAAAAATTTTTGTGGGCTGTACAGTGGCACCCGGAGTTTTCTTATAAATCCAACCAAAGCAGTCAATTAATCTTTAAAAAATTTGTATCTCAATGCTGCTAAACTCAAAAACGGGTTTTAATTTTTAATAAATTTTCTTTTGGCACACGCCATAGGCTTCTCTGCGGCATACAGAAAGCACTTGTGCAATTAACTGCACAAGTGCTTAATTCGGAATTTATAAATTACAATATTAATAATACCCACCTATTATTTTAACGCAAGCAAATCACAATGTATATTTATACACATACACATAAGCAAAGCCACAACAGATACAAAATCTGTTGCGGCTTTGCTTGCTTATAATTGATTTTTAATCATGGTCAATGCCAAGGTTAGGGGCAATAATGAAATTGCCGTACAACACAGAAAAATTGCAATACTGTTTGGTAAAGCAACCCGGACTGCACTGCCAAGAAAAGTACCCTCCACCTTGCTGTCGTTGCTCTCGAAAGACATAAAGAAAGCCAGAAACATAATCGTAATACAAACGGATAAGTTCTTCAAATGCCTGCTTGTCGCCCCGCTGACATTTTTTTATCAGAGCTTTTTCGTTCACTGTTCCCACTCCCTTCTTATTTCACTTAATTACACGCAGAAGTTTTGCTTAGGTTGGTAGTTTTATAAGCATTATTAGTGTGCCTGCAACTATAAAAGCAAGCCCAATCGCCGCTTTTTTTGACAGATGTTCCTTAAACACCAACGCCGAAAAACCGATAGAAACCAAAATGCTCAGCTTATCAATAGGAACTACCACACTTGCAAGACCGTCCTGTAAAGCTTTATAGTAACACAGCCATGAGGCACCGGTGGCAATTCCGGACAGAATCAGAAAAATCCATGTTTTTGTACTTAGGTTAGAAATACCCGCCCCGGAGCCGACAATAGCCACCATCAGCCACGAAAATATCAGTACAACTACGGTACGAATTGCCGTGGCAGCATCAGAATCGGTTTTCTTAATGCCGCATTTGGCGAGGATTACCGTAAGTCCGGCAAAAAATGCCGAACCAAAGGCAAAAAGTATCCACATAATATTCGCCTTACTTTCTTATCCTTATAGTTATACGCAAAAGTAATAAAAAGGTTGGTATAAAATTTAAGCTTTTTCTGCGAGAATTTTCAAGTCAAACAAGTCTACACAAACTGTTTTTCTTAGTCTTTTCAGCTTTACCAACGCATTATTGAACCACCCTTTGGTGATTTATTGTTTCTTTTGCTGTATTTCAATGTATATTATAGCACATACATTCTTTAAGTAAAATTTTACTATTTCCTTGCTTTTACTTGACCTCCCGTGTTTCATACTTATGAGGAATTTTGAGGTGGTTAAATGTTTTATGGCAAATTCATCTTTATATACCGTATCCTACAGTTAAATTCCTTTTCATTTGTTTATATCATTTCGTTACATACATCATTCAAATAGTCCTGTTCTATTCATACTGACATATTCAAATTGTGTGATAGACTGTATGTGTCATTGGTTTTATTATTTATCTAATGTGCTCCGTTTTGTTTGTTTTTTTGGCGGTTAATAGCTGCTTATGCCCTATAAAACAGGACTTTTTTATTAATATTATTTACCGACGCTAAAGCCTGTAAACCCACCTGCATAGCAAGTGTTTTTTATATCTGTATAACAACACAAGCAAGCAGCTAGAAGCTGCTTGCTTGCCGGTTAAATAATTATTTTTACTTAGTTGCAATGCAAATGTTTGGGTACAAACATAGAGGCTTTACCCCTAATTATTATTTATTTTAATACCGCAACAAAGCCACAGTATACCAATACAGCAATTGCGCCTGCTGCCAGAATTATAATACCCGGCGTATTGCCTAAAACCAAGTCATGAAGCTTTTTATTTTTACAAACAAGCACTCCTACTATTCCGGCAACAATCAACAATCCGCCTGCGATTATGCTTTTCACAGCTACATCATAGTACAGTACATCTATGCTTTGAGAATCTCCCAAAGGCATATTAATGCCCTCATACTCCGACATACTTTCGGAAATAGCATTTTTTTCGTCATATGAAAGGGACTTTGTTGTTCCCTTAATTTCTAATCCGCCTTTATTTTTAGCTGTACAGTCACTGTTGAAGTTTTCTTCCTGCCAATTTTGAGACGCTCTTACTATTAACAAATCTCCATCACCGGTTAATGCCTCGTAATAGTAATCTGTTCCCAGTGGAATAAGTCCCCAAACACTATGCTCTGTTTCAATGATTTTATCAGCCGCTACAATTGTAGCCTTATAATATGTATTAAAACCGCATATATCATATACACCGCTTCCAATAAAATACACTACCGCTACAGCATAAACTAACCAATATAAAATATTCCTTAATTTTTCTTTCATCGCTAAATTATTCTCCCTCTTTTACAAAATTTAAAGCCTAAATGGAATTATGAACATCAACACTTTCATATAAATATTTATCAGGAACATTATAACCTATCCTTGCCAAGGTTTGAGCATAATTTTTGTCTTTTAAACGCTCCTCTGATTCCTTCAAAAGTTTATCCATTCTGCGCTTTTGGCTCCCTGTCAGCTTTGCTATAATCATAACAATTCCCGCAATAATCAGCAGTGCCCCTATAATAAAAAACAAAATTGACTTTAATTCTGCAGGAAACAAGGAATGGTAATGGTATCCTCCCCACAGGCAAAATCCCCTGTAAACAACAAATGCGCCTATAAGCATTAGTATGAAAGCCGGGATAACAGATTGGTTTTTATCCCTTACCCCCTCAACAGCAATCTCGTGGTAGCGAGTATCAACATACTTACAGCCACACTTTTTACAGGTTCTTATTGGGCTTCCATAGCGATATTCCTGCTTACTGTAATAGAAAAACTTGTGCCCGCAGCCGGGGCACCGGCCATTAGTAACCTCCAATTTTACACCTCCAACAATTTTCAATAATGGTAACATTATACTACACAGGAAATTTAATGTCAATTAATGCAGAAGACATTTAAAAAAATAAATACTTATTTTAGCTTTTTTTAAATACTCCATGCATTTTTAAGCAATTACGGATTTCTCTTATCGGCAGTTATTAACAACCCGTTCTTTTATGTAGATTTCGGAAAAATTGTTTTTGGCACATCTTAAAAACTCCATAATACTTCTTATGATAATATCCCTCGTTTTACTGTCGATATTTTTTAGGCTTTTAAAGATAGCAACAGGGTTTTTAATCAGGTTTTGGCTGAGATCATCAAAGTTTTTTTCCTCTAAATTATCAGTAAGTGAAAAAAGTGCATCAATGAATGCGGCACGCTGGTCAACCGACATATTATCTGCAAATTCTGTAAAGGTTTTGTCAAAAAACAGGCTTGAATTTGTTCTGCTGCTTAAACAAATCAGTTCCTTGCCGATTAGCTGCCACGAATATATATCATGCTGCATTATACCCTTTTGGGAGCTTTTTATTATTGTGTAATCCTCTCTATGCTCAAACATCATTCCAACAACAGATGATTGAGGTACATATGTATGTATTTTATCCTTGATAACATCAAAGCTTTTCATATTTACTGTTTTGCTGTCAAAGCCCGGACCGTCATGATTATAAACGGCAATTATTCTTTTGCGTACTCTGTCTTTACAAAAAGCTGAACCATACACTGCAAGATTGCCGCCCTTGGAGTGTCCGCCTACATAAAAATCACCCCTAAGCCTTTGTGCAGTATCCTCAATAAACTCAACCGCCATTTGCTGTGAGCCTACGGGAAACCTGCAAGACATATTAAAGTCCTCATGCCAGCCTACAAAGGAATGGTCAGTGCCTCTAAAAACAATAAAATAATGTCCGGGCTTTAGCATTAGTACAATAGCCGAAAATTGCTCTTTTTCTTCTTCATTAATAATATTTGTACAGCACATTAATTTTACATCGCCAAAGCGTATACTCTCGGCACAATAATTTATTAAATTATCGTCCTCCTTCCACAAAAGCTTTTCTCTGTAATTCTCCTGCTGAGTCAGCATTTTACATGCCTTTGAAAGCTTTATTCCGTTGTCTGATATTTTATCAGGAATATTTTCAAAGGGTAAATAGGATATTCTCGAGAAAATAAGTGCGTCTACATGGTTAAGTTGGTCTTTTTCAAAGCTTAGGTCTCCTCTCCACTGAATATAATCCAGTATGTTTGGCATATAAACACCTCCTAAATTTTATATATAGAAAAACCTATTGTAATTATAACATAAAATTGTATTGACATCAAACAGCTTTATGTATAAAGTATAAATAGCTCTTACATCTTCTATGATGACACACTCTGCTGAATTTATACTGTCAATAATATAAAAAGTATATTATTTATGAATATTAATTAATATTTTAAATATAATAT
>OMCF01000438.1_pt1 | contig 17325 bp, 10 predicted proteins | sample 1673791 | NCBI WGS metagenome assembly OMCF01 (sample SAMEA103958127, study PRJEB25191) | human gut metagenome | biome: human-associated habitat [ENVO:00009003]; feature: intestine environment [ENVO:2100002]; material: feces | place: Germany | collected 2013/2015
AATATACTTTTTCAAGATTAACAATTTTTATCATATTGAGAAATAGTTATAATGGAGATTCATTGTCTTACTATCTTTATTGAGATTATCAGCATAAGAAACATATCTAATAGAATTCATCTTATATGACACAGCTACACTTGTTGCAAACCAATTAGATCCTATTTCAATCACACAGCTAGATCCTTTATTCAATTTTATTGTTTTGATATCTTTGAGGTTCTTCCATTCTTCCGCATCTCCATAATTACACATCTTAGAATTATATTCGACTGTTATATTTTGATTCAAAGGATTTGTTACTTTTAAGGACCAAGTAAATCCATCTTTCTTAATAATTCTCAATCCCAAATAACTATCAGGCAACGAGCTATCGAAAAGAGTATTTAAAAAAGAAAAGATAAAATCATTTATTATTGTTCCTGCATTATAGTCTTCATATCCAGAAGTATGGATACCACAGACGAAATGATTTGCCAATGAAGTTGATACAAAATAAGGACTTCCGCTTTGACCTTTATAAGAATCTAAATCAGTAATATATTTATATTCAGTTTTATTCTTCATAGTACCGATAGAAGACCACATAGTTTTCGGTTTATCACCAGGATATCCGTAAGACTCAATCGTTGCACCTTCCTTATAGAAATTAGCTATTCTTCCATTCCAACCTAATTCATAACCAATATTTCTATCCAATTGAATGGCAGACCAGTCATAGTCAAAGCTCGTAGATTCGTAATATTTTCTTTGAATATAAGCAACATTAGCTTTTGCGTACCACTCATACGAAGAGCCTTTATCTACATCTTTGGATCCATCCGCACCAAAATAAAATTCTATTTTATCCGGAAAACAAGGATCAAAAATTCCATTATCTAAATCATTCTTTTTAGAGACATCAGTGCATACACAATGACCAGCAGAAAGCACAATATTAGGTCCCACCAAAAAACCAGTGCCCTTATACGTAAGAGTTACCTTTTTACCTGTTTTTTTATTTAGAACATTATTATAAGTCATCACCATTAAAGCTATCGTCCTGCAAGGATATTCTTTTGCTTCAGTATAAACGTAATTCCTATCATCATTTCCTAAAATAGTGCAATTAGATACTTTTTGATTATTATCTATTGAAGGTTTGTGCCCATCAACATAATAAGATTTTTCATCTATCCAATGTACATTTTCTGTTTTTTCCAATAAAGAAGTTGAAATCATTTTTTTTCTTTAAATAAATCACTATTGAAGAAATTAATATGCTTTGTCGTAAAATCAAAACTAGCCATATCCGGTTCATTACTAATATTATTAGATTTTATTTGTCTTTTGATTAAAAGATTCACATCTTTTTTAAAGCAGATTTCATCACGTTCATAATTAGCATTAAACCCTATCATCAGTAAAGATAGAAATAAGACAATTATTTTATTAAGCCTCTTAAACATAATTTAATCCCTTCTTTCATTCATATTTTATCACATTATTATGTCTTAAATAATAATTACAAAGCGGAAATGTATAGATCATAAATATCCTGTCAACCAATAAGATGTTAAATAACATAAAAACTGAGCCTTTCGGCTCAGTAATTCAAATAATTTGATGTCTATTTTCGACTCAGTTTTAGAACATAATAAGCAATATAAAGGACAAGTGCTAAGACTGTGAGACCCACCAAAGTATAAGTGATTGATAACAATGTCACTTTCCACCAAGGTGATTTAACTGAGACTTGATCACCGGCTTTATATCCGTTCATAGCATAAGAATAATTACAAATCACATATAAGATTCTATGAGCTGATTCCCTAACATTATTAGCAAAGGCAGCTGATGATTTAAAGCTATCTAATTTATCAGATCCACCCGAGCCTAAGAACAAATTAGTGCCGTTCATAAATCCATCTTGATAAGTCATGTAATAAGCACCATTAGAGCTTGCCATATCAGTAATCACATATCCATCAAAACCCCATTCACCTCTCAATAGAGTCTTTTGAAGATTAGAATCAGCACCTGCCCAAATAGATCCTACTCTATTGAATCCTGACATTACTGCATGACTATTTCCTTCATCGATAGCTAACGAATACTCAAATGGCTTCAATAAGATTTCTCTAGCTTCCTGCTCATTTAAGAACATTGAAATTCCATTTCTAGAACTTTCTTCTTCATTGAAAGCCAAATGCTTTATATGTGTTATAACACCTTTGTTTTGAAGTCCTTTGATTTCAGCAACTGACATCAATCCTGATAAAACTGGATCCTCACTGAAGTATTCATGATTTCTTCCTCCAAAAGGAGTTCTATGAATATTTACACCACCTGCATATATTCCAGTAATACTAGAATTGATGCAATCTTCACCAAAGGCATCACCTAATTTTTGAATAAGTTCCGTATTGAATGTGCTAGCCCAAATTCCTTCACTTGGAAAAGAAGTAGATGTTTTAGTCGAAGCTAATCCAGTAGGGCCATCATCTTCAGCGGTTGCAGGTTTAGATATACTAGTCAAAGCAGGTGTAGAAAACTGACCAGAAGTAATTAGCAAACTTTGATCCCCATAAGACATTTGATCTAATAATTGATCATACTTTTCATCATCATAAGCTATAGGATTTTCTTCAGTCGATTTCAATTCAGCAAGTGTAAGACCATTGTCTTGATTGTATTTGGGCATCTCTTCGCCGTTTTCTACAATAGTTTTGTTGCTAGATAAATCTGCCTTGATTCCATCGTTTAACGTTATGGTAGCTGCAGCTGTAGGATATGTTCCAGACCAATCGTTTCTTGAAACATAAGTGACTGAATTATCACCTCTATTCGAATACTTGTTGATGTCAGCTTCATCGAATAAATTTGTGATTTTATTTTTCGTATGAGAAGAAACTGAATAAGTAGTAGCGTCAAATGTTCCTTGCTTATAAGTAAAGACAAATTCGCTATTTCCATCGTCATCCATCTTATTAGATGTATTTGCTACTGTTTTGCCTTCATAGGATAATAAATTATTGACTGCATCATGACTATCTTTGCCGACAATCAAATGATAATCACCATCATCGAGAATATATGTTTTAGCTTTATTGGAATCATAAGACTTAAAATCTTCTTTCTCGATGATGATATTTAATGTCTCTTCCTCATTTGGATTTAATTCTTTTGTCTTAGCAAATCCAACTAATTCAACACTACTTTTTTCAACTAAGTTATCTTTATCGTAGTCAGTATAAGGCTTATTCAAATAAACTTGAACAGTTTCTTTTCCTTTTACTGATCCTGTGTTTTTTACTTTTACAGATACATCGAAACTCTTTCCATCATCTGAGGTAGTTACAGTCATATCAGAATATGTGAAATCAGCATAAGATAGACCCGTTCCAAAAGGATAGGCGACTGCAGATGAATAATCGAAATCACCTACATTCTCTCTTCCAGTCACATAATCGTAATATCTAGTCTCGTAATATCTATACCCAACATAGATTCCTTCTACATTGACACCATAATGGCTTTGAGTGTCATTCAAGCCATCAGCGTTAGCGTAAGCTTGAGAGAAAGTTTGACCAGGATTCTTAATCCAACTAGCCATGGCAGGAGAAGAAAAATTTTCGTAAAGAAGAGTGTCTGACATTCTTCCACTAGGATTGATTGTACCTGTCAATGCTTCACTAACAGCATCGATTCCATATGTTCCAACATTTCCAACCCAAAGCATAGCATCAACTTCGATTCCTTCATTCTTCAAAAAATCGACTTGAATCATTTGAGATGAATTCAGTAGAACTATAATTTTCTTAACTTTTCCAGCTTTTTTCAAAGTGGTCATCTCTTTAAGCATCTCGATTTCTTGCTCGCTCAAAGACAAATAACTTCCATCTACAGTATCTGCATTCTTTGTGTTGATATCTTTTCCTTCACCTGAATCTCTAGATATAGTAAAGATGACGTTTGAATATTCATCGATAGTATTCAATACATCTTGAGAATAATCAGAAAGTCCAGCTTCTTTAACTTTGTAATTAGCACCTTTTGTTGTTCTTTTAAACTTCGATAAATCATTCTTAACATAGTCCCACAAGCTATTATTAACTTCCAATCCAGCATCTGTTAAAGAAGTTTTTAAATCTTTATAACTTGTTGTATCAGCTTTTGATGATCCGCTAGTTGCATAATTGAAATTGACTGATCCGTTGAATAATAAACTAACTTTAGAACCGCTAGTCAAAGGAAGAGCGTTATTGTCATTCTTCAATAACACCAAACCTTCTCCTTCAACTTCTTTACCTGTTTCAGACAAATAATTCTTCAATTCATTTTCATCAGTATAATCTCTTTTGAAATAAATAGAATCATCATCACCATCTGATTTGATATCATTTTTGATTCCTAAAGATTTATTTATTTGGCTTTCATTTTTTATTGCTACATCAGTCAAAGCTGAAAACACACAAAGAAATGAAGCACAAGCTAACAGTGATCTTTCTATGATTTTCTTTTTTAATATATTCTTCATTGATTTTCAGCCTCCTTGATTTCGACTTTGACATCTTCCTTTTCTCTCTTTTCAAAAAAGAAAGTGAAGATTGACGATATAAAGCTCAATGCTGAGAACAAACAAATCATTACGAATGTAGAACTGATTCCTGTTGTATCTATTCCAACAAAAATATTGGCTATATATGTATCTTGAGAAACTAAATATTCCAAGAATCCATATAAAAACATTAAGAATGGTAAATACAAAGTTATTCTTAACTTAGGTAATATCAAAGATACCACAATGAAAGCAAGTCCAAGGGATAAGCCCAGTATTACATTCAAACTCAAATTAGGATTGAATTCAGTAGTTCCATTAGTCGTATAAAGAATCAAAGCTATCAATCCAAAGACAAAACTCAGTCCATTGAAGATGAATAGGAACATATGCTCCTTTAAATACTTCAAAATCATAGATTCCTCCTGCAATTATTGAATATTTCCTTTATATTCAGTCATCGTCAAATTAGCATCAGTAGTGATGTAAATACAATCGATCATAGGAGCAGTAGCACCCATAGATCCTGCTCCAACTTGAGGAGATTGATCATTATTGACAGTCAATTTGATGGAATTCTCGCCTTTCTTCAAATTGATAGTATTGATGTAGTGATTTGTGAATGGACGTTTTTCTTCACTAGCCATATCAGTGACGACACCGCTAAATGTGATGTCCTCATAACTGATTTCTTTATCGTTTATAGAAACAACAAAGTCATCACTAGTAATACTGATGTTGAAATACTCAGCAGATAATCTCAACTGCAATGAAGCACCAGTTACATCAGCATCTGAATTAATTTTGAATTCGAGATAAGCTCCATTGTAGTAAAGGTTAGTGACATAGTATCCGTTAGAAGCTTGAGCTTTTACCTTGTCACTATCTTTTCCGATAAGCATCTTTCCAACTACGTTATTTGAATATCCAACACCTAATTTATTTCCTTGTGCATCACAAGTTTCATCAGTATCAGGATCAAGACCAGTCAATTGAGTATACTCAGCTTCGAATGTGTAGCTCTTCTTCCATGATGCATATAATGAGACATTAGAATCCTGACGTTTCATAAATGAGAATTCTTGTGTGCATGCGGCATCGCTGTACCAACCAGAGAACAAGTATCCATCTCTTGATGGATCTTCAGGTTTAGTTACTCTGTTATTCTTTTCAAAGTAAGATGTTTCATAGATTTCAGAAGGAGCACCTTCAAAGTTATAATAAAAAGTTGCTACTAATGAATTTGCACTATCGACCCAGCCTGCATAAACAGTTGTCGATTCAGTTATCGAAGTATCAAAATCGAATTGGGAAGTCTCGTTTGCATCAACATACCATCCCGTAAAATAGAATCCATCCCTCGATGGGTCTTCAGGTCTAGTAACTTTTCCGTTCGATTCAACTTCTTGAGTGAAATTAGTACATCCATCATAATTCAAATCAAAAGTAACAGTATATTTTTGTACTTCTGAAGGAATATTACTATTGGAACCGTCATTTTTGGATAATGCACTAGAGTTATTGCTAGAACATCCAACACTCATCAAAGATATAACAGCCATTAAAGGAACAAACAATTTATTTATTTTCATATTTATAAACCTCTTTATATAACAAGAAATATTGAACCCATTTCGGGTTCAATATTTCCTTAACGAGTCGACTTTCGATTAATGCTTCTTAAGGAAGAAGAACAAACCAATGCTTACACAAGCAGCGACTAATCCAACACTACCGATAGCTAATCCAGAAATAGCTAAAGCATCATTGCTCTTCGTTTCAACTTTAGTATCTGTATCAGTCTTTGGAGTATCATCAGCTTTCTTGATTTCTTCCCAACCAGCGTAATAAGTTACATTTCCAGTAACCTTGCTAGACAAATCAGCTGCATTGGTCAAGTTAGCATCAGTGTACCAACCAGTGAAGACATATCCAATCTTAGTAGGATTATTGAATGCGGCTATGGTTCCATCCTTTTCAACTATTTGGCTGGAAACTGCAGTTCCACCATTGGTGTTGAAATTAACGGTGTATGTTGTAGCCAAGGGCTTCTCACCTTCTGCAATAGTCATCGAGACGGGGTAAGAAGCAGTAGTTGTCGTATCTCTTCCACCACCGAAAGGACCAAATCCACCAGAGCCTTTCTTTACAGCTGTGACCTTTACAACGAAATTGAAGGTTCCACTTTCAGTAGGAGTTCCACTGACGGTTCCATCATCGGCAATAGCAATTCCGTTAGGAAGATCACCAGACTCGAGTGAATATGTCACAGTATCATACTTTCCACCGGCAGTAGTGAAGGTAGAAGAATTGATCTTGGTCATGAACTCTTGTCCAACCTTCATGGAATTGACATCATCACCATCAGCATCAAGACTAAATGCAGAATTGACATTGATCTTAAAGTCAGCAGTCTTCTTGACATATCCATCGACCAAAGCTTGAACAGTGAAATTGAATTCACCATCTTCACTTGCAGTACCTGTGATTTCTCCGGTGTTGGAATTGAGTGTCAATCCGGCAGGTAGTTTTCCTCTGGTGATTGAATAAGTAGCATAACTACCATCAGTCAACTTCTTATCATCTACAGCAACGCTCAAACCTGAAGCTTTCTCATATTGATTAGCACTCAAAGTTGTACCTTCATAAACTAAGGTAGTGTATCCGTTTTGCATACCAGTGGTATCTGTTCTGTTCCAAAGGACACGCATAGCAGCCATACGAGTGTAGTAATACTGGTTAGGTGATTCTTCCAAAGCACCATTCTCGCCAGTCTTTACATCGACTCCACCTTTACCATTACGATAAGAGGTGTTCCATACTCCAGAAGGTGTTTCGTACCAGGGGGGTGTACGAAGCTCGAGTTCACATCCAGCTCTATTCATCATATCGGGAGATGTAATATCGATCCATCCAATGTATCCATCTGTATCCAAGGCACCTCTCCAACCCCATTCCTCTTTATAAATTCCAGTCAAGAGGTTGTAGTTGTTGGTGTTAGGAATTCCAGATACATGACCATATCCGACCATACCAGCTTTAGAATTACCTTCCTGGAAAGCAATTTGGAATGACTTCAAATCATTCTCGCGCATTGTCTGTTCGTCGATCCATTCATAAGTTTCACCACGATGAGTTTCCTGATCATTGAAAGCAATATGTTTGGAATAAGCGACAACACCTCTAGATTGTGCACCTTGAATTGCGTAAGAACCAATAGTTCCGCAAACGAAGGCATCTTGTGAATAATACTCAAAGTTTCTTCCAGAGAATGGTGAACGATGATAGTTGAATGCAGGTCCGTACCATCCTGTATCACCTTCAAACATACACATATCGCCCATGATTTGGCCTTGCTTATAGATGAGTTCTACATTGAAGGTTCCAGCGAGCAAAGGTGAGTCTCCCCATTGGAATGTGTTGTTCAAGTTAGTAGGTCCATCTGCTTCAAAGTCTTCAACTTTTCCAACATTGTCGAGAGCAGTTGTCCCGTAACCACCATACTCGACTACTGATGCAATTTGATTCCAAGTCAATTGATTCATGAACTCAGTCCAAGCTTGCTTTCCAGTTTTTCCTTGGAACTTACCAGAAGCGATTACTTCATCGCTTTCATAATCGATTCCAACCATATCGCTGAATTGAATATCGGCCTTGGTTGTTGAATCAGTGGATTGAGTCCAGTCTAAAGGAATGTTCTCATTAGTGATGTACCATGGATCAGATTCCTTATCCTTGCATCCGGAATCATTAGCCCAACCCAACCAATAGGTTGTATTGGAGTACCACTCCTTCTTGAAAGTTCTATCAGCAGCAGTAGGAGCCTTAGGGAATGTGCCTTCAAAATCTTTTCTGGACATGACAGTTTGTTCAGAGGCACCATCAGCCATGATTTCTTTAGTTCTCTTTGAGTTGAAGTAATACTTATGCTCAGTTGCATTAGCATCAAATTCTTCTTGATAAGTGAACTTGTCACTAACTTCCTTCAAAGAATAATCATCAGCAGTCATATGAGCATCTTCAGTTAATTTGAATGAAAGCTGATCATATGCGTCTACAGTAGAACTTAAATCAGTAGAACGATCGAAATGAGAGGAATCCATGACTCTCAAAATATAGTCACCTTTTTCAAGAGTATATCCACCATGTAAATTAGATCCATCTTCACCTACGAATGAATAATCAGTGTCCCAACTTGCCATATCTTGAGTGTTGAACTCAATTGTGACAATCTCAGATTCACCAGGTTGAAGCATTCCGGTCTTCGCAAATCCAACAATTGTGTGTTCAGCCTTCTCAATCTTTCCAGTATATGGTGAATGAGCGTAGAGTTGGACAGACTGTTTTCCTGCGACAGTTCCAGTGTTTTTGACTTCAACTTTAACTGTCATCTTATCGATGTTTGCTTTCTTACCAGCAGAATTTGCCAAGTCAGAAGCATCAATTGTATCACCATTGTTGACCTTGTTTCCTTGAGAAGTCTCAACGGAAACAATGTTCATCGAGAATGATGTATAGCTCAATCCGAATCCATAAGGATATACGACATTGTTTTTGTACCACTCTTCACCTTGAGATGCATTTTGATCATACATATCAGCATACCTAGTCTCGTAGTACTTGTATCCAGTATAGATTCCTTCTTCATAATCTATCGAATACATAGTGTAGCTGAGATCAGAACCATCATATGATTTAGCGCCATCCATCTTGGTGTTATATGGGTAGTTATCAGGATCATCATCACTCTCACTAGCAGTCATCATTCCGCCGGGGAATCCACCGGGGAATCCACCGCTTCCGCCACCACTTTGGACTGTTCTCTTCTCAGGGTCGAGCATAGTTGAACTGGCATTGACCTGAGAGTTATCACCAAAGTTGTACCACACAGGATCTGCTGTATGATCTACATCCCATTCATCTTGAAGTCTTCCTGAAGGGTTGACTGTTCCATTGATAATCTCGCCCAAAGCAAATATTCCATTCTTACCAGGACGAGATACATCGACGATTGCATTAATAGCATCATCGTTTTGAAGACCTGCGACTTCCATAGGATTGGAAGTATTCAACACTACTACGATCTTCTTATAATGAGCTTTGACCAACTTTACCAAAGCTTCTTCACTATCGGTGAGCATCAATGAATGCTTGTAACGTTTAGTTACAGTTTCACCTTTCTCGACCACAGTCTTCTCTTGAAGAGCTTTATGAGTATCAGTTTCACGATCTACAGTCTCAGATGTGACTGTTGATTGATCGCTTCCTTCACCTCCAGCACGACTCAATACGATGAAGGCAGCATCGTTGTAAATATCCAACGAATTCATGACTTTACCATTGAATTCTGTTATTTCTTTACCGATTGCTGAGGAATCAGCATCATAGACAGATTTCAATGTCGGATTGACTTTGAATCCAGCTTTAGTCAATGAATCAGCGACACTTTCAGTAGTGACGCTAGCACCCATATCGAAAGCACCACCAGTTGAGCTTCCACCGACCAAAGAATCATTTCTAACGCCAAAAACGGATACTCTTTCGTTTCCGGCCAAAGGCAACGTACCGTCATTCTTCAAAAGTACTGTACCTTCCTCAGCAATTTCCTTGTTGAGTTCAGCTGCAGCCACAAGACATTCATCCACGGAGTTGTAGTCGTTGTAGTACTTACCCGGAGTATGTACTACATTAGCTCCCAACGCCAACATGGAAAGAACCAATAAACTTTTTAGCATGTTCGCTCCTTTTCTATTTAACGCCTGACGACGTTGAGATTGTAATTTTTTAGAAAGGGGTTACAGCTAAAACTTTATCAATGGTCTAAATAATTTTGATGAAAGGAAAAAGCCGGTCGACGAATGGTCGACAAGCTTCGCCAAACGGCATTAAGTTTCAATTAAACTACAATGGAAGAGCTCTTAGTATTCAGCAATTTCAGATATTCTTCTCTTACTTCCTGTAGCTTTCTTCTAGCGATAGGTAGCTTATCACCGTTATCCATTATCACTTCTTTATTGCCTATCATTTGAATATGCTCATAATTGACTAGATATCTCTTATGAATCCGGATAAACCCAAACTTCTTGATATTGTCATCCAAATAGTTCATCGATGATGACAAAGTCAGAGATTCTTTAACTCCTTTTTGATAGACATTTTGATAATCACCATACGCCTCAATATAAAGGATGCTATGAGATTGAAGATGTATTATCGATCCTTTAGTGACAATATCTATAGATCCTTCTTCATCTCTGCTTTTTAACTTATTAGAATATCTACCTACAATTTCATTTAAGTCTCTTGAAAATGCACTCTTTCTAATAAACCCAAATGGATGAACAATCAAAGAGTCAAAAACTCTATCCTCCATGGCAGATAAAAATACGATGTCAAATGTCTTCTTCAACTCAACCACTTTCTTTCCCAATTCTATTCCATCCATCTCAGGCATATCAATATCGAAGAAGACTAGATCATAATTATTTTTTTGCAAGTCATCCAAAAACAATTTAGCCTTTGAGTAAGATTTCAACTCAATCTCAACACCATTATTCTCGAAAGCTTGAATTATAGAAGCACCGGCAGCTTCCAATGAAAACTTGTCATCATCTACATAGGCTATATTTAGTTTTATCATGCATATCACTCCTTTTCTTTACTCATATTCAATAAAGCCATAGCTAAGAATGTGCTGTCTTCTACAGTAAAAGCAGCATATCCGTTATATTTCTCACAAACGGATTGAATGATTATATGACCCAAACCATGATTCCTTGTATCATTCTTAGAACTATTCATCTTTTTAAGTGATTCTTTATTGAAGTTAGGTAGTAGAGGATTAGATACTGAGATATATAATCCAGCGCCTTTAAGAACTATATCGACCTTGACTTGAGCTTTCATCTTATTTCTATTGATATATTCCAAAGCATTATCAATCATGTTGGTTATAACTGAGCATAAATCATAATCACTGATGGGCAAAACCTCAGGAATTGCCACATGAACATCCAAAGGAATGTTCAAATCGTTGGCCTTGTACATTTCTATATTTATAATCGTTGAAATGCCCTTTTGAGAACATGAAAACATATTTAATGATGGTGATAAGGAAGCACTCATCTCATCAAAGTATTGTTTCAATCCATCATAATCACCTTGTTCCAACATCAAATTCATAGTTGTCAGTTGGTTTTTGAAGTCATGCCTTACTTTCTTCAAATCATCCATAGTCTTTTGCGATATTTGCATCATGTTTTTATCGAACACTAGCATTCTCTTCTCACTCTCCAAAACTATTACTTTTTCTCTTTCTCTACATAAAAAGTAAACAGAAACATAGCTAGTTAAGATGATTAGGTATAGCAATATCAAAGATAATGAAATAGGAACAAAATCGCTGACATCATTTTTCATAGCATACTTGATATAACTATATACAAATACAGTTCCGCAAACAGAAGTTACCAAGATTAACACGACACTGACCCATGGAATATCGTGAAAATGATGAAGGGTGAGTTTTCGCATCAACAAAGCCATCAGTACTATCAAAATAAAGAATGGAATCCTTATATATGCTATTGCATTAGTTCCATAAACAAATTTTTGAATCGACGATGCAAACTCATTGATCAAGATTTCACATGAATAAAATGTAGCAAACATCATAACTTTGCTCTGCCAATTATATTTGCAGAAGATTAGCATGAATGAGAGAGTCACTATGAAATAGCTAATAGGAAAATTCAATCCTGCAAGAAAAGTCCAATAATCTGCAATGACAAACACCAAGAGATTTATCAATATTCCACATCCGAACAACCCAATCATCTTCAAACAAAATAACAATATTGATTTCCAATCCTTCTTTGGAGGACAAAATATCCAAGGAATAGAAAAACTCATAGCTAATAATTCGGCTACAAAAGAAAAATCAAACACAATGTTAAAGAAATCTATAAAAGGTTGCATAGTACAAGGCCTCTTTTCAATTATAACCATGAAAACTAAAAAGAAACAAGTAATCAATGGCTGTTGATTACATTTGTTGGGTTTCCTCTTAAAGCTTTATAGCTAGAAGCGATAGAAGATATAAAACCTAATGATAATATCAGAAGGATAATGATCAACAAATAATCAGCTTTTATCCTAAGAATTGAAAATCCTAAATAGAAATAATCAACAAATAAATCAAATGCAAGTATAGAAAAAATAGTAATAGCTAATTCCAAAACGGACAATACAAAGAATAGACAAAATACAATTTTAATAATTCCGCCTTTAGAGCATCCCAAAGACTTTAGTATTCCTAGATTATGATCTAAATCTTTTATAGCTGAATAAAGCAATGACCAACTTATAAAAATACTGATGATAAATAAAGCTAAATAAATTAATTTTTCTATCAAAGAAGGAATAGCGGAAAACATAATATGATTCTTTTTATATTCAAGTTCATAAGACATAGATGTGAATATTCGAGTATCAGGAGCATCAGTTAAACTCTCCTTATCAATATCGTTTAAGAAATCCATATCTTCCTTAATGTTACCTTTGATTTCATATATAAAACTAACAAATCCATTCACAACATTTGTTTTTTCTTCTTCACAATCTTTTGAGACATATACGTAACCAGACAGAAACTCTCCATTCAAAAAAGATTTATCCTTTTCACTAAGATTTTGATCTTGACCATCCACCTTAAGAAAAGAGTGATTCTTTAAAAATCCATCCAGTTCATGATTGGTTGCGGAGAAGATTCCGACAATCTTCTTCCCTTGATATTCTTTTCCAATCAAATCATCGACTGACTTTAAATCATTCTTATGGAAATCATCGTATAAATCTAATCTATACTCAGTACTATGAAATAAGATCTCAGCGCTTATATCAGATATAGCACATTCGTCTTTATGGATAGGAAATCTACATTCAGTCTCAGGCTTTAATTCACTATATCTTTCCAAATATGGAAAATTGCTATCAACCTTAATAGCACCTTCGTTACTAGCTATGTAAGAAAAACATGAGTCTACATTTGTATCGTGGCAATAATTATAGAAATTAGAATATCCACAATCACAAACATCCCATTTTCTAACATTGTGCCTTCTAAACACGTCGTTGAGATATAGCTTTGAAGCCTCAGGAGAATACACTCCTGTATCCGTAGTCAAGAAAGCAGTCTTAGTTCCGCTGGAATACAATGACCTGAGCAGTCCCTCATTGACCGGCGTCATGCATTGATAGTAAATGGAGAAAAGAAACAAGGTGACAATCTGCAGTACCAAAGATACAAACAGCCTAACCTTCTTTTTCCACAAGGACCTGAACACCAGCTTCATGGTGTTTGAAAAGCCAAGACGTCCTTTTCTTTTACTATCGAATTGCTTCTCAGTGTTTTCTTCAATCTTATTTATTGTTTTATCCGATATGACATCCCCATCCTCAATCTCTATGATCCTGTCCGCTAAGGAAGACAGCACATCAAGATTGTGCGAAGAGACTATCACCAGGCAGTCCTTTGATATGTCCTTAAGCATCTCACCTATATGCTTTGAGTTCTCCTCATCCAAGGCGGCGGTAGGCTCATCCAAAATCAATACTGAAGGATTCTTCAGAAGCGCTCTGGCGATGGATACCCTTTGCTTCTGACCACCGGATAATTCCTTGGGGTGTCTGGACAGGAAGTCATCCATTGATATCTCCGTGTCAGGAAGATTGACCTTCTTCAGCGTCTCTATTATTAGATTCTTGTCATACTTCCTTCTGGTTAAGTCGAAACTGACCTCCAGGTTTTCCAATACGGTTAGCTCTTCTATCAGATTCAAATCCTGAAAAACGAAAGATGAATAATAGTTCCTATATGAATCCAAATCCTTCTTCTCAAGCTTTTCACCATCGACAATTACGTCGCCGCTTGTCTGGCAATCCAATCCGCCCAATATGTTCAAGAGCGTGGTCTTTCCAGACCCGCTCTTCCCACAAATCAAAACCAGGTCCTTGTCAGGAAGTTCCAGATTCACATTGCTTAAAGCTTTCTGGAAGCTTTTATTCTTTAAATAATATACTTTTTCAAGATTAACAATTTTTATCATATTGAGAAATAGTTATAATGGCAATCCATAGTCAATTTTTGACTATTTAAATTATCAGCATAAGAAATATATTGTTTACCACTTTTAGTTTTTTTGTTGAATTTATAATTCTTAGAATTGAAATTTTCACCTTTAACAGAATTGAAATCATAATTAACCATATTGTAGTCTTCACTAGTTTCAATCGGTTTTACGTTCATTCTTCTTTGCCTAATCGACGAACAAACTTCTTTTTTATACTTGGAATCCACTATGTTTCCAGCACTAATGAACAAAGTCATAGAAAACAAAGACAAATAAGATAATACTCTTCTTACTTTATTAATTCTAACCATATCACATGTCCTTTTTTCAATGTAATTATATCATTTTTAAAGAATACAAATAATAAATCTGTAGTATTTTGCTTTTAGTTATTTATTGTTTTGATTGCTTTTTGTTTTATTGTTTTAGCTGTACTTAATAATGAAATGACTAATCCATAAATCAAGATCAAAAGCAATAAAGCAAAGACAAAATCTATTTTAATAACAAACGCAGGGTAATAGAAGAATAGTCCGTCCATTGAATAGTCAAAAATTGTAACGGCAAATAAGACAACCATATATTGAATCAAACTCAAAGCTAAGCAAAAAGCACATGACAATAATATGATTCCATTTTTAGAGCATCCCAAAGCTTTCAATATTCCGATGATATGTTCTGTATTTTTAATGACAGAATGGAATAACAATATAGAGATCAATAAAATCAAAGCCAACAATGAATAGCAAATATACATTAATGCTTCTTTTTGAAATGAAATATCATAAAGATAATTTACTTCATTGCTAAATCCAGACATGGGGCAAAGAATATTAGCTACATATACAACACCTTTTTCTTTATTCTTGAATGAATTCAAGAAATTCATATCATCTATTAAATTTCCTTTCAATTCATATAATGCTTTCGATGAAATGTTCTCACCTTTAGAATATGTAGGAGATACAAACACATAATTAGACAAAAAATCTCCTAAAAGATAAGAAGTATCTTGTTTATCAAATTCTATTTTTTCATCGATAAATTTAGGATGCTCACTCAAAAAGCTATCCAAAGAATTATCTAACACCGTATAAATTCCAACTATCTTGCATCCATTGTAATTAAGACCAATCAAATCATCAGGACACTTGAAATTCGTCTCTTCATATATACGAGACTTCGAATCATAAAACTGATGGCTGCTCATTATTATCTTTGCAGTTAAATCTGTAATTGCTACTTCATTATCATTTATTGGATATCTACATTCAGTCTCCGGCTTAAGTTGATCATATCTTTTTAAGTATTTAAAATCACTATCTATTTTAATGGCATTATAATTAGTCACCACTCGGCTATAGCTTTTTCCTTTTTCATTGACATACTCTATTAAAGCTTGATTTGAGAACTTACAAATAGACCATTTCTTGATATCTGATTTTTTAAAATCATCATCCGATAAATCATATTTAAAACCATAATTACCTATATATTTATAGACTTCTAAAAAAGCAGTCTTATTTCCACTTTTATATTGTGTTCTTAATAAAGCTTCACTTTGTGGAGTTGTTAATAATTGATAGCATAGTGAAAGACAAAACAATGCGACTATATTTAGTATCAAAGTGCTTATCAATCTTTTTCTCTTTTTCCAAATAGATCTGAACACAAGTTTGATTGTATTTTTAAAACTGAGCTTCCCACCTTTTCTATTTTTAGATTCGGCACATTTAGAATCACTTATATTGATGATCTCATCATTTACGATTTCACCTTTGTTCAATTCAATAATTCTATCAGCATAGCTAGAAAAAAACTTTGTATTATGAGACGATAAAATCACAAGACAATTCTTTGATACTTCTTTTAAAATTTCACCTATTTGAATTGAATTATCCTTATCTAATGCTGAAGTAGGTTCATCCAATATCAAAAGCGATGGATTTTTTAAAAGAGCTCTGGCTATTGCGACTCTCTGTCTTTGTCCTCCAGACAATTCCTTAGGAAATCTACTCAAGAAATCACTCGATTCAATATTAGTGTCTGGAAGATTTACTTCTTTTAAAACTTCTATGACTCTATCTTTATTAGGCTTTTCTCTGATTAAATCAAATGTAATTTCTAAATTTTCTAAGATAGTAAAATTGTCGATTAGATTTAAGTCCTGAAAGACAAAACTCGAGAAGCTATTTCTATATGAATCCAAATCTTTCTTTTCTATTTTCTTTTTATTGACATATAGATCTCCGCTTGTTTGACAATCTAATCCTCCAAGTATATTTAATAAAGTAGTTTTACCAGATCCACTTTTTCCAGATAGAAGAACTAGTCCTGTGTCAGGAAGCTCAAAATTCAAGCCTTTTAAGACTTCAAATCTTCTTCTTTTATCGCCATATACTTTTACTAAGTCTTGTACTTTTATCATTTTTATCGATTAATCTGTTTCACGATACATTCTTATATTCCATTATTATTATTTTCATTATAACATAACAAAATAAGCCAAACTTATAATCATTATTATTCAGTCTTCACTATCTATAACATTGACTGGTTTCTTAGTCATAGCCTTTGTTATTCCTATTATTGATGGAATCAATCCCTCTGTAATAGTAAATAATAGTAAAACTAAAACATAATCATATTTAATTA
>OMCF01000441.1_pt1 | contig 17173 bp, 9 predicted proteins | sample 1673791 | NCBI WGS metagenome assembly OMCF01 (sample SAMEA103958127, study PRJEB25191) | human gut metagenome | biome: human-associated habitat [ENVO:00009003]; feature: intestine environment [ENVO:2100002]; material: feces | place: Germany | collected 2013/2015
TGGTGATTCTGAGCCATTACCCGATTCTGTTTTATAAGAACCAGCATTATGGCGCGGTCATGCTGTACGGGCATGTACATAATACGCGCGAATGGGAACTCGTTGAGAAGTGGAAGAAAGAGCAGTGGGCGATGGGCATTCCAAGCAGATTGATCAATGTCGGCTGCATGATGGATTACATGAGATACACACCGCGCACACTGACGGGGCTGCTGGACGCCAACCCGATGCCGGAGATCGCCAGAGATCGCAAGGACGGAAGCGCAGTTGAAAGCGCGGAGTAGCAGAACAAACGGGAAAGGACGTGGGATCTGAATGAAGGTTACACCGCTGAAAAAACAGAGTAAGAAAAACCAGCGCAAATTTCATGCAGCCAAGCGCGGCACATGGAACGGCGTTTCGCCGGTCACCCGCATTGTGCAAAGCAAGCGGCTTTATGATCGAAACCGTGCAAAGCAGGAGGATCGTCGGGATGAAGATTAGTGAGGCGATAGTGCGGAGTACGAAAAGCCGCAAACTATGCAATATCTTTTTGGGTTGCGCAGTGACCATCAAGCAGCACGCCGCGCCAACTCGGAAAAGGATTGCCGAAAATAGCTGAAACCCTTGAAAACACTGGAGAAATCATTGTTATCTTAAAGGGTGCAACTTGCCAAAAAGAAAAGCCATCCAAAAGGCGAACACATACAAGGACAACAACGAAATACCGCTCAGAGCAAAGGAGGTCCTTCCGGGAAACCGGAAGGACTTCTCTTTCGTTCAAAAGTCTGCTGGTTTACACCCTAGGCCTGAGGATGCAGGATAGGGGGTATACAAAGAGGAATGTTCCATGAAAAAGGTCTGCGTTTCCCTGTTTCTGATCATACTGCTGCTGGCGGCCATTGTGCCAGTCAGCGCCGCTGGGACGCTGCGGTGACGTGCGCGCAGCTGGCGGTGATTTTGAACGGACTGCTGGGGCGGACGCTGTCGTCGCTCGACGATCTTCAGCTCGGAATGCCGATTTTTGACGACAACCGCGACGCGCAGGCGTGATATTTCCTGCTTATTCTGGAGGCGGCCGTGGCCCACGCCACCGCCGATGCCGTGGAGCATGAACGCTGGGTGGGGCTGGGTTGAAGGGTGCGCAGAGCACCGATTGCACAAAGACGCGGTGCGGAGAGGGCGCATGGTTTTGTGAAAATGTCGAATCTTGGACTGTGTGCTTGACAAGCGGTGGGAATCGTGCTTTAATGGCCGCAAGTATTGATAACCACGAAATGCGATGACGGAAATTTGTCCCTGCAGTGCACGTTTCAGAGAGCCGGCGGCTGGTGCGAGCCGGTAACGATGCGCAGGCGGCAGTCTGATTCCCGAGCAGGCATTGCGAACGCCGTTTGTTCAGTAGCAATGCCCGTCTGGCCGCGTTACAGGCCATGGACTTGTCAGAGTCCGAGAGGGATCGTCCGCCGTGAGGCGGGGGATAAGCAGGGTGGTACCGCGAAGCTATTTCGTCCCTGAAGCCAGTTGGCTTCAGGGACTTTTTGTTTTCCGAAAAAAGGAGGAACCTATGATGAAACACATTTCCGTGACAGATACCACGATCCGCCAGGCGGGCAAGGCCGCGGGCTATACGCTCTCGTTCCGCGAGAGGATCGAGCTTGCCAAGCTCCTCGACCGGCTGGGCGTGAGCGTCATTGAGCTGCACGCGGTCGAAAACCCAAAGATCGACAGTCTGCTCATCAAATCCGTCGCCTCTGCGGTGAAGGAAAGCGCCGTGTGCGTGCCGGTCGCGCTGGACCCGGCGAGCGTTTCGCTGGTCTGGGCCGCGCTCAAAGAGGCGAAGCACCCGCGCATCCAGGTCCCCGCGCCGGTCAGCGCCGTGCAGATGGAATACCTCGCGGGCAAAAAGCCCGCCGCCATGCTCGAGGCGATCCGCCAGACCGTCGCGGCGGCGCGGGCGGTCTGCGAGGACGTGGAATTCCTCGCGGACGACGCCACGCGCGCCGATCCCGCCTTCCTCGCTGAGGCGCTGCAGACCGCGATCGCGGCCGGTGCGGCCGGCGTGACCGTCTGCGACGCAGCGGGGAACATGCTGCCGGACGCGTTCGGCAGCTTCGTGCGCGGGATCTACGAGGCCGTGCCGCAGACGAAGGACGTGCGCTTCGGCGTGAGCTGCTCGGACGCGCTGTCGATGGCGGACGCGTGCGCCGTGAGCGCCATCGCCGCCGGGGCCGGCGAGATCAAGGCCGCGGCTTACTGCGTCGACACTGCGAACCTCGCGCACATGGCGAAGCTGCTGGCGGCCAAAGCCCAGGACTTCGGCGTCGTCAGCACGCTGCAGTTCACGCAGATGAACCGCCTGCTGTCACAGATCGCCTGGATGTGTCAGACGGGCCGCAGCCAGCTCTCGCCGTTTGACAACGGCGTGCAGACCTCCTCCGGCGCAGTTTTGACCGTGCATGACACGCAGGAGGCCGTCATGAAGATGGCCGCCGCCCTCGGCTACGATCTTTCGGAGGAGGACGGGGCGAAGGTCTACGAGGCCTTCTGCCGCATCGCGGCGAAGAAGCAGACCGTGGGCGAGAAGGAGCTCGACGCCATCATCGCCTCCGCCGCGCTGCAGGTGCCGCCGACGTACCGGCTCGAAAGCTACGTCATCAACACCGGCAACACCATCAGCGCTTCGGCGCAGATGAAGCTCACGAAAAACGGCCAGACGCTCTCGGGCGTGAGCCTGGGCGACGGCCCGGTCGACGCGGCCTTCCTGGCCATCGAATCGATCCTCGGCCGCCATTACGAGCTGGATGATTTCCAGATCCAGGCCGTCACCGAGGGCCGCGAGGCCATGGGCGAGTCGGTCGTCAAGCTCCGCAGCGGCGGCAAGCTCTATTCCGGCCGCGGCATCTCGACCGATATCATCGGCGCGTCCGTGCACGCGTATCTCAACGCCATCAACAAGATCGTCTACGAAGAAGCGGCGAACGCCTGAGGAGGAAGCAGCACATGAATGTATCGTTTTCCACACGCGGCTGGCAGCAGATCCCCTGGGAGCAGCAGGTGCAGATGGCCGAGACCATGCGCTTCGGCGGCATCGAGCTCTATAACGTCCACAAAACGCCGGAGCTGACCGGCCGCGGCGGCCCGCTGCACCGCTATACCGCCGCCGCGACGGCGCGGGAGCTCTGGCAGAAGGGCCTGTGCATCCCGTGCTTCGATACCGCCTGCGACATCGCGGGCGAGGACTGCACCGAGACCGTGACAGCCCTCATGCAGCTGGCGCACGACGTGCAGTGTCCGTATGTCTCCGTGACTGCGCAGCGCGATGACGACGCGCGGATCTCCGCCGCACTCGAAGCGCTCCTCCCAGCCGCCGAGGCGCAGGGGATCACGATCCTGCTCAAGACCAGCGGCGTCTTTTCCGACACGGCCCGGCTGCGCACGCTGCTCGATGCGTTTGCCTGCGACCAGCTGGGCGCGCTCTGGGATATGCACCATCCCTACCGGGACCACGGCGAATCCGCCGACACGACCATCAAAAACCTCGGTGCCTACGTCCGCCACGTTCACCTGCGCGACTCGGACGACGACGGCAGCTATGACCTCATCGGCGAGGGCACGCTGCCCGTCGGCAGCATGATGCAGGCGCTGTCCTCCATCGACTATGACGGGTTCATCTCGCTCGAGTGGAAGCCGGAATGGATGCCCGACCTGACCGACCCGGAGGTCATCTTCCCACATTTCGTCAACTACATGCACCGCTTCGATTCCCCGCGCGGCAAGAAAAAGACGCTCTACGACAACGCCGCGCATACCGGCAAGTTCGTCTGGAAGAAAGACAGCCTCATCTCCGAGACCTTCCCGCAGGTGCTCGACCGGATGGTCGAGGAATTCCCGGACCAGTACGCGTTCAAATACACGACGCTCGACTACACGCGGACCTACGCGCAGTTCCGCGACGACGTGGACGATTTTGCCCGCGCGCTCGTCTCGCTCGGCGTGCGCCGGGGCAGCAAGGTCGCCATCTGGGCCACGAACGTGCCCGCGTGGTTCATCACCTTCTGGGCCGCGACGAAGATCGGCGCCGTGCTCGTCACGGTCAACACGGCGTACAAGATCCACGAGGCGGAATATCTGCTGCGGCAGTCCGACACGCACACGCTCGTCATGATCGACCACTGTCTGGACTCGAACTACCGTGAGATCATCCAGACCCTCTGCCCGGAGCTGGCCGACGCAAAGCCCGGCTCCGCCCTGCACTGCCGCAAGCTGCCGTTCCTGCGCAACGTCATCACCGTCGGCTTCCGGATGCCGGGCTGCCTGACCTTCGACGAGGCGATGGACCGGGCCAACATGGTCCCGCTCGAGCAGATTTTGCGCATGGCCGCGGGCGTGCGGCCGGACGACGTGTGCAACATGCAGTACACTTCCGGCACAACGGGCTTCCCGAAGGGCGTCATGCTGACGCACTACAACGTCGTCAACGACGGCAAGTGCATCGGCGACCGGATGGATCTGTCCACGGCCGACCGGATGATGATTCAGGTGCCGATGTTCCACTGCTTCGGCATGGTGCTCTCCATGACCTCCTGCATGACGCACGGCGCGACGCTCTGCCCGATGCCGTATTTCTCGGCCAAGGTCTCGCTCGCCTGCATCAATCAGGAGCGCATCACCTGCTTCAACGGTGTGCCGACGATGTTCATCGCCATGTTCAACCATCCGGACTACAAAAAGACCGATTTTTCCTATATGCGCACCGGCATCATGGCCGGTTCCGGCTGCCCGCCGGAGCTGATGCGCCGGGCTGCCCAGCCGGACGAGATGCACATGACCGACATCGTCAGCGTCTACGGCCAGACCGAATCCGCCCCCGGCAGCACCATGAGCGCCTGCGGCGACCCGCTCGATCTGCGGTGCAACACGGTCGGCTACGCTTTCCCGCACATCGAGTGCAAGATCATCGACCCCGAGACCGGCGAGGAAGTGCCGGACGGCGTCAACGGCGAGTTCTGCTCGCGCGGCTACAACACCATGAAAGGCTACTACAAGATGCCCGAGGCCACGGCCGCCACCGTTGACAAGGAGGGCTGGCTGCACTCCGGCGATCTGGCCTGCCGGGATGAAAACGGCTGCTACCGCATCACCGGGCGGCTGAAGGACATGATCATCCGCGGCGGCGAGAACATCTACCCCAAGGAGATTGAGGAATTCATCTACACCCACCCGGCCGTCAAGGACGTACAGGTCATCGGCGTGCCGGACAAGAAATACGGCGAGGAGGCCATGGCCTGCATCATCCTCAAGGAGCCCGGCAGCGTGACCGTGGAGGAGATGCTGGACTATATCAAGGCCAGCATGGCACGGCACAAGGTGCCGAAATACATCGATTTTGTCGACGCATTCCCGATGAACGCAGCCGGAAAAATCCTGAAATACAAGATGCGCGAGGAGGCGACGGAGCGCTTCGGCCTGGAGGGCGCGGCCGGGATCGACACGGCGCAGACCGCCGAGCAGATGAAGCGGTAAACACCGATAGCCGGTATTAGTAAAATTTATACTTGACAGCCTGCAAAGACTGTGTTAAATTTGGGGCAAGTTCAAATCAAAAAAAGCTGTGACGAAGACGGTCGGACGGACTGCTTTCAGAGAGCCGGTGGTTGGTGCAAACCGGCAGCACGAACTCCTGTGACCTATCACTTCCGAGCTGGAGGCCCGAACACCATTCGCAAGTAGACGCCTCTCGTCCGCCCACGTTACGGGATAGGGCTTGTCAGAGCCTGAAGCGGCAGTTCTCAGAGCTGCAATTTGAGTGGTACCACGGGTATTGTGATTCACAAACTCGCCTCAAAGATTCTTAGGAATCCTTGAGGCGAGTTTTTTCGTTCGAAGTAACTTACACAGTTTAACACAGGAGGAACCCACTATGATGATGCAAACCAAGAAGCCGGCTGCCAACCCGCTGATGGAGATCGCCGAGCGAATCCGCGAGATGCGCGAGATCGTCGGCTACAGCGAAGCGGAGATGGCCGAGAAAACCGAGGTCAGCGTCGAGCAGTATCACAGCTATGAGCAGGGCACGGTCGATTTCCCGTTTACGTTCATGCACAAGTGCGCGCTGGCGTTCGGCGTGGAGCTGACGGATCTGCTCGAAGGCCAGAGCGCCAAGCTCTCGAGCTACACGGTGACGCGCCGGGGCATGGGTCCGGTGACGGCCAGCGAGGACGGCATCACCATTCAGAATATGGCGGCAATGTTCCGGCAGAAGCTGGCGACGCCGTATTGGGTCACCTATCAGTATTCCAAGGAGCTGCAGAGCCAGCCGATCCACACCACGACGCATGCCGGACAGGAATTTGACCTCGTCGTGAAGGGGACGCTCCGTGTGCGTGTCGGCGAGCACGAGGAAGTCCTCCACGAGGGCGACAGCATCTTCTACAAGAGCTCCACGCCGCACGGCATGATCGCCGTGGATGGGCAGGACTGTGTATTCCTCGCAATGATCATGGCGAGCAGCGAAAAGGAGCAGGACCTGTCCGTGCGGACGCGGACGCTCGAGGAGACGCCGGAGCAGCAGCTGCTCTGCGACCAGTTTGTCCACGGGGTGGAAAAGGAAGACGGCTCGCTGGAGTGGCTGGAGTTCCGCAACGAGGACAAGTTCAACTTTGCATTCGACATTGTGGACGGCCTCGCGCGGCGTGAGCCGGACAAGCTCGCGATGGTGCATGTCGCAAACGACATGACTGAGCGGCGGTTCACGTTCAAGGACATGAAGGACGCTTCGAGTCAGGCGGCGAACTATTTCACGTCACTCGGCGTGAAGCGCGGCGACCGCGTGATGCTGGTGCTCAAGCGGCACTATCAGTTCTGGTTTGCGATCCTCGGCCTGCATAAGCTGGGCGCGATCGCCATCCCGGCGACGAACCAGCTGATGGAGCATGATTTCACCTATCGCTTCAAGGCGGCGGGCGTGAGCGCGATCGTCTGTACGGCGGACGGCGACACGGCACATCAGGTCGACATCGCGGAGGCCGACGCGGGTGCGCATCTGACGAAGGTTCTCGTCGGCGGCAAGCGCGAGGGCTGGCACGACTTTGACGCGGAATACGGCCTGTTCTCCCGGCGCTACACGCGCAAGGACGACGCGCCCTGCGGCGACGATCCGATGCTCATGTTCTTCACGTCCGGCACGACCGGCTATCCGAAGATCGCCGTTCACAGCTACAAATATGCGCTGGGCCATTACGTTACGGCCCGGTACTGGCACTGGGTGCAGCCCGGCGGACTGCACTTCACGATCTCCGAGACCGGCTGGGGCAAGGCGCTCTGGGGCAAGCTCTACGGCCAGTGGCTGTGCGAAGGCGCGGTCTTCACCTACGACTTTGACCGCTTCGACGCCTCGAAGATCCTGCCCATGTTCGCCAAGTACCACATCACCACGTTCTGCGCGCCTCCCACGATGTACCGCATGCTCATCAAGCAGGATCTGTCGCAGTACGATCTTTCCTCCATCCAGCACGCGACGACGGCCGGCGAGGCGCTCAACCCCGAGGTCTTCTATCAGTTCCGCAAAGCTACCGGCCTGCAGATCGCCGAGGGCTACGGCCAGACCGAGATGACGCTCGGCATCGGCAACCTGACCGGCAATCTCATGAAGCCCGGCTCCATGGGCAAGCCCATCCCCGGCTACGGCATCGACCTTGTCAATCAGGACGGCACCCCGACTGCCGACGGCGACACGGGCGAGATCGTCATCCATACCGCGGGACGAGAGCACTTCTGCGGGCTGTTCCTCGGCTATTATCAGGACAAGGAGCGCACTGAGGCCGTCTGGCACGACGGACTCTACCACACCGGCGACCTCGCGTGGCGCGATGAGGACGGCTTCTACTGGTACGTTGGCCGCGCGGACGACGTCATCAAGTCCTCCGGCTACCGCATCGGGCCGTTCGAGATCGAAAACGTCATCATGGAGCTGCCGTATGTGCTCGAGTGCGGCGTGTCCGCTGCGCCGGACGAGGTGCGCGGGCAGGTCGTCAAGGCCAGCATCGTGCTCGTCAAGGGCACCGAGGGCACGGAGGAGCTGAAGAAGGAAATCCAGAACTACGTCAAGCAGCATACCGCGCCGTATAAGTATCCGAGAATTGTGGAGTTCAAAGAAGAGCTCCCGAAGACCATCAGCGGCAAGATCATCCGAAGCAAGCTCTGATGACCGGGATCTTTCGACGATGCGGCGATTGAACCGGACCGGCATACGCTCAATATGTGTTCTCTGGGTTGCGCTGGTTTGCCCCAATATGCAGCTCCGGCAGACAGGGATGATGACAACAGAAAACCACCGAAAATTTTTCTTGACAATTGCATACTTTTTCGTTATGATTCTTAACAACAATAAAGGCTACGACGGAGAGGGTTCCGCGCAAGTCCTGTTTCAGAGAGCCGGTGGATGGTGTGAACCGGTAACAGACGCGCAGAATTTGTAGCTCCCGAGCCGGAGAGAAGAACGCCCGTAATGGCAAGTAGACCTCTCCCGCGTCAGCTGCGTCAGTGCTTAGACTTTGCTGGAAGTCGATGAGTGGTATCTGCCGTGAGGCAGGTGCAATTTGAGTGGTACCGCGGGTATGCTGTATGCAGCCCGTCTCAAAGAATCATTTCTTTGAGACGGGCTTTTTGCATCCACGGAGGTAACACCATGAAAAAAACACTCACAGGGCTGGACTTCAAAATTCAGGAAATGGCGGGACGCATCCGAGAGCTGCGCGAGATCTCCGGCTTTTCGGCGCAGACGATGGCGCTGAAAACGGGCACGAGCGAAGAAGAATATCTTCGCTGTGAGGCCGGGCAGAGCGACCTCAACTTCGCTTTTCTCTACCGCTGCGCGCTGGCTTTTGGCGTTGACGTTACAGATCTCATCGAGGGCAGCAGCCCAAAGCTTCGATCCTATACGCTGACACGCGCGGGTAATGGACAGAAGATCGAGCAGGCCCATGAGATGATCTATTACAACATGGCCTCCGGCTTTCAGAACCGCATTGCAGACCCGCTGTTCGTTGAAAACAAATACTCTGATGAAGCATTCTATTCGGACATTGAGCTGACCAGCCACGTCGGGCAGGAATGTGATCTTGTCATTCGCGGCAGTATGAAAGTTCAGGTCGGCGGACATACCGAGCTTCTGCATGAAGGCGACTGCATCTACTATGACAGCTCCATTCCGCACGGCATGGTTGCTGCGGACGGTCAGGATTGCCTGTTCTATGCGATCGTGCTCCGCCCACAGGAGCCGAGCCTCCCGGAGGCCGGCGGCGACCGCGCTGCCATGATCGAGACGGCGCAGAGTCCGGATCCGGAGGCGCGCATTTACACCCGCTTCGTCGATGCGCCCGAGGATGCAAACGGGAAACTGCAGTCCATCGCTTTCAAAAATGAGCAATCCTTCAATTTCGCATTTGACATTGTGGATGCGCTGGGCCGTGAAAAGCCTGAAAAGCTCGCCATGCTGCATGTGGCTCTGGATGGAACGGAGCGGCGGTTCACATTCAAGGACATGAAAGATGCTTCCAGCCAGGCCGCCAATTACTTTACCTCGCTCGGCATCCGACGCGGCGACCGCGTGATGCTCGTGCTCAAGCGGCATTACCAGTTCTGGTTTGCCATTCTGGGTCTGCACAAGATCGGCGCCATTGCGATTCCGGCTACCAATCAGCTTGTGGAGCATGATTTCTCTTACCGCTTCCAGGCAGCGGGCGTCAGTGCAGTTCTCTGCACGGCAGACGGCGATACTGCGTACCATGTCGACATTGCAGAGGCCGACACCGGGATGAAGTTGACAAAGATCATGGTTGGCGGCAGCCGGGACGGCTGGCACGATTTCAATGCGGAATACGGCCTGTTTTCCCGCCGCTATACGCGCAGGGACGACGCGCCCTGCGGCGACGAGCCAATGCTCATGTTCTTTACCTCCGGTACGTCCGGATACCCGAAAATTGCAGCACACAACTATAAATATCCGCTTGGACATTTTATCACTGCAAAATACTGGCATCAGGTCAACCCGGACGGGCTGCACCTGACCATCTCCGACACCGGCTGGGCCAAGAGCCTCTGGGGAAAGCTCTACGGTCAGTGGCTGTGTGAGGCGGCTGTGTTTGTTTATGATTTCGACCGCTTTGATGCAGAAAAAATTCTGCCGATGTTTGCGAAGTATCAGATCACGACATTCTGTGCGCCGCCCACGATGTACCGCATGCTGATCAAGCAGGACCTGTCCCGATTTGATCTTTCTTCTATTCAGCATGCGTCTATCGCCGGTGAAGCGCTCAATCCTGAGGTCTTCCGCCAATTTGAAAAGGCGACTGGCATGCGCATCATGGAGGGCTTTGGGCAGTCTGAATCGACGCTCATCATCGGCAATCTGGCTGGCGACAGCCATAAGATCGGCTCTATGGGCAAGCCTGTCCCACTCTACGATGTGCATCTGCTGGACAGCAGCGGGCATGAAGCGGAGGCCGGCGACACGGGGGAGATCTGCATCAACATTCAAAACGGCATTCCCTGCGGACTTGCCTACGAATACTACAACAGCCCGGAGGTCACGGCAAAAACGTGGCACGATGGCTTCTACCACACGGGCGACCTCGCCTGGCGTGACGAGGACGGCTTCTACTGGTATGTCGGCCGTGCGGATGACGTCATTAAATCGTCTGGCTACCGCATTGGACCGTTTGAAATCGAAAATGTCATCATGGAGCTGCCGTATGTGCTCGAATGCGGTGTGTCTGCCGCCCCGGATGAGATCCGCGGGCAGGTCGTCAAGGCCAGCATCGTACTGGTCAAGGGCACCGAGGGCACGGACGCGCTGAAAAAAGAAATTCAGACCTATGTCAAGACGCATACTGCGCCGTACAAATATCCCCGTATTGTGGAATTCCGCGAAGCGCTTCCAAAGACCACCAGCGGAAAAATCATCAGAAGCAAGCTCTGAAGGAGGAGTCGGCCATGACACACAAACGCCTAACGCTTTTTGCCGGACATTACGGCAGTGGAAAGACGAATATCGCGCTGAATTATGCGCGGTGGCTCCGGCGAAAAGGCGAAGCCGTGACTGTGGCCGATCTTGACATTGTAAATCCCTATTTCCGGACGAAGGATTCAGAAGAAGATCTGAAAAAAGAGGGGATTGGACTGATCGTCTCACCGTTTGCAAATTCAAATCTCGATGTTCCGGCCATGCCGAAGGAGACCTACGCGCTGATTGCGGAGCGGGGAGAATGCGGCGTGCTGGACATCGGCGGAGACGACCGCGGAGCGCTGGCACTGGGGCGCTATGTTCCGGAGATCCGGGCGGAGGGTGATTATGAGATGCTGTTCGTCATCAACCGGGCCCGGCCGCTGACAAGGACGGTAGCGGATACGATCCTTGTGCTGCGGGAAATCGAGGCCGCCTGTGGGCTGCCGTTCACGGCAGTCGTCAACAATACGAATCTCGGGCAGGCGACGGCGGCGGCGGATGTGCTGTCAAGCATGCCCTATGCGGAGGCGGTCGCCGCGCGGGCAGGGCTGCCGCTCAAGATGACCTGCTGCGCTGCACGGCTCTGCGACGCGCTGCGCGGGAGCATTCCAAACCTGTTCCCGATGGAGATCCAGAAGCTATATTACCAATTACGATAAATGGAGGCACAAGATGGCAAAACTGTTATTTCAGGAAGAACTCTGCAAGGGCTGCGGCCTGTGTGTGAACGCCTGTCCGAAGGGGTTGCTGGCGCTGTCGAAGACGCGGCTGAATCAAAAGGGACATGCGCCCGTGGAGCTGACGGAGCCGGACAAGTGCGTCGGCTGTGCGTTCTGCGCGACGATGTGTCCCGACTGTGTCATTACGGTAGAAAAGTAAGGAGGGCAGGAAGATGCAGGAAAAAGTATTGATGAAGGGCAACGAGGCCATCGCGGAGGCCGCGATCCTCGCCGGGTGCCGCCACTATCTGGGCTATCCCATCACGCCGCAGACCGAGGTCGCGGCCTATATGGCGAAGAAAATGCCGAAGATCGGCGGGACGTTTTTGCAGGCCGAGAGCGAGATCGCGGCCATCAACATGGTTTACGGCGTGGCCGCGACGGGCAAGCGGGCGATGACCTCGTCCTCCAGCCCCGGTATCGCGCTCAAGTGCGAGGGCATTTCGTACCTGGCGGGCGCAGATCTGCCCGCAGTCATTGTCAATGTGCAGCGCGGCGGGCCCGGCCTCGGCGGCATTCAGCCATCGCAGTCCGACTACTTCCTCGCGACGCGCGGACCCGGCCACGGCGACTTCCATGTGCTGGTACTGGCTCCGGCGTCGGTTCAGGAGATGGCCGACCTGACCGGAAAGGCGTTTGACCTTGCGGAAAAATACCGGATGCCGGCAATGCTGCTGGCTGACGGCACGATGGGCCAGATGATGGAGCCCGTGCAGCTGCCGGAGGCGCGTGACCCGGACACAACTGAAAAGGATTGGGCCGTCACTGGAACGAAGTGCCAGCGGAAGCATCACGTTGTCAACTCCCTCTACCTCAGCCCGGCAGAGCTCGAGCGGCTGAACATCGAGCGCTTCGAACGATACGCCGAGATCGAGAAGAATGAGTGCATGTGGGAAGCGTTCATGATGGAGGACGCCGAGGTCTGCATCGTGTCCTGCGGTATTACCGCGCGCGTGTCGCGCAACGCGATCGTCGAAGCGCGCAAGCAGGGCATCAAGGCCGGCATGATCCGGCCGATCACGCTCTGGCCGTTCCCGAAGGCACCGCTGCGCAAGGCCGCTGATCAGGTGAAGCGGTTCGTTTGCGTGGAGCTCAACATGGGCCAGATGCGCGAGGATGTGCAGCTGGCGGTAGCGTGCAAAAAGCCGGTCGACCTTTGCTTCCGCGTGGGCGGCATGATCCCGTCGCCGGATGAGGTGCTGGACGCGATCCGCAAGGCAAACGAAGGAGGGAACGACTGATGGCTGTTGTATTTGAAAAACCGAAGGCGCTGACCGACGCTGTATTCCACTACTGCCCCGGCTGCACGCATGGCATCATCCATCGGCTTGTCGCCGAGGCGATCGACACGCTCGGCATCGAGGGCCGGACGATCGGCATTGCGCCGGTCGGCTGTTCCGTACTGGCCTATGACTACTTTACCTGTGACATGGTCGAGGCGTCGCATGGACGTGCGCCCGCAGTCGCGACGGGTGTGAAGCGGTCGCTGCCGGACAACATCGTCTTCACCTATCAGGGCGACGGCGACCTCGCGTCCATCGGCCTCTGCGAGACCGTCTCCGCCGCGGCGCGCGGCGAAAATATCACGGTCATCTTTGTCAACAACGCGATTTATGGCATGACGGGCGGCCAGATGGCCCCGACCTCTCTGCCCGGCCAGATCACACAGACGTCGCCCTATGGACGCGACGTCAACACCTGCGGCTGGCCGATCCGGATCTGCGAGATGCTCGCGACGCTGGAGGCCCCGGCGTATCTCGAGCGCGTGACCGTGAACAATGTGAAAAACGTGAAAAACGCAAAAAAAGCGATCGAAAAGGCGTTCCGTTATCAGGTGGAGGGCAAGGGCTTCTCACTGATCGAGGTGCTGTCGGCCTGTCCGACGAACTGGGGCCTGACGCCGCAGAAGGCGCTGGAGTGGATCGACGAGAAGATGATCCCGTACTATCCGCTGGGTGTCTACCGAGACAAGGAGGGCTGAGAGATGGCAGATCATCAAATCGTGATTGCGGGCTTCGGCGGACAGGGATTGCTGTTCTCCGGAAAGGTTCTGGCCTACGCGGGCCTCATCGAAGGGCGGGAGCTCAGCTGGCTGCCGTCCTATGGCCCGGAGATGCGCGGCGGCACGGCGAACTGCAACGTCATTCTGTCGGACGCCCCGGTCGGCTCGCCGATCGTAAACACGCCGAACGTGCTCATGGTTATGAACAACCCTTCGCTCGATAAATATGAAAACGCCGTGCAGCCGGGCGGGAAAATTTTCCTCGACTCCACGCTCATCGCCCGCAAGGTTACGCGCACGGATGTGGAGGCTTATTACGTCCCGGCCACGAAGATGGCAATGGACATGGGAATGCCGACGCTTGCCAACATGATCCTGCTCGGCGCGCTGATCGCGAAGACCGGGTGTGTCCGGGAGGAGAGCCTCGCGGACGCGCTGCACAAGGTCATCCCGGCGCGCAAGGCCGACCTTTTCGACCTCAACATGCAGGCGCTTCAGGCTGGGAAGGAGTTCGCCGGATGAAGACCGCCTGCATCCAGATGGACATGCTCTTCGCGCAGCCGGAGGAGAACTTCGCGAAAGCGAAGCGGCTCATCCGCGAAGCGATGGCGAGCGGACCGGATGTGGTTGTCCTGCCGGAAACATGGAACACCGGGTTTTTCCCGAAAGAGCGTCTTTCCGAGCTGGCCGAGCGGGACTGCGCGCGGGTGAAACGCGAACTCGGCGGGCTGGCTGCGGAGCTTGGCGTGAATCTTGTGGCGGGCAGCGTCGCGAATGTGCGCGGCGGAAAGGTCTATAACACGGCGTGCGTCTTTGACCGCGCGGGGAACTGCGTCGCAGAGTATGATAAGACGCACCTGTTTACGCCGATGGGCGAGCATGCGTATTTCACGCCCGGCGATCATCTCTGCCGCTTCCGGCTCGACGGACACGACTGCGGCCTTGTAATCTGCTATGACATCCGCTTCCCGGAGCTGACGCGGACACTCGCCGTGCAGGGGATGGACATGCTCTTCGTCGTGAGCCAGTGGCCAGCGGCGCGCATCGGACATCTGCGGGCGCTGACGGTCGCGCGGGCGATTGAGAATCAGGCGTTCGTCATCTGCTGCAATTCCTGCGGCGACGCGGGCGAGACACATTACGGCGGCGCGTCCGCAATCATTGATCCGTGGGGGGAGCTGCTCGCCGCCGGCGGGCAGGACGAGCAGATTTTGGCCGCGGATTGTGAACTGGAGATGCTGGATGGAATCCGGAGCTCCATCAATGTCTTTCGCGACCGGAGGGCGGAGCTCTATCGGGTCTGATCGATGCTCCACCCCTACAAACAGCTTTTATATGTACTATGAACATCAGGAGGAATGAAAAATGGAATACAACTTCCCTGTGATAAGGACTACGCACCCCAAGCCCCGTCCTGCCGACGAGACGAAGCTGGGCTTTGCGAAATACTTCACCGACCACATGTTCGTCATGGACTATGACGAAGGACAGGGCTGGCACGACGGGCGCGTTGTGCCGCACGAGCCGTTCCTCATCGAGCCGGCGTCCTGCGTGCTGCACTACGCACAGATGATGTTTGAGGGCATGAAGGCCTACCGCACGCCGGACGGCGGCGTCCAGATTTTCCGGCCGGACATGAACATCAAGCGTATGGCCCGCACGAATGAGCGCATGTGCATCCCGGAGCTGCCGGGAGACCTGTTCCTCGCGGCGGTCAAGGCTGTGATTGAGGCGGATCGCGACTGGATTCCCTCCGCGCCGGGCACTGCGATGTATATCCGGCCGTTCATCTTCGGCGATGAGGTCTCGTTCTCGGTTCTGCCGGCCAAGCACTACAAATTTATGATCATCCTCAGCCCGACGGGCTCCTACTACGCGGCAAACGACGGCGGCCTGGCCACGACGCGCATCTATGTGCAGGACAAATACATCCGCGCGGCGCACGGTGGCACGGGCTATGCCAAGGTCGGCGGCAACTACGGCGGCGGCATGCGCGCCAGTCAGGACGCGATGAAATATAACTGCAAGGATGTGCTGTGGCTCGACGCGGCGGAGCATAAGTATGTCGAGGAGATCGGCACGTCGAACGCCTTCTTCCGCATCGCGGACGAAGTTATCACCGCGCCGCTCGATTCCGGCACGATCCTGCCCGGCATCACGCGCGATTCTGTCATCCAGCTGCTGAAAAAGTGGGGCGTGAAGGTCTCGGAGCGGAAGCTCTCGATCGACGAGGTCGTTGCCGCGTCGAAGGACGGCAGCCTGCAGGAGATCTTCGCCAGCGGCACCGCAGCGGTCATCTCGCCGATCGGCTGGCTAAATGTGATGGGCACGGATGTTCAGGTCGCGGATGGGACGGTCGGTCCTGTGGCGCAGAAGCTCTATGATACGCTCTACGGCATGCAAACCGGGACGGTTGCCGATGATATGGGCTGGACGTATCGGCTCCTGTAAGCGCTTTTCTCGACAAGTCCTGCAGAATACGTTACAATATCCCCAAGGAATTCAGACGAAAGGACGGTGCGCAGCATGAATATCGGTATGGTTATGATGATGTGCAAGACCGTCTTTGATTTGTTCTGAGAGCTGCTCGAACTAATTTCCAAAGGCGGTCATGGGTGCGTTGTCCATGACCGCCTTTCTTTGTCTGACTGTGAAAAAATGAGGAGGAACCCCGATACCGATCAAAATACCGAACGGATTGCCGGCGAAAACATCTCCGTGAAGGAGGAGACGCGCACCGTGACACAGGACATCCGACCGCTGCAGATTCTGGTTTTGAACCCTGATGCCGGCGAAGATCGAAACGAAGACGCACGTCTATTCCACGTTTCACATCTGCTGGGGCGCACAGGCGGGACTCTATTATCATGATGGTATTCACAAGCACGACCTGCAGGAAAAGCTCTTCGGCGTGTTCCCGCACATGGTGGCACGTCGGAGTTCGATGTTTATGCGCGGCTTTGACGACACGTTGCTTTCTCGGCGGCGATACCGCTCAATGATGGCAGTCTCGAAAGGTACGCCCTTGAACCGGGGTACGTGTAGACCGCTGCGGTACCCTCCTCATTTTAAACCAGCGCCACGTCCAGCACCATCATCACGCTGAAGCCCACGGCAAAGAACACCGTACCGAGATTGGAATGCGCTCCCTGCGATAGTTCGGGGATCAGCTCTTCCACGACTACATAGAGCATCGCGCCAGCGGCGAAGCTCAGAAGATACGGCAGCGCGGGAATGATGAACTGCGCGGCAAGGATCGTCAGCACCGCGCCGGCCGGCTCCACAACGCCGGAAAGCACGCCGCCGAGAAACGCGCGGCCTTTTTTCTGCCCCTCCGCGCGAAGCGGCATGGAGATGATCGCGCCCTCCGGGAAGTTCTGAATGGCGATGCCGATGGACAGGGCCAGCGCGCTTGCCGCCGTGATCTGTGTGCCGCCGGCAAGGAAGCCCGCGTACATCACGCCG
>OMCF01000442.1_pt1 | contig 17164 bp, 18 predicted proteins | sample 1673791 | NCBI WGS metagenome assembly OMCF01 (sample SAMEA103958127, study PRJEB25191) | human gut metagenome | biome: human-associated habitat [ENVO:00009003]; feature: intestine environment [ENVO:2100002]; material: feces | place: Germany | collected 2013/2015
GCTGTCCCTTGACCCTGCGAAGGGGCAAAGCCCCTCTCGACACCCATTGACTGGCTACCCGGCTTGGACGCACTTTCCAAACAAATCTATCCCGAAAGTTTTTCTTTTCTCTTTCTAACCATCCCATCAGGAGGAAATCATGAGCTATCAGCGTATTGAACGCATTTCCGAGGAAGTCCGCCGCGAGGTGGATCGCATCATCCGCGACGAGGTCAGCGACCCCCGCGTGACCGGCACATTCTCCATCACCCGCGCCGAAGTCACCCGCGACCTTCGCTATGCTAAAATCTACGTCTCTGTGCTGGAGGACGATAAGCGCGAGCCGCTGATGAAGGCGCTGAAAAGCGCGGCGGGCTTTGTCCGCCATGAGCTTGGCAAGCAGATGGTCATCCGCTATGCGCCGGAAATCCAGTTCGTCAGTGACCAGAATATCGCCTATGGCGTGCATATCGCGCAGGTGCTGGCGCAGGCGCAGAAGAACCAGAGCGAAAATCAGCCGGAAGCGGCGGCCAACGAGGAAGAACCCGAAGCATGAATGGCTTTCTGAATATCCTCAAACCGCCGGGAATGACCAGCGCCGCCGTCGTAGGGTATGTCCGCCGCATGACGGGCGAAAAGCGCGTCGGTCATGCCGGGACGCTTGACCCCGAAGCGGCGGGCGTGCTGCCCATCATGATTGGGCGGGCGGCGCGGCTGTTCGACTATCTGGTGGATAAGGAAAAAACGTATGTGGCGGAGTGCGCGTTCGGTGCGGCGACGGATACGCAGGACGCGACGGGCAAAATCACCGCGACGGGGGGGAATTACCCTGATTTTTCCGCCGTGCAGGAAGCGGCGGAGCACCTTGTCGGCGACATTGAGCAGCGCCCCAGTATCTTCAGCGCCATCAAGCAGGACGGCAAGCCCCTCTACGAACGCGCCCGCGATGGCGAGGATGTCGAAGCCCCCGTGCGTATCGTGCATGTGGAATCCATCGAATTGCACGAGGAAACGCCCGACCACGGCGTTCGTATGACGATTCGCTGCGGGCGCGGGACGTATATCCGCTCTATCTGCGACGATTTGGGGAAGCTGACGGGCTGTCCGGCGCATATGCGCTTCCTGCTGCGCGCGCAGAGCGGCGTGTTCACGCTGGACAGCGCGATGACGATGGAGGAAGCAGCAGCGTATCAGGCGCAGGGGACGCTGCAAAGTCACCTGCTGCCGCTGGATTACGGCATCCAGCACATGCCGCGTGTGGATGCGCCGGAATGGCTGCGCAAGCAGGTGTGCAACGGCGTGAAGCTGCCCGCGAAGAAGCTGCCCGGCGTATTGGCGCTGCCGGAAGGGCAGGTCACACGCGTGTATCTGCGGGACGAATTCTGGGGTATGGCGGCGCGGGAAGGGGAATTCCTCGTCTGGAAATGCCTGCTCCCGCCGGAGAAGGAGGAGAACAATGCGAATCATCCGTGACCCGAAGCGCCTGAACCCCTGCGTGCTGGTGCTGGGGATGTTCGACGGCGTGCACCGCGGCCATCAGGCGCTGCTGATGCGCGGAGACGAGCTGGCGCAGGAGATGGTGTATCCGCTGGCGGTCTGCACCTTCCAGCCACACCCGTTGCATGTGCTTGCGCCGGAGAAAGAACCGGTGATGCTGACGACGCTGCCGGAAAAGGCAGCGGTCATGCAGTCCTTCGGCGTGGACGGGCTGTGCGTGACGACGTTTACACGGGCGCGCGCCAATCAGTCGCCGGAGGATTTTATGGCGGAACTGGTGGAGGTGTACGCACCGGTTGTGATTGTGTGCGGTTTTAATTTCACCTTCGGCGCGGGCGGCAAAGGCAATGGACAGCTGCTCAAGGAGTACGGCAAGAAGCACGGTTTCCGCACGGTGATTGTGCCGGAAGTCGTGATTGACGGCGAAACGGTATCTTCCACGCGCATCCGCCGCTTGCTTGCACAGGGCGATATGCACGAGGTCAACAACCTGCTCGGACGCGGCTACAGCATTGCGGGGCGCGTTGAAGAGGGCAAGCAGGTCGGGCGCACCATCGGCTTCCCGACGGCGAACATCACCATTCCGCCGCACAAGGCGCTGCCCGCGTTCGGCGTGTATGCCTGTTATCTGGAGACGAGCGGCGGCATTTTCCCGGCGGTGGTGAATGTCGGGCGTCATCCGACGCTGCCGGAAGGGCACGTCACGGTGGAAGCGCATGTGCTGGATGAGTTCCTCTCGCTGTACGGGCGGAATGTCCGGCTGACGTTCCTGAAATTCATGCGCCCGGAGCAGAAGTTCGACAGCATCGAGACACTGCGCGCGCAGATTGCGCACGATGCGGATGACTGCCGAGCATATTTCGCGCAATTGCAATAAACAAATCACCCGTGCGGGGGGCAGAAAAGCCGATGCACGGGTGATTTTTGTAATTGTGGTTATGCTGCCTTTGTATAGAATAGACTTCTCTCGCAGGCGCGAAATCCCTGCAAGCAGCATAAATCCCATATGAAAAAGGAAGAAAAAAGGCTACTTCACCCCTCCAGCGCCGTTCGCAGACAAATCTCCAGCCCCTTCGTCGCATCCACGGCGGAAACGACATCCTCCGTCGGAACATGCACGAACACGCCCTCGCCGCCGACGGTCAGCCCACGGTCAAGCAGCGCAAAATACAGGTCGTTGCACACATATGCCCCAGCGGTCAGGCTCAAATCAGCAGGAAGCCCGGCGGACTTCATGGCGTCCACCATGCGCAGGACGTTCAGACGCGTCATGTGTGCATCGGGACGCTTCTGGTCAATCTTCTCGCCGGCGTACAGCACATCCGCATTATCCGCAATCGCGGCGCGGCGGTAGTTTATCGCAATCAGCTCCGGCGTGATGGCCTTGCGTCCGCCCGCAACGCCGCAGCAGAGCGTGACGGTCGGGCGAATCCGCCGCATCATCTCCACCAGCAAATCGCCTGCCTGACCGTAGCAGACCGGCAACCGCATCCGGTATACGGCGTGCCCCGCAATCGTCTCCGGCAAAAGCGAAACTGCCTCCCATGAGGCATTGCGGCTGCTGCCGCCGAACGGTTCAAAGCCTGTGACAAGAATCGACATAACGCATCCCCTCCGCCCCTTATCATACCCTGCAATCGCCTGCAAGTCAATACTTGCCCCGTGCCGTCAAGTGTGTTATAATATAAGAGATATGCGCAAAGGAGGATTTCTCTATGCTGAAAAAAATCGCGTCCTTCACCATCAATCATGATACGCTCACGCCCGGCATGTACGTTTCCCGCATCGACGGCGACTGCGTGACCTACGATCTTCGGCTGAAATTCCCCAATCAGGGGGATTATGTGGCGCAGCCCGCCCTGCATACGCTCGAACACCTGATTGCGACGTTCGTGCGCTCTTCTACCGCATCGGAGCAGGTGGTGTATTTCGGGCCGATGGGCTGCCGGACGGGGTTCTACCTCATCCTCCGCGACAGCATGAGCAAGGCGGACGCTTTGCAGCTTGTGCGCGACGCATTCCGTTTCGCGGCGGATTTTGAGGGCGAAATCCCCGGCGCGAAGAAAATTGAGTGCGGGAATTATCTGGAGCATGATTTGACCGGTGCCAAACAGGAAGCTGCGGCGTACTGCAGCGTGTTGTCCCGCTGTTCTGAAGCGACCATGGTTTATCCGGACTAAGGCAGGAGGCCGCGCATGAAGAAAATTGCAATGTTGGGCGACCTGCACGGCAACTTGACGGCGACGCTGGCAATGGAAAAGGCGCTGAAGGACTATCACGTTGATGAAATCTGGTTTCTGGGCGACGCGGTGGGCAAAGGGCCGCAGTCGCGCGAGACATGCGACTGGGTGCGGGCAAACTGCACCCGCTTCGTCGGTGGCAACTGGGATTATGGCATCGGCGGCAAGCGCTTCGCCGCGGATAACTATTTCTGGGATCAGCTGGGCGAAGAGCGTATGAACTGGCTGAACACGCTTCCGCTGGACATGGACGAGTGGATTAGCGGCACGCATTTTCGCTTTTTCCACGGCCGCCCTGTGACGGACTTGATGCTTGTGCAGCACGACAAGAGCGTTCTGGCACAGCCTTTCACAGCGAATGGCAAAGTTTACGGCGGCGTAGTTTTTGCCGACAGTCACCGTCCGTTCCTGCGGACGCTGGATGTGGGCTACATCGTCAACACGGGCAGCGTTGGCAACAGCATGGGTGTCCCGAAAGCTCACGCGGTGATTGTCGAGGGGGATTTTGGTTCGCGTGAGCCGGGTGTTCTGCTGATGTCGGTGATTTCTGTGCCATATGATAATGAAGCCGCGGCAGAGGTTGCACGCAGGGATGCGCATCTCCCGCACCGGGAGGCGTACATTCGGGAAATCCTCACGGGGATTTATTCGCGGTGATGCTGGCGCTCCCCAGCACCCCTTGCGGGGGCATTTCCCCCATGCTAATTGATTTTGTTGTTGCAGAGGGAATTGCCTCTGCGGAGGCGACCAAAGGGCTTTCCGATCGCCCTTTGGAAACCTTCGGTCGCCACTCCTGTTAATTGATTTTTATCGAAGGCTTTTTAGTTAGTGTGCCTTTCGTTCTCCCAATAAACACTACCACATAGTAACATCCGGAGGCGAAGGCGAAGGGGTCAAGGGGGCGACCGCAAAGCCCCCTTGTCGCCTCCGCAGAGGCGAAACCCTTGCGCAACACGCGAGAGTAGTAAGAAAATGTCACCAACTAAATCGCGCGAAAGGGTCAAGGGAGGAACTCCCTTGGGTGAATCAAAGAATGTTGATTGCTTGTGAAGATAAGAAAATGGAACTCGAACAGGGCATGAACGTTGAACAGTGCCTGATAAAGCTCGGCATCAGCCGCGAAGGCGTGCTGGCCGTTCAGCAGGGAGGACGAGTGCTGGAAATGAACGCACCCGTCACCCAGCCGGGGCTGCTCCACCTGCTCACCATGCACACGGAGGAAGGTCGGCGTATCTATGAGCGCTCGGTGCGCTTCCTTCTGCTTGCGGCGACGAACCGCATCCTGCCCCGTCAGCGCGTCCGCATTGAGTATAGCGTCAGCGGTGGCGTGCTGCTGCGAATGCCCGGTCACGCCATCACGGAGGAGGAGACGCGCGCCATCGCCCGGCAGATGCACGCTCTCGCGGCGCAGAATCTGCCATTTGAGAAGAAAGAATGGACGCTCGATGACGCCATTGCCTACTTCGACGCGCAGGGGCAGGCGGATAAAGTCGCGCTGCTCTCCCGCCGAACAACGCCGTTCTTCCATATGTACGGGCTGGACGGTATGTGGGAATATTTCTACGGCGCAATGGCGACGCGCACGGGCATGACGCAGGTCTTTGAACTCACCTGGCTGCCCGACCGCGGCATCGTTCTGCGTCTGCCGGCAGCCAATCACCCGGAGAAAGCTGCGCCGTATGTGCATCGCGCGGGGCATCTGGCAGTGTTTGACCAATCGACGAGGTGGTGCGCGCTGCTGGGCGTCAACAACGCCGCCGACGTCGCGGAGATGATGGAGGGACACCGCTTCCGCCACTTCATCCGCCTGAATGAAGCGCTGCACGACAAGGCGATTGCCGACATCGCGGCGGATATTGCCATCCAGCACAAGAAAATCGTGCTGGTTGCCGGGCCGTCTTCGTCCGGCAAGACGACGTTCGCTCAGCGATTGGCACTCCACCTGAACGTTATCGGGCTTCAGCCGCTGGTGATTTCGCTGGATAACTACTATCTTGACCGCGACAGCATCCCGCTGCAAGAGGACGGCACGCTCGACCTCGAAGCCATCAGCACGCTGGATGTGCCGCTCTTCCGCCAGCATTTGGCGGAATTGCTGGATGGGCGCGAAGTTTTGCTGCCAACGTTCTCCTTCAAACTCGGCAAGCGCAATCCGGGCGGCACGCCAGTTCGCCTGCGGGAAGGGCAAGTGATGGTTATCGAGGGCATCCACGGGCTGAATCCGGCGCTGTCCGAGGGACTGCACACGGAAGCCATCTACCGCGTGTTCGTCAGCGCCCTGACATGCTTGAACCTTGACGACCACAACCGCATCCGCACGACGGATGTCCGTCTGCTGCGGCGCATCGTGCGCGACATGCAGTTCCGCGCGACGCCGCCGAACAACACGCTTTCGATGTGGCCCAGTGTCCGCCACGGCGAAGAAACGTGGATTTTCCCCTATCAGGAGAACGCCGACCGCATGTTCAACACCGCCCTGCACTACGAGCTGCCTGTCCTGCGCCACTATGCCTACGACCTCTTGAAGGCGATTCCGCCGGAGAATGAGAACTATCTGGCTGCGCGCCGGCTGATTAAGACGCTGAACTATTTCCCGGATATTGACGAGGGCGTGCTGGCGGAAATCCCCCCGCTGAGCCTGCTGCGTGAGTTCATCGGCGGCTGCACGATTGAGGAAGCGTAAGCCATTTTGCTTGAAGCCTCAAAAGTGGCGATTCTCCCTGCAACGATAAAGTGTTACCGAATTGAAAAACAAGATTGCTTCGCTTGATGAAAGCGCAAAGCTGTGGTATAATAACGGCAGACGGAAGGAGGCTGATATTCCGTGTTCCAGATTGGAAACGAACGGGTTGCATTGGTGACGGATACGTCCTGCGATCTGTCGGATGAACAGCTCAGTCAATATGATATTCGCACCGTTGCGCTGCGTGTAGCGACCAGTCAGGGAGAGTTCCGCGACCGGCTCGAAATCACGCAGGAGCAGCTTTATGACTTGCTTCAGCGGGAAGTGCCGAAAACATCCCTGCCGCTGCCGGAGGATGTCAGCAACCTCTACCGCACCCTGCACGACGAGGGCGCAACGAGCATCCTGCACCTGTCCATCAGCGGCAGCCTGTCCGGAACGTTCAACATGGTCTCCCTGCTTGCGGAGGACTTTGAGGACATGAAAATTCATGTTTTCGACTCCAAAACGCTCTCCTGCGGTCTGGGGCTGCTGGTGCTGGAAGCAGCGGAATCGCTCCAAAACGGCATGTCGGTGGAGGATACCATCGCGCTGCTGGAGAAACGCCGCGAACATCAGCTGGGCGCGTTCGTCATCCGCACGCTCGAATTCCTGCGCAAGGGCGGGCGCATCGGGCGCGTTGAGGGCGCAATCGGCTCGCTGCTGCAAATCAAGCCGGTCATCTACGTGAACGACGAGGGCGTCTACAACACGCTGTGCAAAGCGCGCGGCTTCTCCAACGCGCTGACGGCGATGGTGGACGAGATCATCCGCCGCTATCAGGGTCACAAGGTGCGTCTGGCGGTGGTGCATGGCGCGGCATATGACGATGCCGTGAAACTCCGCGACCGCCTGATGGAGCGGCTCGACGTGGTATCGAGCTTCATCAGCCCGGTCAGTCCCGCACTGGCGATTCACACCGGGCCGGGACTGCTTGGCGCGATTGTACAGCTGGCGGAATAAAGGAAAAATGCATCAATTGCATATCTCGGCGGCTCTGCTGATTTTCGGAAAGAAGAAAGTCGGCAGAGCCGCTCTGCTTTGGAAAATTTCCACCCGCTTCGTTTTCAATGGCAAACGAAGAAGGATTCTTCATGGCACATAAAGGGGAGCACAAATACAGATTGGCAACAGCTCACATGGCTTTGCTATGCGAGAACGGGCAAGGGAAAAAACTTGCGTGTGCAGCGGCGCAAGCGTTCCTTCCTCCCGTTCGTGTCTTTGCGCTATAATACGCCTTCACCCCACGACGGAAGGCGTGGAAATTCCGATGGGCGGGCGACAGAAGTGCGGAAACCCGAAGAAAAAGTCTGCTTTTTGATGCGCGATTCCACCTGTAATTCACCCGGCATGTAATATCCCCTTGCAATACACGATAGCCTATGTAGTGTTTTTGTAAATTCCAACTTCTTTTGTGTTTCCTCTGTATTTTTGCGCGAAATGTGTCGAAAGATAACATATGCTACTTTTCTTTTCCTGCAAAATGTGCTAAAATAGGCATACGAGAACTTCCAGTGGTGCAGTTTAGGCGTCAGGATGCAGCGCTGGAAGGCCGTTTTTCAATCATGGTATGCGTGAAGGGTATCGTGTATTGATTATAATAACCATTTTCTGACACTGACGCTTTGCTAAGGAGGTTTTTCCTGTGGATGATGCGAAATACCCTGCTTTTGATACCAAACCCTACCGAATCGTGAAGAGCCGCAGTGAGGCAAGCGTGCCTGTGAACGTCGCGCCGACGTACTACATCGTGGCTTCTGATTTACAGGGTTTTCCCCTACAGCAGGCGATTCCGCTCGTCCAGATGTCCACCAGCGCTCAGCTTGCCCCTCGCCCGCCCGAAAATCAACTGCCGCCGCTGCCTGTGCCGAGGCCGGGTACGCCGATGCGGTGGTATATCGCCAGCCTGCTGCGGTGTCTGGGTGTTCCGGCGCGGCTGTCGGGGTTCAACTATCTGGTGGAAACGCTGCTGCTGCTGGTGAATCGCCCGTTTGAGACGCGACTGGTGACGGGCGAGGTGTACCCGGTAGTCGCGAAGCAGTGCAACACCACGCCCATCGGGGTGGATCAGGCGATTCGCACGGCGGTCAACCAGACGTGGCAGGAGCAGAACATTCCTGTGTACTGCGCGCTGATGGGGCGGAGTCCCGCGCCGCACGAGCCGCGCCCGACGAGCTGCGAGTTTCTGGCGAATGTGTTGATGTATGTGAGGATTCAGATGGCGGAGTGCCATTACTGATAGGGAACTGACGGCGAATAGAAGAAAGACTGTCTGCGCGGAGCGGGCAGTCTTTTTGATCCTCCGCGGAAGGATTTGGGGACAAAGCGCGGCAGAGCGACGCGAACGGCAGAAAAATTGCGCTGCTACGAGGTGTTTCATTCGTGTTAGCCAAAATGCAAAGTTCGCGGCGCATCTTGGCGCATTCTTATCTGGAAATAGTATAAGCGAGCAATTGCAAACGCCTGCTTCCTGACGATGCGTGAGGGGCAGGCGTTTTTGCGTGCCGCGGGCAGAACGAAAACCATTTTCGGAAACGCTGGATGATTTTCGCAAATTTACAAGCTGAAGCACTTGACATATAGCGAGCGTTACGCTATACTCCAAGTGAAATGATGCTTGCGGTCAATAAAATGCCATTGGCACCATCAAAGTTATGCCTCTTACGAGGGGGAGGATTGGGCGGCATAACGAAGGCAGCGTTTTCTTTACGACCGACATGAAGGTAACACCTCTGCCGCCCAATCCTCTGTTTCGTTTACTTGACAATTTGCGACACCAAAGGAGGTTTCCCCATGCGCCGATTGCTGATAATTCTGCTATGTCTGACGATGCTGATTCCTGCTCTGCCTGTTACGGCGGAAGAAGAGCCGCAACGATTGATTATAGCGGTTGATTCCGAAGAAAGTGCGCTGAACCTGTCCGTTGAAGAAGCGTTTTTTAAGGGAAATCCGAACGTGACGATCGAATATCGCCTATACAGTCCTAAACAGTTGAACAGTGTCTTGATGACCAATCAGGCGGATTTTGATATGGTTATTTCGGATTATGCAACGCTAATGGATGTGGCGGAAAAGGACTATTTGCTGCCGCTTGACCAGATTGGGCTGGAAACCTATCCGGAGAAACTGCTGAATGTGTCGGAATTGCTTACATACAACGGCAAACTGTTCGCACTGCCGATTAGCATTCGACAAGAAGCGTGGTTTTTTCACTATGAATTAAGTGTGCAAAACAATATTGAATATCCTGCAAAAGACGGCGTTTGGACTTGGGAGGACTATCTCGAATTTAGCAAGCAGTTTCCGATTACATTTGGTGAGAATGGCGAAAAGCACCTGTATATGATGACGGGAGCATCCCTTCTTGACTGCCCTTCTTTACAGAATATTCAGATAGACATGTTTCTGAATTACTTAAATTTATATCCGAACGAGATTGAAAGCTTTTTCACGGAACATTTCTCCACGTTCCGTCAAGTGTTGAAATCGGATGCGCTGATGCCGAGGAAACTCGATGAATCGGGAATTTTGCGTGAAAATCGGACAAATGATGTACTGATGTTGATAACAAGTGCAGACAATCCCATTGGTATGATGCAAAGTTTCATGGTGCGCGAAGGTTAGCTAAACACGTTAGAAAACCTGCACAACCCGAATTTGACATCATCAGGCGATATTACGGAAGAAGATGTTTTAGCAATCCTGCCGACGCTGAACAGCTGGATGCTGCTGCCCGTGCCGGTGTTCGACAAGAACGATGTGCGTTATTTGGGCTACATGACCGCCTGCGGTATCATGAAAAACGCACCCCACAAGGAACTGGCGGCGAAATTCATCGAAGCAATGTACTCCGAAGAAGCGCTGGACACGGGTGTCGTCATGGGGGAAACTGCGTTTATCGGACGCGAATGCCCCAGTCAGTTGATTCTTGACAAATACGCATATTACCCGGTTTTCATGGATGAAAACGGCACACAGGTCTACACAGTGGAGGCAGGGCGGTCGTTCAATTATATACCGTTTACGTCGATGTACGCGGAGCATATGTATTACGAGGCGCAGGAGTACCGTTCGCACCTCGCCGTCACCCGCTTCCATGCACAGCGGGATTTCTACAATGCCGTCTGGAGCTACCTGCAAGAGTGGTATCTCGGTCACATCAGCGACGCGGAGCTTCAGGAGTCCGTGACGTACCTCGTGGAGATGGCATTGGAGGAGTGAGGGCGCGAATGCATTCCTCGAAACACACAAAGCACTTTATCTATCCCCGGCGGGACGCGTGGTTCCTCCTGCCGGGGTTCCTTGGGTTTGCGCTGTGGTATCTCGTGCCGTTTGGCATGTCGCTGGCGGCATCGGTCATGGAGAACAGCGCCAACGCGCGCTTTGCGGGGCTGGCAAATTACGCCGCCGTCCTCCAAAGCAGCTACTTCCGCTTGGGGTTCGGCAATACCTTGCGGTTTTTCGCCGTGGCGGTGGTGCTGTCCCTCGTCATCGGCTTTCTGCTGGCGAACATGATTTTCTGGCATTCACGTCGGCGGATTTCCTGGCTGACGCTCGTGCTGCTCATCCCGATTTTCCTGCCGACGGCGGCGATTGTCCCCCTCTGGAAGGTGATGATGGGCGGCAGTTCATGGCTGATGCGCACGCTCAAACCCCGCGACGCGGACTGGAAATACATCACCCTGCTGACCCTCTACCTGTGGAAGAACATCGGCGCGGTCAATCTCCTGTTCCTCATCGGCTTGCAGGGGATTGAACCGTCTGTTTTCGATGCCGCAAGCGTGGACGGAGCGTCGCACCGCACCATCGCCATCCGCATTGCCTTGCCGATGCTGTGCACCGTGACGCTGTTCGCCATTATCTATCTGGCGATGAACGGGATGCGCATCTTCCGCGAGTCGTATCTGCTCTACGGCATGTATCCGCCCAAACCACTCTACTTCATCCAGAACTATGTCAACAACCACTTCACAAAACTGGATTACGGCTTGCTTTCGGCGGGGTCGTCGCTCTTTGCGCTGGTGATGACGGGGCTGTTCCTGTGCATCTGGCTGTTTCTTCAGCGAAAGGAGGATGCCTGATGAAGCATGTGCGCCGGATTTGCGCGGTGCTGCTGGCGGCGGTGGTGCTGCTGCCCCTTGTCCTGCTGTGCGTGCAGGCGTTCGTTCCGCCCTTCGATGCGCTGATGATTTCGACCGGCTCGGAGCCGCTGCGCCTGCTGCCCATCCCGTTTTCCGCGGAGCAGTGGCAGATGCTATTCAACCAGTCCACCTATTGGCAGGCATTCTGGAACAGCCTGATTTGGACGGTGGGGGCGTGCGTCGTGCAGGTCATTGTCGCATTCTTAGGCGGCTATGTGCTGGCGAAGTACCCGGCGCGGTGGTGCGTGGCGATTGCGGGTTTGTATACGCTGATGATGCTCATGCCCCCGCAGATGACGCTGCTGCCCATCTACCGCGTCGCCTATGCGAACAAGCTGCTCAATCACCCGATGCTGCTGTATGCGCCGATTACGTTCGCACCGTTCGGAACGTTCTTTATGCGGCAATGGCTGCTGCGCTGGCCGGACGAGTTGACGGAGTACCTGCGCTTGGAGGGCGGGTCGAGTGTCAAGCTACTGTGGTACTGCCTTGCGCCGTACTCCCTGCCGGGGATGCTGGCGCTGTTCGCGCTGACGTTCACGGAGGGATGGAATCAGGTGGAGCAGCCGCTGATGCTGGTGTCGGATTCGCTGCGGCAGCCGCTGTCCGCCTTGCTGAAAGACTTGTCAGCGGGAAACCCACAGATTGTGTTTGCCGCGTCCGTCGCGTCAATTTTGCCGATTGCGCTGGTGATGCTGGCAGTGCTGGTGCAGCAGGGAAGCAAACGGAAAGCAGCCTGATTGCGTGCTGCGCAGAGAATTTTGCCTCCGCGGTGACGGATGCGTTCTGGCAGATGTGATTACGCTGGTTTGGTAAATCCTGAACGATCCTTCAATGGAATGCGGACGATGGTCATCCCCAGAGCAAAATTTCCCCTTTGCTCTGGGGACTTATACTAATATTTAATTCCGATGATTTCGTGGCGGCTGACTTGCAAATCCGACCGAGTTGTGCTACTATTTTGTCAGATGTCCAGCCTCCCATTATCGTGCCGAAAAAGCTGCCCGTCACGGACACCGACCTCTGCGCAATCAATCTATCAAACGATTGATGCTATTTCCGGATTCGCCCGCGCTGTTTCTCTTCTGGCGTGCGAGCGCAGCACTGCGTTTTATTCACGTTAGCCAGAATGAAAAATCCGCTTCGCATCTCAGCGCATTCTTATTTGGGAATAGTATGTAGAACCAGCAATGCTGCTCACAACAAAGAAGGAGTATCCTATGCGTGAATACACCCCCGAACGTCTGCGCCACCTGACCCTGCTGGCGGAAAAATATCCTACCGCCTTGTCCGCGTACAGCGAAATCATCCGCTTGGAGGCGCTGCTCCGTTTGCCCAAGGGCACAGAGCATTTTATGAGCGACCTGCACGGCGAGCATGAAGCCTTCATCCATATTCTCAACAGCGCGTCGGGGGTCATCCGGGAGAAAATCGACCGCCTGCTGGGCGATACGACCCCGCCGGAGGAGCGCGCGGATTTGGCAACCCTTATCTACTATCCGCGGGAGAAGCTGCCGGAATTGAAAGCGCGTCAAAACGACCTCGACGGCTGGTATCAGCGGGTGCTGCTGCAGCTGATTGACCTCTGCCGGCTGGTGTCCAGTAAGCACACGCGGCGGCATGTGCGCGCCGTGATGCCCAAGGAGTGCGGCCACATCCTCGACGAGCTGCTCCACGCGCACTTCGAGGATCACGACAAGGAACAGTATTACGGCGAAATCATTGCGAGTATGCTGCGCTACGGGCTGGCGGATCAGTACATCATCGCCCTGTGCGAGGTGGTGAAGCGTCTGGCGGTTGACCGGCTGCACATTGTGGGCGACCTGTTCGACCGCGGCCCGCGTCCGGATATGATTCTCGAACGCCTGTACCAGTACCACGATGTGGACTTCCAGTGGGGGAATCACGATGTGGTGTGGATGGGCGCGGCGGCGGGCAGTCCGCTGTGCATCCTGACGGTGCTGAAAACGACGCTGGCGTACAACAATGTGGATACGCTGGAGCGCGGCTACGGCATTCCGCTGCGCTGCCTGGAGCATTACGCGGAGGAATACTACGCCAAGAGCGACCTGACCCGCTGGATGCCGCACGCCGACCCGAACGCGACCGACGTCCGCCCGGCGAACCTCGCGCGCGTCGCCCGGATGCATAAGGCGGTCACGGTGCTGATGCTGAAACTCGAAGCGGAGGTGATTGCCCGCAACCCCGATTTTGAGATGCAGGGGCGCGACTATCTGCGCCAAATCGACTATGACGCCGGAACGGTGCGCTGCGGGGGCAAGGTATATCCGCTGCTGGACTGCGATTTCCCGACCGTTGACCCGACTGCACCGGAGCGCCTGCTGCCGCGCGAGGAGGACATTATCGCCCGGCTTGTGCGTGATTTTAAGGGCAGCGAAAAGCTGCAAAAGCACGTCGAGTTCCTCTTTTCACAAGGCTCGGTGTACAGCTGCGTGAACGGCAATCTGCTCTACCACGGCGCTGTGCCGATGGATGAGGATGGGCAGTTCACCGCCGTGCGTTTCTGGGACGCGGAGTACAGCGGCAAGCGGTGGTTCGACTGCTGTGACCGCTGTGCGCGCATGGGGTACTTTGCGCCGGAGGGCAGCTGGCAGCGGCAGGTCGGGCAGGATTTCCTGTGGTATCTGTGGTGCGGCGCGGTGTCGCCCATTTACGGGCGGAGCGCCATGACGACTTTCGAGCGGCTGTATATCGCTGATCCGGCGACACATGCGGAAATCAAAAATCCGTATTATCGGCTGATTAACGACCCGGCGAACGTCGAGCGCATTCTGGCGGAATTTGGACTGACTGCGCCGAACAGCCACATCGTCAATGGGCATGTGCCGGTTCGGGCGATTGAGGGCGAGAAACCGGTCAAGGGCGGCGGCAAACTGATTGTCATCGACGGCGGATTTTGCAGCGCGTATCACCAAAAGACAGGCATCGCGGGCTACACGTTGGTCTACAACAGCCACGGCATGACGCTGCGGACGCATCAGCCGTTCGAGAGCATCGAGAAGGCGATTCACGAGGATGAGGACATTGAATCATCAAGCGAACGCATCTACACCGCGCCGCGCCGGATTCTGATTGGCGACACGGACGAAGGGCAGCGCAAGCGCACGGAAATCGACGATTTGGAGGCGCTGACGGAAGCGTATGGGAACGGTTTAATCCGCGAAAAAATGGAATAAACGCAAACGGCGCATCCTCCTGTTCGGAGCGGTGCGCCGCAATGCTTCCTATTTATAATGCCAATTCTTCGCCGTCTTCCGTCAGCTTTTCCAGCACGCCGTTGTGCATCAGCCATGCTTCGCCGCACAGCATTTCGTCGCCATCGCGCGAAAGGATATAGCTGCCGTCGGGCAGAATATAGAACGTATGTCCAGTGCTGTCGGCAGCGGTGATGTCCTCAAAGAGCCGCAAGCCGTCCAGCACGTTGTCCTTTACCTGATTGTAGTGCGGCAGGATGTTCCGCGTCGTCAGCCCCAAGCCGGGGATGAAGCGCTGATAATCTGGGTCAACCGCTTCGCCGGGTTCTTCCGGCTGGGCATACACGGTGTCGGCGCAGTTCATACTGCCCGCGCTGATGCCGATGATGACGCCGTCAAAATCCGCCAGCAGGTTACGCAAGGCAATCGACGCGAAAAAGGCGTTTTCGGTCGGTACATGCCCGCCGGAGAGCAGGATTACGCCGCTTTGTGCGACAAGCTCCGCCGCATCACCGGCGTTCCGGCTGTCCAGTACGCAGACATCCTCCAATTCGATTTCCGCCGCCGCGAAACAGCCCTCGAATGTCGCCGCCATTTCGTCATTGCCCGCGAAAGCATCCGGGTCGCTGGCGATAATGAGCAGCTGCGCGCCCGGCTCAACGCTGGCGCGGAGGTTCTCGACAAAGCCGTTGCGCGCGTCGAAAATACAGGGAAGGTCAAGCCCTTCGGGAACGTTATTGTCGCAGGGACTGCTGGTCAAAAAGAGCGTCATGCGGGAAAATCCCCCTTCTATCAGTCGCTGAATTGCCGAAAGGATTCGACGCGGAAGACGGAAATTCCTGCTGAATCGCGCGGGCAAGGACTATCGGCAGAAGAATTCTATTCGGTGGATGAAAAAATCCGCATTTCTTTCGCTTCGGGCGCAAAAAAGGCTTTTCATCCGCACAAATTTGTGATACAATGAAGATGGCTATGCACGCGCATGAGCCTACTTTGCCGTTTGCTGAAAATGGCAGGTGTGTTTTGACTGAATCCGTGCCGCGGATTTGGAAATAGAGAACCCACAGACACCGAAACAATTGGAGGAATTGATTCATGATTACTGCTGGCGATTTCAAAAAGGGCATTACCGTGGAATGGGACGGCGGCGTCTGGACCATCGTTGACTTCCAGCACGTCAAGCCCGGCAAGGGCGCGGCTTTTGTCCGCACCAAGATTAAGAACGTGATGACCGGCGCGGTGGTTGAGCGCTCCTTCAACCCCACCGACAAGATGCCCAAGGCCATCATCGAGACGAAGGAAATGCAGTACGTCTACAATGACGGCGAGCTGTACTACTTCATGGACGTGGAAACCTACGACCAGATCCCGATGTCTCTGGACAAGGTGGAAGACGCCATCCCCTATGTCAAGGAAGGCACGAATGTGACCGTCCGCTTCTTCAAGGGTCAGCCCTTCTCCGTGGAAGCGCCGAACTTCGTTGTGCTGGAAGTGACCGACACCGAACCCGGCTTCAAGGGCGACACGGCTTCCAACACCTACAAGCCCGCGACGCTGGAAACCGGCTACTCCCTGCAGGTGCCGCTGTTCGTCAACACGGGCGACAAGATCCGTATTGACACCCGCACCGGCGAGTACATGGAGCGCGCATAATTATCTGCCTATAAGTTCAAACCGGCTCGGTGGACAGACTTCCTCCGAGCCGATTGTGATACAAACAAAACCATCATTAGGAGGGTTGGACATGAGCAAACTGACGGACAAAGTGAGCTACCTGAAGGGCCTTGCGGCGGGCATGAAGCTCAACATGGAGAAGGACAGCAACAAGCTGCTGCTGGAAATCCTCGGCGCGATGGGCGACATGGCGGAGGAAATGCAGCGCATGGACGAGGCGCACAGGGAGCTGCAGGACTATGTTGAGTCCATCGACGATGATTTGTCCGACCTGACGGAAACGCTCTTCAGCGACGAGGAAGAGGACGACGAAGATGCCGATGACGCGGACGAATGCGACTGCGAGGACTGCGCGGACGACACAGACGACGAGGATGATGCCGCCGAGGAGGAAAATCCCGACGACGACCTGATTGCCTACGCCTGCCCGAATTGCGGCGCTGAGCTGACTTTCCACGCCAACGACGTTGACTTTGACGAGAATACCCTCTGCCCGAACTGCCATCAGCCGATTTTCCCGGAAATCGACGAGGACAGCGAGGAAGAGACGGAAGAGTAATTTTCTAAATTAAAATTAAATGCAAAAAACAGGAGCATGGATGCAAAACGCCCATGCCCCTGTTTTTGATTGGCAAATTACGGGTTCTTCACGGAATCTTGGGGGAAGAGCAGCTTGGGGGCGCGTCTGCGGACGCG
>OMCF01000452.1_pt1 | contig 16979 bp, 14 predicted proteins | sample 1673791 | NCBI WGS metagenome assembly OMCF01 (sample SAMEA103958127, study PRJEB25191) | human gut metagenome | biome: human-associated habitat [ENVO:00009003]; feature: intestine environment [ENVO:2100002]; material: feces | place: Germany | collected 2013/2015
GTCCAGAGGCAGCGCCTCTGGTGGGGGTTAGGGGCAAAGCCCCTCGGTTCTCCCTTTACCCCAAAATCGTCTCAATCGCCGCTTTTTCCTCGTCCGTCAGCGGCACATGCTTTTGCACCGTTTCCACGTTTTGGAGAATCTGCGCAGGGCGGCTTGCGCCGGTAATCACCGTCGTAATCGCCGGATTCTCCAAAACCCACGCAAGCGCTAACTGCGCCATCGTTTCGCCGCGCGCCGATGCCATCGCGTTCAGCGCCCGCACACGCGTCAGAACATCCGCCGTCACGTTGCTTTCGTTCAGGAACACGCAGGAGGACGCCGCGCGCGAATCCGCCGGGATGCCGTGCAAGTAGCGGTCAGTCAGCAAGCCCTGATTGAGGGGGGAGAACACTGCCGCGCCGATGCCGCGATTCAGCAGCACGTCGCACAGGCTGGGCGTGCCGCGCTCAATCCAGCGGTCAAGCATGTTGTAGCGCGGCTGGTGAATGGTCAGCGGCACGCCGAAGGCCGCCAGCAAGTCCGCCGCCTGCGCCGTTTGCTCGGCGGAGTAGTTGCTGATGCCGACGTAGAGCGCCTTGCCCTGATGCACAATGTCCGCCAGCGTCCGCATGGTCTCCTCCAGCGGTGTGTCCGGGTCGAAGCGGTGATGGTAGAAGATGTCCACATAATCGACCTTCATGCGGCGCAGGCTCGCGTCGAGGCTGCTCATGAGGTACTTGCGGCTGCCGCCGTCGCCATACGGGCCGTCCTGCATGGTGTAGCCTGCTTTGGTGGCGAGAATCAGCTCGTCGCGGTGCGGGCGCAGGTCGCTGTCCATGATTTTCCCCAGCGTTTCTTCCGCCGCGCCGGGGCGAGGGCCGTAGTTGTTTGCCAAGTCGAAGTAGGTGATGCCTGCGTCAAACGCCGTCAGCAGCATGTCGCGCGCGGTATCCTGCGGCGTGACCGAGCCGAAATTGTTCCACAGACCGAGGGAGATGCGGGGGAGTTTCAGCCCGGAGCGACCGCAGCGGACGTAGGGCATGTGCGCATAGCGGTCAGCGGCGGGGGCGTAAAAACCGGGTGCGGGCATGTTCATTCTGGTATTTCCTCCTTACTTCCGTTTGGCTGATTTCGGGTCAAGAAACGTCATAAATTCGCACTCCAGCCGTCCGTTGTACAGGCGGCGCTTCTTGTCCGCGCGGCGGCCGAACGACCGCTCGAACGTCGGGTCGGACGTGATGGCGCACAGGCTCCAGCCGGGGTGGCGGCGCATCATCCGCCCCAGTTCGCGGTAGATGCCCTCGCACGTCCGGCGGTCTTCAAGGCGCTCCCCGTAGGGCGGATTGCACAGGAACACACCCGGTTCGCCCTCCAGCTTCAGCTTTTCCAGCGGCTGGAACGTCAGCTCGATTTTGCCCTCCAGCCCCGCTTGACGCACATGCCGCCGCGCCAGTTCGAGCGCTTCGGGGTCTTTGTCCGATCCGGCAATGCCGAAAACGTGGTCTGGCAGCACGTCCGCCTTGCACGTCTCGCGGATTTGACGGCATTCCTCCGCCGGGAAAATGGAAAACTGCTCCATGGCGAACGCGCGGGTCAGCCCCGGCGCGCGGTGCTCCTGCCGGAACGCAGCTTCAATCAGCAGCGTGCCGGTGCCGCAGCAGGGGTCGTACAGGCGCATTCCCGGCCGCCACGGGGACAGCTCCACCAAAGACGCAGCGAGCGTTTCGCGCAGGGGCGCTTCGCCGTTCCAAGTGCGGTATCCGCGGCGGTTGAGGGCTTCGCCGGAGGTGTCAAGGGTGATGCGCACGCGGTCTGAGTGGATGGCGACGTCGATGGGGTACACCGCGCCCGTCTCCGGGAAAACCGCGCGGTGCGTCGCCGCTTTCAGCCGCTCGATGATGGCTTTTTTGGTAATCGCCTGACAGTCGCGGACGCTCATCAATTGACTGCGGACGCACTTGCCGGACACGTTGATTTTCGCGTCGGCGGGCATGATGTCCTCCCACGCGATGGACTTGACGAGCTGAAACAGCTCCTCGAACGTCCGGCATTCGTCCTCTGCCAGCACGATGAGCACGCGGTCGGCACTGCGCAAGCGCAGATTGCACAGAAACGCGTCTGTGAGCGTGCCCGTGAAGCGCGCGCCGCCGAGTTCCGCGCGGACATTCTGCATTTTCAGGCGCTTGAGTTCCGCGCCGACGATGCCCTCCAGCCCGAACGCGGCGGTGGCGTAGAGGTTGTATTCGTGATGATTCATGATGATTTGCTCCTATATAAATAATTGCAGTTGATGATTGGAACGCGGGGGAACGCCCTTCGGGATGCTCACGCCCGCACCACGCCATATCGCTTCCACATATCGCCATCGACCCCCGCGCCGAGCGCCCACAGCCCCCACGCGCGCCGCTCCACCTGCGCCCACGCCGCGTCTTTCCCGCACTGTGCCGCGCTGCTGACCAGCGGAATCGCCCCCTGCGCTAAATGCGACAGCAGCGGTTCGCACCCGCGCCGGAAGCCCAGCAGGAACGCGGCGGACGGCAGCGGATTGCTGTCAACGACCGCCTGCGTCACGCCCAGCAGCGCGTGCGTCGCCAGCCGCGACAAGCGCGCATACGGGTATCGCCGCGTCTTGGCGGCTTGCAGGAGCGAATCACGCGTGCGGGCAGTGTCGGCAAATCGGCGCAGTCGGCGCTCAATGCCTTCGCTGATGTCCGGCAGCGCGGCATAATCCACCTCATCCATCAGCCGAAGCCGCGCCAGCAGCAGCGTGTCCAGCGCCTCCGGACGGTGCAGGTGATTTGCCAGCGCCTGATTTTCCAGCAAGTCCGCCGCACGCCCCGGCATGGCGGAATAGGCGGATGCCCAGTCGCCGCGCAGAATGGCGGAGCGAATCGCCGTGGCGGACGAAAAGCCATCCCCAATGGCGGACGCGTGATAATCCGACGCGCGGGCAATCGGGTACACGTCGGTGGACGCGCCCAATCGCCGAAGCGCGCGCAGGTAGCACACGCCGAGCGTGTTGTTGGGGGATTGAAGGACGCGCGCGGCAGCCGGGGCGACCTCCGCCATCGCGGCGGAAAGCGCAGCGGGATAGGGCAGCCCGGCGGACAGGTGCGGCTGAATCGCGGCGGACAAATCGGGGGATTCGAGCGCATCCACCGCCGCCTGCAGCAGGGGAAGATCCGCCGTTTCCGCGCCGAAGGAGAGCGCGTCGCAGCCCAAGCCGGTCAGCAGATGTACGCCGCCTAAGGCGAAGTGCTCCGCGTCGCGGACAGACCACAGCGCGGGCAGCAGAATCACGGCATCCGCGCCGTTTTGCAGCGCCATTTTTGCGCGGATGGCGGGGGAGACAATCGCCGCGTCGCCGCGCTGCACGAAGCAGCCGGACATGACGGCGACGACCGCATCCGCGTGAGCGGCTTCCCGCGCCTGACGCAATTGGTGCGCGTGCCCCGAATGGAAGGGGTTGTACTCGGCAATCACGCCGACAATGCGCATGGAAAAACTCCTTTTAATGAGCAATGAGGAATGAGCAATGAGGAATGAGCAATGAGGAATGAGGAATGAGCAATGAGCAATGAAAAGGTGCGTTCCTATTATAACAAAAAGAACAGAAACGTCAAGCGAACGCGCGAAATGACGTGGAATGATGCAATTTTGCCGCCGTTTTTGCCTTTACAGAACCGCCGAAAGATGGTATAATAGATTGGGTTCATCCCAAAACAAGACCATGAAAAGGAAGTAATTCATATGAAGCAGTTCATCGTGGAAACCTCCGCTCGTCACGTTCATGTCACCCAGCAGGATCTGGAAACCCTGTTCGGCAAGGGCTATGAGCTGACCGTCAAGAAGATGCTGTCCCAGCCCGGTCAGTATGCCAGCGCGGAGCGCGTGGACGTTGTCGGCCCGAAGAAGACCCTGACCGGCGTGAGCATCCTCGGCCCGGTTCGCAGCGCGACGCAGGTGGAGCTGTCCCTGACGGATGCGCGTTCCATCGGTGTGACCGCGCCTGTGCGTGAATCCGGCGACATCGCGGGTTCGGGCGCCTGCAAGCTGGTTGGCCCGGCGGGCGAAGTGGAGCTGACCGAGGGCGTTATCGCCGCCAAGCGCCACATCCACATGACCCCCGCGGACGCTGAGGAATACGGCGTGAAGGACAAGGACGTTGTGTCCGTGAAGGTGGATACCGACGGCCGTTCCCTGATTTTCGGCGACGTGGTTGTCCGCGTGAGCGACAAGTACGCGCTGGCGATGCATATTGACACCGACGAGTCCAACGCGGCTGGCTGCGGCCGTGCGCAGATGGGCGAAATCGTTAAGTAATGCCAAATTTCATGCAGGGTTTTCCTCTGCTGGAACGTTATAATGTTCACAGAAGCGTCACATAAGACGACGCAAAGGAGGAGAACCCTGCATGAAAAAACGGCTGATTTCCCTGATTTTAGCGGCGATTGTGCTGCTGTCCTGCGCTTTTGCGGAGGAATCACAGAGCGAAGAGTACCTGCTGCCCTACATTGACCTGTACGCCGTCCCGCTGGGCGATAATGCCATTTTCGAGATTCCGAACGAATGGGGCTACCAGACGTCGGATGCTGCGGACGTGCCGCCGATGACCTCGCTCCTGACCGACCAGAACCAAATGGTGATGGCGATGAAACTGCCCGCCGACTGGGAGGCGACCGACGCGAGCGACGCGCTGGGCATCCAGTCGTTCATTGTTGAGGGAACGGCGCTGATGCTGGGGCTGACTACGCCGCAGAGCACCCGCCTGCAGGAAATGACCATCAACGACATGCCCGCCGTGCTGGTGGAGATGAACGGGCAGGGCTTCGATATCCTCTGGGTGGGGGATTCGGGCGACCTGTACTTCTTCCTCTTCCCGAACGACGACGACGCGCTGGTGCAGCAGATGATTTCTGTCGCGCAGTCGCTGTGCGTGTTCCACCGGAAGGGGGAGCAGGTCAATCCCTCGTCGGATTTTGCGTACACGGCGGACGGCGGCGAGGTCACCATCACCGACTACATCGGCACAAGTGAGCATGTGCTGATTCCGGACGCCATCGACGGCTTGCCCGTGACGGCGCTGGGGCATCGGGCGTTCTACGAGAAGACGGTGACGACGGTTGTCGTGCCGGACAGCGTGACGGAAATCGGCGCGGCGTGTTTTTCCGGCGACAACTATCTGGTCAGCTTGAAATTACCCGACGGCTTGAAGAGACTGCCGCCCGCTTCGCTGGAAAGCTGTATGCGGCTGTACGATTTCGACCTGCCGCAGAGCTTGGAGAAGATTTACAGCAGCGTCTTTGAGTTCAACTACTACCTGACGCACTTGACGCTGCCGAGCAGTTTGACCGAAATCGAGCAGCTGAACTTCATCGGGCTGTATGGCTTGCAGTCGCTGACCCTCGCGGAGGACAATGCAGCGTTCAAGCTCGACGAGACGAACGGTCTGCTGATGACGGCGGACGGCACGAGGTTGCTGCACTGCTTCTCCGACATTTCGCCGGCGGAAGAAATCATCCTCCCGGAGGGCGTCAAAATCGTTGACCCGTTCGCGTTCCATTATGATTACGACGTCAAGCGCATCGTTCTGCCCGAAGGCGTCGAAACGATCGGCGCGATGGCGTTCGCGATGTGTCCAAACCTGACGGAAATCGTCATTCCGGCAAGCGTGACGGACATCGGCGTGATGGACGGGCTGGACGGACGCACCGGCATCATTTCCTACAAGGGCAACGTCATTGTGACGCCGGAGGGTAGCCCGGCATGGAACTGGGCGGTCGAAACGGGCGCGACGGTAAAATCCCCCGAAGAAAATTAACGAAACATCTGGTTGATAGAAATAGAAGGAGTGTAACCATCCATGAAGGTTCTGATTGTCAACGCGGGTTCTTCCTCCCTGAAGTACCAGCTGGTGGACATGGACAACGAGCAAATGATCGTCAAGGGGCAGGTGGAGCGCATCGCGATTGAAGGCTCCCACCTGAACCAGAAGACCCCTGACATGTCGAAGGTCATCGACCTCTACGAGCCGATTCCGGACCACGTCGTGGCGACGAAGCTGATGCTGCGCGCGCTGCTTGACCCGGAAAAGGGCGTGCTCAAGTCCGTGGATGAAATCGGCGCGGTGGGTCACCGCGTGCTGCACGGCGGCGAGGAGTTCACCGCCAGCTGCATCATCACCGACGAAGTGAAGGCTGCCATCCGCAAGTTCATCCCGCTGGGCCCGCTGCACAATCCGGCGAACCTGATGGGCATTGAGGCGTGCGAGGAAGTCATGCCGCACACGCCGCAGGTGGCCGTGTTCGACACCGCGTTCCATCAGACCATGCCCCCGAAGGCGTTCATGTATGGCGTGCCGTACCGCTATTATAAGGAAATGGGCGTCCGCCGCTACGGCTTCCACGGCACGTCCCACCGCTATGTGAGCAAGCGCGTGTGCGAGTTCCTCGGCGTGAGCCCCATCGGCAAGAAGATTATCATCTGCCATCTGGGCAACGGCTCTTCCATGTCCGCGGTGGTGGACGGCAAGTGCGTTGACACGTCCATGGGTCTGACCCCTCTGGAAGGCGTTGTCATGGGCACGCGTTCCGGCTCCTGCGATCCGGCGGTGGTGCAGTTTATTGCCAACAATGACCACATGACCGTCAACGAAGTGCTGACGATGATGAACAAGCAGTCCGGCCTGATGGGCATTTCCGGCCTGTCCTCCGACATGCGCGACATCGACAAGGCGGCGGATGAGGGCAACGACCGCGCGGCGCTGGCGCGTGACATGCTGCACTACGGCATCAAGAAGTACATCGGTTCCTACGCGGCGGCGATGGGCGGCGTGGATATTATCGTGTTCACGGCGGGCATCGGCGAAAACGGCCCGGAACTGCGCGAATCCGTCATGAAGGATATGGAGTGGATGGGCGCGAAGCTGGACGTGGAGAAGAACAAGGTGCGCGGCAAGGAAGCCGTCATCTCCACCGACGACTCCAAGGTGACGATCTGCGTCATCCCCACGAACGAGGAAATCATGATCGCGCGCGACACCAAGGAACTGGTCGAGGGCGCGAACAAGTAAGTTTCAGTCATACGAGGGCTTTTTTCGCGGGGGGCGCGCAACTTTTTTCGGGGAAAAGACGCTTTTTTCCGCGAAAAGGTGTTGACAAAACCCGCGAAAAAACCTATAATATGAAATGGTCTAATTTGAGGTGGTGAGCATTTGAAGCTGGATGTACTTCATGCCCTGCGTGATCCGGGAACGGCTTACGCATTCGCTGTGGAGCAGACCATTGCCCCGCAGGATGTGAGCGGCGAAGAGGTCACGTTTGACCCCGTGCAGCTCTCCGGGCATCTGACTGCCAATGAAGATGGCAGTGTTGTGGTAGAAGGAAGTCTGACGACAACCGCTCATGCCCATTGTGCCAAATGCCTGTCTCCTGCGTCCTGCCCCGTTACGGGGAATTTCCGGGAAACGTTCCTGCATGGGGGCGACCCGGAGGATGATGAGATTTTCGCGTATGAAGGCGCACAGCTTGATTTTGCGAAACTCACCCTGACGCATGTGCTGCTCAACCTGCCGATGCGCTTCCTGTGCAAGGAAGATTGCAGGGGATTTGAGGAGTACGAGGAGGTCAACCAACACAAGCATTGCCGGGACGATGCGAATGTACAGCGTCCTTTTGCGGCATTGCAGCAGTTGCTGGCTGAAAAGTCCGACAACAAAGAATAATTCGGTCAGCAATTTGGCTGCCAATAACGAGGAGGTGTAACCATGGCTCTTCCGAAGGGAAAAATCTCTAAGGCTCGCAAGCACAGCCGTCGTGCGAACTGGAAGCTCACCGTGCCCGGCATCGTTGAGTGCCCCCAGTGCCATCAGATGAAGCTGGCTCACCGCGTGTGCAAGCACTGCGGTTTCTACAAGGGCGTGCAGGTCGTTGCGGTCAACGAGGAAAAGAACGCCTAATTGGTATCCGGGGCAAATGAGGGAAGGAAGGCAGCAGCGGGGTCATCCTGTTCTGCCTGATTTCCTGCATTCCCCGCAATTCCATATGCTCGCAACGTGATGAGGAGTACCCTGGTTTTGCTGGCTCAGAGAGGGTGGTTCACCGGCTGAGAGGCCGCTCGCACAGCCGTCAGGGGAAGGTCGCTTCACAGAGCGTTCGGTGAGGATGATGCAGGATTTTTTTCCGCATGGAAAGTAGCCGAATGCGGTTCGCACCCGTGACCGTGCGCTTGAGGCAGTGTTTGCGCTGCGAAGCAAGGTGGTACCACGGAAACAGCTCCGTCCTTCGGGATGGGGCTGTTTTTGCGTTTTGGCAATCATTTCACGCGGAAAGGACACCTGTATGAACTACTTCCAGCAGATCGCGGAGCGCTTGCTCCAGCCGGGCACATTCCTGCTCGTGCTGGGCGCAATCCTCGTCTATACATCCGGCATCGTCGCCCGAAAGCTGTTTTCGGGCAGCGAAAAGACCGATATCATCACCAAAATCGTCGGCTGCGTCGTCGCACTCGTCGGCGCAATTCTCATTTTTGCATGATACTCTTTCCGGATTCACCTGTGCTAACTGTAAATCGTATATAGGAGGTCATTCACATGGAAATGGAGAAAACATTCAATCCCCAAGCCGTGGAAAGCGAAATTTACCGCGACTGGGAATCCTCCGGCGCGTTTGAGGCGCACCGCGTGGAAGGCAAGAAGCCCTTCACCATTGTCATGCCGCCGCCCAACATCACCGGTCAGCTGCACATGGGCCACGCGCTGGACTGCACCCTGCAGGATCTCGCCGTCCGCTATCACCGCATGAAGGGCGATCCGACGCTCTGGCTGCCCGGCACGGATCACGCCGCCATCGCGACGGAAGTGAAAATCGTCGATGCGATGCGCAAAGAGGGACTGACCAAGGAATCCCTCGGTCGCAAGGGCTTCCTTGACCGCGCGTGGAAGTGGAAGGAAGAGTATGGCGGACGCATCGTCACCCAGCAGCGCCGCATGGGCATCAGCTGCGACTGGAGCCGCGAGCGCTTCACGATGGACGAGGGCTGCTCCAAGGCGGTGCGCGAGGTGTTCGTCCGCCTGTACGAAAAGGGGCTGATTTACCGCGGCAACCGGCTGGTCAACTGGTGCCCGTGCTGCGAGAGCGCGATTTCGGACGCGGAAGTGGAATATCAGGAGAAGGAAGGCAACTTCTGGCATCTGCTGTACCCTGTGAAGGAGACGGGCGAGATGCTGGAACTGGCAACCACCCGCCCCGAAACCATGCTCGGCGACACCGCCGTGTCGATTAACGCCGCCGACCCGCGCTATGCCCACCTGCACGGCTGCCATGTGCTGCTGCCGCTGGCGAACCGCGAAATCCCGATTATCTGCGACGAACATGCCGACATGGAAAAGGGCACGGGCGTGGTGAAAATCACCCCCGCGCATGACCCGAACGACAACGAAGTCGGTCAGCGCCACAACCTGCCCGTCGTGCGCGTGTTCACTTATGACGGCCACATGACCGGCGCGGAGGACGCCGCGAAGGACGCCGACGGTCAGGCGATTGACTGCGGCAAGTACGCCGGCATGACGACGCTGGAAGCGCGCAAGGCGATTGTCGCGGACTTACAGGAATTGGGGCTGCTGAAGAGCATCGAGCCGCTGACCCACGAGGTCGGCACCTGCTACCGCTGCCATACGGTGATTGAGCCGATGGTCTCCCGGCAGTGGTTCGTGAAGATGAAGCCGCTGGCGGAACCGGCGATTGCCTGCGTCAAGAGCGGCGAAACGAAGTTCGTGCCGGAGCGCTTCACGAAGCAGTATATGAACTGGATGGAAAATATCCGTGACTGGTGCATCAGCCGTCAGCTGTGGTGGGGACACCGCATCCCGGTGTGGTACTGCGACGACTGCGGCGCGATGACCGTCAGCCGCGAAGACCCGACTTGCTGCTGCAAGTGCGGTTCTGCGCACATTAAGCAGGATGAGGACGTGCTGGATACTTGGTTCTCGTCTGCCCTGTGGCCGTTCTCCACGCTCGGCTGGCCGGACAACACCGAGGATTTGAAGTACTTCTATCCCACGAACCTGCTCGTGACGGGCTATGATATTATTACCTTCTGGGTTAGCCGCATGATTACGATGGGCTTGGAGGAAATGCAGGTTCCGCCCTTCCAGACGGTGCTGATTCACGGCCTGGTGCGCGACGAACTGGGGCGCAAGATGTCCAAGTCGCTGGGCAACGGCGTTGATCCGCTGGAAGTCATCGACCAGTACGGCGCGGACGCGCTGCGTTTCTCTTTGGTGATGGGCGTGAGCGCGGGCAACGACACCCGCTACATCCCGGCGCGCGTGGAATCCGCCCGCAATTTCGCCAACAAGGTTTGGAACGCCAGCCGCTTCGTGCTGATGAACGTGACGGAGAAAGCGCCGCTGGACACCGAGCATCTGACCGCGGCGGATCAGTGGATTCTGTCCCGCTTCCAAGACGCGACGCGCGCGATTTCTTCCAATATGGAAGAAGGCGAGTTCGGTCTGGCGGCGGACCGCATCTACGACTTTGCGTGGAGCGAATTCTGCGACTGGTACATCGAGCTTGCGAAGAGCCGCTTAAATGGCGACGACCCGGCGGCAAAGAAAGCCGTGCAGGGCGTGCTGCTGTATGTGCTGGAAGGGCTGCTGAAGCTGCTGCACCCGTTCATGCCGTTCCTGACCGAGCAGGTGTACAAGTTCCTGCCGGGCAGCGAGGGCTTCCTGATGCTCAAATCGTGGCCGGAAGTGAAGCCGGAGCTGGACTTCCCGGACGAGGAAGCGAAGATGGAGGGCGTGATGGAGGTCATCCGCACCATCCGCAACCTGCGCGCGGAAATGAACGTCGCCGCGGGCAAGCGCACGCACCTGATGCTGCTTCCCGCGGATGGCTGGGCGGAGACGCTTGCGCACGCCGGGCAGTATTTCCAACGTCTGGCAGGCGCAAGCGAAACGGCGATTATTGAAAGCAGCGCTGCTGTGACCGAAAAGACGGTTTCCGCCGTGACGAAGGCGTGCACGCTGTACATCCCGCTGGGCGATTTGGTGGACTTCGAGAAGGAAATCGCGCGCCTGAGCAAGGAACTCGACAACCTGCACAAGGAAATCGCCCGTGCTGAGGGCAAGCTGAACAATCCGGGCTTTGTGAGCAAGGCACCCGCCGCGCTGGTGGAGCAGGAGAAGGGCAAGCTGGCGCTGAATCAGCAGAAGGCGGAGCAGGTCGAAAAGCGCATTGCGGAACTCAAGGAATCTATGTAATTGGGGATTTTTTTCTGGGGGACTGCTTGGGGGCAGTCTCCCTTTTCTTTGATGATGTGCGATTTCTGCATCATTTGCGCTGCCACGCAGGGGGATTTCGCGTCTGCGGACGCGACGAGGGGGCAATGTAAACAGACGAACGTCTGCGGTCGCCCCCTCGACCCCTTCGCAGTGCTCACCCATGCTGCTTGAACTGTTTCGCGGCAGAACCGAACGCATCCGCTTTGACCGAAAACAACATTTTCCCCCCTTCCGAAGCAAAACACAATAATAATGAAGGAAAACCCTTTTCTTTTGGGGCGGAAAGTGCTATAATAGATATGTTGGGGAAGCGTCAACAGCGGGGGAATCCGGCGGTGGGGCGCGCGTAGACGCGGCTTGTGCGCCCGCTGACGCGAAGTACCCCGACGTGCGTGTCCCCCCTCCCGGATGGCGGGGCAAGGGCAAATGCCCCTGATTTTACGGTTTTCCACGGCGTGGGGAAAAATCATCCGCCGTTTATTGATTTTTGTGAGGTGCAAGCATGTTGAACGACCAGGAACTCGAACACCGGACGGAAGAAGAAATCGAACAGCAGATTGAAGAAGCGACGCAGGTCAAGAGCGAATACGGCGAGGAGCAGATTCAGGTGCTGGAGGGCTTGGAGGCGGTTCGCAAGCGCCCCGGCATGTACATCGGCTCGACGGACAGCCGCGGACTGCACCATCTGGTGTACGAAATTGTGGATAACTCCGTGGATGAGGCGCTGGCGGGCTACTGCAAGCGCATCGACGTGACGCTGCACAAGGACGGCTCGGTCTCCGTCCGCGACGACGGGCGCGGCTTCCCCGTCGGCATCCACCCGAAAATGGGCCGTCCGGCGGTCGAGGTCTGCCTGACGGTGCTGCACGCGGGCGGCAAGTTCGGCGGCGGCGGCTACAAGGTGTCCGGCGGCCTGCACGGCGTGGGCGCGTCGGTGGTCAATGCGCTGTCGAAGTCGCTGTCCGTGACGGTCTATCAGGATGGGAAAATTTATCAGCAGGAGTACGCGCGCGGCAAGTACCTCTACGACCTGCGCGTCATCGGCGAAACCGACCGCACCGGCACGACAATCCGCTTCCTGCCCGACGTCATCAGCGATGACAACCCCGACGGCATCTTCGAGCGCGGCGTCACGTTTGATTTTGACGTGCTGAAGAAGCGCCTGCGCGAGATGGCGTTCCTGAACAAGGGCATCCACATCACCTTCACCGACGAGCGCGGCGAAATGCCTGTGACGGAGGATTTCCTCTACGAAGGCGGCCTGCGCGAGTTCGTCAAGTATCTGAATCACAACAAGGAAGTTTTGTTCCCTGAACCGATTTATACCGAGGGCGTGAAGGACGGCATCCTCGTGGAAGTCGCCATGCAGTACAACGACTCGTATGCCGAAAACATCTACACCTTCGTCAACAACATCGCGACCCCCGACGGCGGCACGCATCTGACCGGCTTCACCACCGCCCTGACGAGCGCCATCAACGACTACGGCCGCAAGTATAAGCTCCTGCGCGACAACGAGCCGAACCTGAAGGCGGAGGACGCGAAGGAAAGCCTGACGGCGGTTGTGTCCGTCAAAATGGAAGACCCGCAGTTCGAGAGCCAGACGAAATCGAAGCTGGGCTCCGGGCAGGTTCGCGGCGTGGTCAACGACCTTGTGAAGGAGGAATTGTCCACCTATCTGGAGGAGAACCCGTCTGTCGGGCGGACGATTCTTGACCGCTGCGTGAGCGCCCAGCGTGCGCGCGAGGCAGCACGCAAGGCGCGCGAGGCTACCCGCCGCAAGACGGTGCTGGAATCGGCGTCCCTGCCGGGCAAATTGGCGGACTGCTCCGAGCGCGACCCCAGCAAGTGCGAAATCTTCCTCGTCGAGGGCGACTCCGCAGGCGGCAGCGCCAAGGAAGGACGCGACCGCCATTTTCAGGCGATTCTGCCCCTGCGCGGCAAAATCCTCAACGTCGAAAAAACCCGTCTGGACAAGGCGCTGGGCAACAACGAAATCAAGAGTATGCTGACGGCGTTCGGCTGCGGCTTCGGCGATGAGTTTGACGAAAGCAAGCTGCGCTACCACCGCATTGTCTGCATGACGGACGCGGACGTGGACGGTGCGCACATCCGCATTTTGATGCTGACGTTCTTCTACCGCTACATGCGGCCGCTGGTGGAAAAGGGCTATGTGTACGCCGCCATGCCGCCGCTGTACAAGGTGACGAAGGGCAAAATGGAGAAGTACGTCTATGATGACGACGAACTCCAAAGACTGCTGGACGAAATCGGGCGCGACCCGAAGCCGGACATTCAGCGCTACAAAGGCTTGGGCGAAATGAGCGCCGAGCAGCTGTGGCAGACGACCATGAACCCCGAAACCCGCACGATGATGCAGATTACGCCGGAGGACGCAATGGCGGCGGATGAAATCTTCACGCTGCTGATGGGCGATCAGGTTGAGCCGCGGCGGAAGTTCATCGAGGAGAACGCGGATTTGGTGAAGGATTTGGATGTGTGAGGTCGGCGCCCTCATCCGCCGCTGTGGCGGCACCTTCCCCAGAGGGGAAGGCGAGGGGGTGCACCCGCTTGCAGCATGAAATTTTGCACTTGACATTTTCTTGCTAAGGGATTAGAATAATAGTCTAATCCGCCCTTGGCAAGTAGGTGTCCCAACATCCGGGAACGCCGAAGCTAAGGGCATTTTTCTAATTTCGGATAGAACGCAAGCTGGGGAGCGAAACCAACCCCGTCAGCCCGCGCGGCTCTTTCCCGCAAGAAACTTTTCCGGCGGGGGGAGTCCAGAGGGGGCTGAAATCCCCGCTCTTTCACTTTTCAGCCCCCTCTGGGCGCTCTTTGGTTACTTTCTGTCGCAACAGAAAGTAACAACTTCGCCTCCGCAGAGGCGACTGAAGCAGCAAAAAGAAACTGCTTGTTTTTAAGACAACTTCGGAATCATCCAAATCAGATAGCAAATAACACAATCCAGCCCGATTCGGGCGTTTGACAGTGTGCAAACCAGCACATCCCCCAAGGATTGGAGAAGAAACATGAGCAGCATTCAGGACAAACTCATCCCGGTGAATCTGGAAAAGGAGATGAAGCGGTCGTTCATCTCCTACGCAATGGCGGTCATCATCGACCGCGCGCTGCCGGATGTGCGCGACGGCTTGAAGCCCGTGCACCGCCGCATCCTCTATGATATGGAAGAACTCGGCATGACGCCCGATAAGCCGTACCGCAAATCCGCGCGCCTTGTCGGCGACGTGCTGGGCAAATTTCACCCGCACGGCGATTCCTCCGTCTACGATGCCATGGTGCGCCTCGCGCAGCCCTTCAACATCCGCTATACCCTCGTGGATGGGCAGGGCAACTACGGTTCGGTGGATGGCGACGGCGCTGCCGCCATGCGTTACACCGAAGCCCGCATGACGAAACTGACCCCCTACCTGCTCGAAGGCATCGAGAAGGACACGGTCGATTTCTACCCCAACTTCGACGAAACGCTCATGCAGCCCGCCGTGCTGCCCAGCCGCTTCCCGAATCTGCTCGTCAACGGTTCCAGCGGCATTGCCGTCGGCATGGCGACGAACATCCCGCCGCATAACCTCGGCGAGGTCATCGACGGCGTTATCTGCATGATTGACAACCCGGACTGCACCATCGACGACCTGATGCAGCACATCAAAGGCCCGGATTTCCCCACCGGCGGCATCATCCTCGGCAGACGCGGCATCCGCGAAGCCTACTACACGGGGCATGGGCGCATTGAGGTGCGCGCAAAGACCAACATCGAGGAAATGCCCAACGGCCGCAGCCGCATCGTCGTGACGGAAATCCCGTATCAGGTCAACAAGGCGAAGCTGGTGGAGAAGATTGCCGAACTTGTGCACGACAAGCGCATTGAGGGCATCAGCGATATCCGCGATGAGTCCGACCGGCAGGGGATGCGCATCGTCATCGAGCTGAAGAAGGATGTTTACCCGCAGGTTATCCTGAATACGCTCTACAAGCACACGTCGATGCAGGAGACGTTCGGCGCGAACATGCTCGCGCTGGTCAACGGGCAGCCGAAAATCCTCTCCCTGCGCGACATGGTGTACTATTATCTGGAGCATCAAAAGGACGTTGTCACCCGCCGCACGCGCTTTGACCTCAACAAGGCGCTTGCCCGCGCGCATATTTTGGAAGGTCTGCTGAAGGCGCTTGACCACATCGACGAGATTGTGTCCATCATCCGCGCCAGCAAAGACCCCAACACCGCGAAAACGACCTTGATGGAGCGGTTCGACTTCTCCGACAAGCAGGCGCAGGCGATTCTGGACATGCGTCTGGCGCGCCTGACCGGTCTGGAACGCGACCGCCTCCAGCAGGAATACGACGATTTGGAGAAGGAAATCGCCCGCTTCCAGGCGATTCTGGCGGACGAACACCTGCTGATGGAGGTTATCAAGACCGAAATCAGCGCCATCCGCGATAAATTTGCTGACCCGCGCCGCACCGAGCTGACCACCATTGACGGCGAAATCGACGTGGAAGACCTGATTCAGGAGGAGGACATGGTCGTCACGCTGACGCGGCAGGGCTACGTCAAGCGCACGCCGAAATCCATCTACCGCGCACAGAACCGCGGCGGACGCGGCGTGACCGGCATGACAACGAAGGAAGAAGACTTCGCCGTGCAGATGCGCGTCGTATCCACGCACGACGAAATCATGTTCTTCACCAACATGGGGCGCGTGTACATGCTCAAGTGCTACCAGATTCCGGAAGCTGGACGCACCGCACGCGGCACGGCGATTATCAACCTCATCCAGATTGCGTCGGATGAAAAGGTGACGTGCATGGTTCCTGTGCCGGGCGCGACGGGCGAACACAACCTCGTCATGGCGACGCGCGACGGCATGATTAAGAAAACGCCGTACAGCGAGTTCGCGAACCTGCGCAAGAACGGCTTGATTGCCATCAATTTGAAGGAAGGCGACGAGCTGATTGGCGTGGATTTGACCAGCGGCGACGACGAAATTCTGCTGGGCAGCCGCAAGGGCATGGCAATCCGCTTCAGCGAGCGCCACATCCGCCCGATGGGCCGCGCGTCGATGGGCGTGAAGTCCATGCGGCTGGATGACGACGATATCATCATTGATATGGTGCCGCTGGAACAGGGCGCGGACGTGCTGGCGATTACGACGCTGGGCTACGGCAAGCGCACCAGCCCCGACGAGTACCGTGAGCAGGGCCGCAACGGCAAGGGCATCATCGCCACGAAGCTGACCGACAAGACCGGCGACCTCGCCGCGCTGCTGATGGTCAAGCCGGACGAAGACCTGATGCTCATCACCGACGACGGCACAATCATCCGCACCCGCGCCGAGGACATCCGCGTCTGCGGCCGCAACACGCAGGGCGTTATCGTGATGAAGCTGCAGGAAGGCAGCCACGTCATCGCCGTTGCCCGCGCCGAGCGCGACGAAGAGCCTGACGTACCCGTGAATGCTGCTGATGCGGATGCCGCCGAAGCGCGCGCCGAGGGCTTCGACACGTCGGACGCGGCGGAATCGAAGGCAGTGCAGGAGCTGCTTCGCCGTGCCGAAGAGGACGCAAGCGGCAGCGATTTGGACATGGATCTGGGTGGGGAGGACGAGAAGGATTCCCCGGCGGATGACGAGGATATTTAACCCAAGGTGCTTTTTTCTCCCGGAGGGGCTGACCTTCCGGGAGATTTTGTCTTGAT
>OMCF01000462.1_pt1 | contig 16741 bp, 13 predicted proteins | sample 1673791 | NCBI WGS metagenome assembly OMCF01 (sample SAMEA103958127, study PRJEB25191) | human gut metagenome | biome: human-associated habitat [ENVO:00009003]; feature: intestine environment [ENVO:2100002]; material: feces | place: Germany | collected 2013/2015
CAGAACTGTAACAGCATGGCCGTTTTTGTTGTAACAGTCTGCTCCGTTTTTACCAAACCGGCAACTGCAAAATTATTAATTTGTCGGAAGAAAACATCCTTTGGGGTTTCAAATTTTAGTTTTTTACGGGGCCTGCGGTTGATTTTGTGCTGAATCTTGCGTATAAAGGCATCCGTCAGGGATATTCTTTACTTTGGTAGTCCGGTTGGGTCGTACATGACGGTTGTATTTCATCTTGTGTCTACAGTAAGAGGCGAGTTCTCCGCTTTGGTCGGCACGGATATGAAGATATTTGCGACCTTTGCTCCGAGGTTAATTGTTTATACATATGCAACACAAAATTAGTTAATCTCAGTGAGACTTCGGTCTCCTTTTTTTGTATTGCAAGTTGAAAGTTACCTTTTGCGCGACTTAATATCGGATTGGGGAGGGGCTGTGGGTTTGTGAAGCCCCATCCCCAATCCGCCATTAAGTCTCGAGCGTCAAAAATGTGGTGGCTATTCAGTACGAAAATTTTGCACTTCATTATTGAATCTCGGTAAAATATCTTGTATATCAGAAGCAATGGAGAATGTCCAAAAGTGGACATTCTCCATTGCTATTTCTCTTTCACCAAACTCAATCATTGCATTAAAAAGACTTACCTTGTTGGCTTTTCGCAAATCTTCCAATGTAATATCTGCTTTTTGTATCATTCCCTTGTCCAAGACAGTGAGAGATGCTTAAAAAAAAATGCCATTGCGGCATCAAGCAATTCATAAATGTTACCTTCCGCACGCTGGTTGTCTATAAACTCTTCTTTTGTTGTTCCTCTGAAACGAGCCATACGCACAAGGCATTGTGGATAGCCATACAAATAACTTACTATGACTGATTGAACATAAAGCATTTATTTTCAATGATCTTTGATATTTTACAATTTTTTTTGCGTGTTGGCTGTTCCCGATTTTCCAAATATTTTCTTTTTCATTTTTGTTTGATATTTAATGATGTTATAGATTGCGGCCTCACTCTGATTTCTCAGAGTGAGGCCTATTTGGTTATCTTACAGGACGAATCACGAATTTGAATGCATAGTCCTGATAAGGAAGCATATATTTCTCAATAGGTAATGCGCCCCATGTATTGATACATCCCAATCCCATCTGTCTCTGACTAATGTGTACAGAGGTAAAGCCTCGTGGTACAAGGTCTCCAGAATGTTCTTGGTTCTTTACCGGTCCGCGGTAAAGATCTGAAGTCAGATAGTTCAGGCTTGAACACTCCATTGGCTCATTGGAGAAAAACTCCAGACCTTTATTGTCTTTTGTCAGAACCTTCCAATATCTTACCTGCGTCTTGTTGCCAGACTCCTGTGGACGGACGTATGGATAATACTGATCCTTTACCAACTGGGAAAAAATGCCCAATCTGTCGGAATTGTTACGGTCTGCATAATTCTCGTTAGGACCCTTTCCGTAGAATTCAACTCTATCAAACTCCTTAGGCATCTGCAATTCCATTCCATAGCGTAGAAGATTTGGCTTGTTATCCGCATCAGGATTTACCTTCAGATCTTGTTCAACAGTCAGTTCTCCATTATTATTCAATGTATAGGTAAGAGTCAGTGTAGACTCTGTTTCTTTGAGATACAACTCGGCAACAACAGAACCATTCTCCTTACGGGTAAAATTCTTCAGTTCCATACTTGGCTTATTCCATGCTGCACTTAATGTAGGCATATGTGAACCAAAATCGTTGTCTGTGCATGCTCTCCAGAAGTCTGGAGTCAAATCAAATCCTCTTACAAGCATAGGTGTTTTGTCAACATCCAAATAAGAAACAAGTCCTGTTGCCTTACTGATGGTAACATCCACACCATTGGCAGAAAGAACGAGATACTTGGCATGATCTACAGCCTTGACTTTGGCTGTTTCAGAGGAATTCAATACAGGGAACTTATAGTCGCTAATCACAAACTGCTGGTGGGCGATTTCTTCATCCTTACTTAGAAGAAGTGAATCACTGTTCAATTTGTACGTAAGATTCAGTGTCTTTTCCTTTCCTATGTACTTCTTGTCTGCAACTATCTTTGCATATCCAGGAATTGCAATGGTCTTGCTTGTCTGAGGAAGAATATTGTATTTGCCAAGGTTGATTAAACCATTTGCCATACTTTTTCCCTCTACCTCTATTGAATATACGAGATTTACGTTATTCAATGGAACAAAGAAGTTCTCGTTGAATACAGAGACTGTACCCTTGACCTTGTTCTCAAGTTTGCTCCAAATGTTCTGATGGAAGTATTTCACTTCGTAAGCATGAGGATTTGGTCTTCTGTCCGGACTAACCAAGCCATTGTTGTTGAAGTTCTCGTCAGACATAGGGAAACGACCATAATCACCGCCATAGGCATAGATCTGATTACCAGTTATCTTGCTCTTGTCGCGCAGACCCTGATCTACAAAATCCCAAATAAAACCACCCTGATACTGAGGATACTGACGGACCAAATCCCAATACTGCTTGAATCCACCCATAGAATTACCCATGGCATGGGCATACTCCTGCTGAAGAAGAGGTTTGTCACAATAGTTCTTTTCCAGATATACTCTACAACTGTCGTAATCAGCATACATAGGACAGAAAATGTCAGTCTTGCCAGCCTTCAGACCAGCCAACTCGTATGACTCAACAGGACGGGTTTCATCATGCTTGCCTGTTGAACATGCCATTTCGTATTGTACTGGACGAGAACTATCATATGCCTTCACCCAATCGTAGGCATCCTCAATGTTCTTACCATAACCTGCTTCATTACCAAGACTCCACATAATTATACAAGGATGGTTTTTGAGAACCTTCACATTGTTCATGTTACGCTCAATGTGTGTCTTGTTGAACAACTCATTTTTAGCCAGAGTCTCTTTACCAAATCCCATTCCGTGGCTTTCCAGATTTGCCTCAGCCATAACATAAATACCATATTCATCACACAAATCATACCAGCGTGGGTCATTTGGATAGTGGCTGGTGCGTATAGCATTGATGTTTAATTGCTTGGCAACCTTTATGTCACGAATCATGTTCTCAACACTGACAACATATCCTCCATCAGGATCTACCTCATGGCGGTTCACACCCTTGATAAGAACAGGCTGTCCATTTACCAAGAGCTGTTTTCCCTTGATCTCGATCTTTCTAAAACCGACATTTTGGCAAATGACTTCCAATACTTTATCTCCATCCATCAGTGTCGCTCTGAGTGTGTACAAATTCGGTGTTTCTGCTGTCCATTTGGCTACATTCTGAATGGTTGACTCTACTGTTGAACTGCCACCCTGTAACTGTTGCTTTCTTTCAAAAACCGTATTGCCAGTTTTCTTGTCTATCAATTCTACCAGAACATTCTTTCCATCACATGATTCTGTAGAAAAATGAATGGCAAAGATACCGTCTTTATAATTATCGGACAAGGAAGAGGTTACGTTCAAGTCCTTAATATGTGACTTCGGCTGAGCATAGATATAGTTCTCTCTGGCAATACCGCGAAGTCTCCAATAGTCCTGATCCTCAAAATAAGAGCCATCGCACCATCTCATCAGCTGCATGGCTATCAGATTCTCTTTTCCTGGTTCTACATATTTAGTGATGTCAAATTCCGCAGCAACCTTATTGTCTTCAGCATAGCCAACAAACTTTCCATTTACATATAGGTTGATATTGCTGGAAAATTCGCCGATGTGCAGTATTATATTGTCACCATTCCAATTCTCAGGAATTACAATCTTACGTCGGTAAGATCCGACGTAGTTGCCAAGATCCTGCACATAAGGAGGATTTGATTTCCATTCATTTTCCCACTCATATTTTATGTTGGTATAGACTGGCACGCTATAGCCATTCAACTCCCAACATCCAGGAATTGGCATCTTACCCCAATTAGAATCATCAAGATTGAGAGAATAGAAATCTAAAGGACGCTCATTGGCATTCTGCACCCAATTGAATTTCCAATTTCCTTCAATAGACAAGAATCTCTTTGAAAGCGTCTTGTCATTTCTGTCAGACAGTTCCTTATTCTCATAGCCGAAGAAATCAGAAACAGGCTCGTTACGATTGATGTTGTTCACCAAAGGGTCATTCCATGGTTCTGTCTTCTGGGCATATACATTACCTAACAAAGCCATAAAAAGTACCATAAAATTGCATAATTTATTCATAATCAATAGGTATTTATAGTTTTATACTTGCTCCAAACTCAACAGTGAAAGGACGAAGATAGCGTCCGGACATTACGTAGCCATTGAATCGCTTGGCTTCTTCCGGACCAATAAGCTCTGAGCCGGATATTGTACCGCTGGCACCTTTTTGGTTCAGGAAGTTGACTACACCAAGGTTGAATGATAATTTGTTGGTAGCATTCCATTTCACACCTGCGAAAGTTTCCCAATGGCCGTTAAACCAAAGGGCATTTGAAAGGTTAGCATACGTTTTTCCAAAATATCTGAAACTGCCCCATACAGTAATCTTATCCTTGTAAAACGTATAACTTGGGTCAAGCTCAATCAGTATCTGTGGTATTTCCTTGACAATATTACCAGTGGCGTTTAAGTCTGCGGTCTCACCATCATCAAACTTTACTGTCACAGAATAGTCCTTGTATGTTGGTTTCTGATAAGTAAAGAGGGCATGAAGATGCGCACCCTTGAAAGGGTCAAGTTCCACATTGGTTGTCCATCCAACAGTCTGAATGCTATAATTTAATGATGTTGTCTTTGAAATACTAGTGCCAGGTTTGGTTATATCCTGCTGGTCTGTATTGTTCGTCTTCTGAATCCAGGTTATCATTGATGTAACATCAATCCACTTATTGCGATAGTATATACCGCCACGGAGCAATGGAATGCGGAGACGCAGGTCCTGTGGTCCCATATTGGCATAATCTGTCATGCGAGGAGAGCGTTCCATTTGAGTGTAGTCAGCGGTGAGTCCCAGACCTTTATAAAAGGACCATGTAGCCGAAACTGTAAATGCATAATTGAGCTTATTCTTTGTTCTGTGCTGCGGTGTAATGGTTACACCGTCTGCATTGGTTGCACCGACATACATGTCTGCAAATCGTGCATAAGGCAACTGGTCTACAGACATACGACACCACTCTAAGCGTGCGCCATAGAAGAAACGAAGACTTTCAATAGGATGCCATTCGTCTGTGAAATATCCTGCTAACTTATTCTCATTACCGATAGCATAGTCTGTAGAAATCTCATTGAACCCATAATAAGTTGTTCTTGCAGTCGGGTCTGAAACCATGGAATGTGATAGAAACTCTGGATACTCCTTTACACTGGCATCCCATTGTGTTGACGCAGACCAGTAGTCTAAGTCAAAGTTCCACTCGTTGAGACCTATTTTAGATTATGCTGGCCATAGTTTCTCATCACCTCAGAGGTGAGAAGGAAAGATTCTGCCTTTGCAGTATGAAACCAGATTCTTCGACCATCCATCATACCTGTATAAAGCTTTCCATTCTTGTCATAATACGTATTCGTATTACCCTCAACCTTTCCATCTTTGACATTCATGATGGAACTGCCGCCAAAGTCGGCATAGTTAGCATCAACCCAGGTATATTTAGCCTTTGTATCCAAGTTCCATGCATTACCTAAATCCCATTTGAATAATACAGCAAATTCGTGAGATTTGCTTTTGTTCCAATCATTGATAGTAGTGTTTTTCACTTCACCTGTCTTCATATCACGGTACATGAAGTCCTGAGAAGCTGGAACGTATGAAGATGTACCCAATTTAAAGCCATCCAATTCTGTCACATCACCATTAGTGTGATAGATAAATGGTGCAAACTGGGTTATGGTACCCATACGCTGACTGTTTGAGAACTTGTAGAGGAAAGACAACTGTCCTCTGTTCCCCCAATGCTTTGTCAGGGCACCCTTATAAATCTGGGTACGGTCATTATAGTTGGTAAACTTCAAGTCAAAGGTTCCTGGATCAAAGTTTTGATACATATTCAAGGCATAAGTCCAGCCTTTAGCCAGAGGTCCTGAAACGTTCAAATCAAACTGATGCATACCATAATGGTTGCCTTTGTAATTCAAAATACCCTTGAACGTATTACTGCCTAAGTCGCTGAAACTGCTTACTGAATAAGCGACGTTTCCTGTAGCTATGGCTGATTCCTGCGGGTTCATCAATCCTACTTCAGCCAAGCTTCCGTCACTTCTCCAATGAGCAGATAGAGGATGGATGTAAGAAGAATAAACGACAGGTAATCCGTTCTCGTACACATTTACATCTTCACTTGGAAGACCTATCTGAATGTAACGAGGTGCATTGGCATCGGATGCATTGAGCATCACATTGCGTTCTGCTTTCTTTTCTACCATTGTAGTGTCTGACTTCTCTTGAGCACTACAAATGCTTGGGATAACCACGCAACAAGATAAGAGCAAAAGTTCCCTTCTCATAACTTTAAAACATTAAAAACGCTAAATACATTATGGATTTATTTCAACCATACATGCAATTACGTTTTATGTCCAATGCACCTATATGGACATAAAAAACTACTGAACACATACATAAGGGAAACGGCGTTGGTGCAGTACGAGTAACTCAGCCAACAGTCCTGAACTCCTGAAACATCATATACAAGCCAATAATGGAATACACTTTGTCACGTCCAAGATAATTTTGAAATCTTACTATACGTTGATATGCTACCAATGGAATTATTCAGGTGCAGCTGATAATAAGTTTTCTATTTTTATATCTTATTGGGCGGTCTATAACTGCCTTGTATATTTCTGATCCTGATTTGATATTATAGAATCCTAGTGTGTGTATAACCAAGTGCACTTGTAAACGCCATTTCCAATATGCTTGTCCTTCCCGTCTTTCTCACTCGGCATTCGTCAATTAAGGTAAGACGTGAAAACGATTTCAAAGATAAGACTCAAATCTTAAAAATCAACTAATATTATCAAACTTTAACACGGCTCTTTCATTTAAGATTTCAAAACAAATAGAGGTCATTTATGGCAATCGTTTGGTGGGGCGGTTGGCTTTGTCAAAAGAAGGGCAATGCGCATTCGAGTATTCAGCAGAATGGCTAAATTCAGGTTTCTCAATTTCCCCATTCGAACTTCCCCTGCGCAACGGCGTCTTTATAGCAAGACCTCGTCCATTTGAGGGTGGCTTCGGAGTGTTCGACGATTGTTTGCCTGATGGTTGGGGATTACTTGTTTTGGACAGATACTTACAGCGAAGGGGCATCAATCCTCGATTATTGACTTTATTGGACCGTCTTGCGTTGGTAGGTTCTACTGGACGCGGAGCATTGGAGTTCCGACCAAACAAAAGCGTCATATCAAATCAAGAATATGTCGACTTCTAGAAATTGGCTTTGGATGCCGAACAAATTCTTGACAGTGAAGATTATGTCGGTGAAGGAATTGACGAGTTCCAATATCGGGGAGGGTCTCCAGGCGGTGCCCGTCCGAAAATATTCATGCGCCACGACGGAACGGAATGGATGGTGAAATTTCGGGCAAAAATGGATTCCAAACGCATTGGCACAGAAGAATACCGCTATTCCATTCTTGCCAAAGAATGCGGAATTGAGATGCCCGCAACACGGCTGTTCGAAGATAAGTTTTTTGGAGTGGAACGTTTCGACCGCACTCCGAATGGTAAATTGCATGTTGCAAGTGTTGCCGGTCTTATTGGGGCAGACTATCGTTTGCCATGCATAGACTACACCCAAATTTTTCAGATATGCGCGGTTTTAACACACAATGTAGCCGAAATGTGGAAAGTTTATCGTTTGATGGTATTCAATTATTTGATAGCCAACAAAGACGACCACGCCAAGAATTTCGCTTTCATTTATCGTGATGGAGATTGGCATTTCGCACCGGCTTACGACTTGCTGCCCAGTGATGGCATAAACGGATTCCGCACAACCTCAATCAATGATAGCATTGAACCGACGAAGGAGGATTTATTTGCCGTGGCAATAAAGGCCGGACTGGAAAGAAAAGATGCTATAGAAATATTTGACAATATGGAAAAGTGTGTGAAACAATTCCTGTCTTGCTAAAACCAAGACCAATAACATATTGAGCATTCTATCTTTCAGATTGCTATTTTTCATTGTCAATATCATTAGTGTCCTGTTAAAATCGAGAGCTGCTATGAAACGGCAATAACGTATTTCACGAAAAGACAAAGGGAGTCGATCAGCAACGCCAACAGCGCCAGTCCTCGCGGCTTGCGCCTCAACGCCTTTATTGCAACAATGAAACACAATGCGAGGTATGGCCATCCGACATACGGGATGCCAACCAGAACAAAACCGAGCACCGACAGGTAAATCGCCGTCTTCGCCGTCGTGTTGACACATTGGCTTTCACCGCCGCGCTCAACGGTTATTTTCACATGGTATTCTTCCATCACAAAACATTTTTATTGTTTATCTGCTCCCTATATTTAGCCTCGTCAAATGTGTAGAGCATAGCCGGACGCCCGCTGCCGCGCGGCGCGCGCGCTGCCAACACCGGCATTTTTTCGCAACAATACTCATTAAGAATATCGAACGCTTCGTAGTTTCGCCGCCCCACACCATCTGTAGCCACAATGTAGCCCATGGCGGTCATCTTCTTGTAAAAGTTTCGACGGTCGAACTTCTGCCCGAGCACCGCCTCGTAGATGGTCTGCACCTGTGTCATCGTAAACTCTTTATTGAGCAAACGGAATGCCAACGGCTCATAGGTGATTTTCCACCGCAGTTTGTCGAGTGCCACACGTACAATCTCGCTATGGTCGAATGCCAAATCAGGCAACATATCCACCGGAAACCACTGTGCCTTAGCGGCATCGTCACCGGCTATGACCTCATAGTCTTCCTGACGCACAAATGCAAGAAACGCCACCGTAACCACACGCTCGCGAGGGTCGCGGTCCACACGGCTGAATGCCTGCAGCTGCTCGATATAGATATCCATCACTCCTGTTTCCTCGCGCAACTCGCGCAATGCTCCTTCTTCCAGCGTCTCGTCAATTCTCACAAAGCCGCCCGGCAAAGCCCATTTGCCTTTATACGGCTTCAACCCTCGCTCTACAAGCAACAGATTCAGCCCAGAGCCGTCGAATCCGAACACAACGCAGTCGGTGGTCAAAGCCGGATGTGGATATTCATAACTGTACATTTTCTACCCCTTATTTTTCAACAATACAAATTTAAGCCTATTTTCCGACAAAAACGCACGATTGTGTCATGGATACGCAAACAAAAGTTAAAAATCGGCATATTTGCGTATTTTTTACACATTAAATTTTGTTGTTTGTTTCTTCGTCTTTATATTTGCGTCAAAATTACACAACCAAGCATTATTAACTACTAAACACATCAAAATCATGGCACAATTTAAAGTACACAATCTCATCATCGTCGACGCATCGGGATCAATGACGTCAATCTACGAACAAGCGCTTGCCGGTATCAACGAAACGCTGTCAACCATCCGCGAGGAAGCCAAAAAAAGCGACAAAATCGAGCAGTCGGTCACCGTGCTCTCCTTCGCCAGCGGCGGAGAGCCTCTGCAATATGCCTACCGCAACACCATTGCCGAGCAGACATCGCCTCTCACCCCCAACGACTACACGCTCCGCGGAATGACTGCCCTATACGATGCCATCGGCATATCGGTCACCGACCTTGAAAAAAGCAAAGGCAAGGAGGACAAGGTGCTTGTAACAATCATCACCGACGGCTATGAAAACGACTCCATCGAGTGGGACGGCGCATCGGTGAAGAAACTGATTGACCGCCTGTGCAAAAAGGGCTGGGTGTTCACCTACATCGGTGCAAACCAGGATGCAGCGCTTGAGGCTGGAAAGATTGGAGTGAAAAACAGTTTGACGTTTGAAGCCACAATTGAAGGCACCGTCAATATGTTCGCTTTCGAGAAGCAGTCGCGCCAAAGATGGAACAAGCGAGTGCGCCTCAATGAAAACGACATTCAGAATGACTACTTCTCCGACGACGACAAATGATAATAGAAAAGGCTGGATTCCAATCGGAATCCAGCCTTTTTTAATTCAATCAAGCGTCCCTGACTATCTAACAATCTTGACAGTCTTGATGCCGCCGTCGGCCACTACATTAACGAAATAAACGCCACCTGCCAGATTGCCCGTGGCAACCATTGCAGTCTGTCCGGCAGGTGTTGCCGAAGCAACCATCGCACCGGATGCATTGTAGACATTGACCGAGCGGATATTGCCGTCGGCTTTCACCGACACAACATCGCCGAGCGAGCGCACAACGATGCCGCCATCGGCGGATTTCAAAGTCTCGACAGATGAGAAGTCGTGGAGCACAGCCTTGCGTACTGCCGTGTTGTCGAATTTGACAAACTGCATCTGGTTGAAGTAGATTTCTCCCTTCCACGCCTGTTCCGGAGCTTTCTCGTGTTTCAAGAAGAAGCTGTCGAAACGCCACTTGTCGGCGATTTCATCGGTGCCGGTGAAGTGCTGGTATTCATCGCTTGCCAGGTTCCATGACACGAGATGCCATCCGCGATAGTTGATCGGCTTCAAGTTGTACTTGATGCCGCCGTTCTTGTTGTTTGTGCGCACACGCAACGCAGCGCTGACGCTGTTGTTTGAGCCGTCGCCATAGAGCCAGAACGTAAGCACGCCGTCCTTGGTTGTGCCGTCGATGTTCTGCGAAGAGTGATACTCACGGATTTGCCATACGCCTGCAGCAAAATCAGGATCGAAATCATACTTCAGGCATGCGCTGTTAGGACTTTCCGGACGCACACCGATGTTGGCGCGCGTAAACGAGTTGGCTTCCTGTGTCAAGCCCGATGATGAGCCTGAGCCGTCAGGCGCCCAGAATCCCGTCACGTTGTCGAGCGGAAGCAGGTCGGTAGACTCAACGACAGGACGGTACTCCGACAGGAAGCGGAATCTGAACTCTTCGGTCAAGTTGCCCGACAAGTCGGCAAGACCCGGTTTCACTGTAACAAGGAAGCACTTGTCGAGAGGAAGGTCTTCGCTGAAGAAATATTGCAGCACCGAAGCGCCGTTTACAACCGAATGAGTCAGTGTGCCAGCATAAGTGTTGCCTTCCGGGTCAATCACCGTCATGCAGTCGGCGTTCTTATCCTCGTTCCAGTCGATAATCTCATCATACTCCACTCTTACCACCGGACGCAGCGTGTATGCCACATCGCCGTCGATGACAGGGTCGGTAGAAACCACCTGCGCAGGTGTAGTGTCTGCCTCTTTCATTGTGATTGAGAGCGTATAGTCGTCGCCGCCATTGCCGTCGCCATTACCGTCAAACGGCTGGTTTGTCTGAGAGTTCTTGGCAACGCTGCCGTCAATCTTGATGTTGTAGGTCTTCAACGGGACGAGTTTTGAAACGTCGACGCTGAGCGTATAGTCGTTTATCCATGTCAATGTCACTTCGCCGTCGTTGTCGATAGAGAATGCCTTTTCGACCGACTCTTTGTCCATCTTGCGCGAGAACGTGATGACGATAGGGTCAACAAGGCTGACTGCCTTTGTGTCTTCCACCGAAATCGACGCCACTTTCGCAGGTGCATTAGATGTCATCGTGATGTCGAGCCATGTAACGTTGTCGTTTGACTGTCCGGCTGGATTCGACTTTATTACAACGGTTTTTGTCACTGGCTCATATCCGGTTGCCGTAAATTCCACCGAGACAGCATCGCCGGCTTTAAGTCCCTCAAACAGATAGAATCCGTTGTGGATAAGGTCGGGGTTGTTGGTGTATTTCTTAAATGTCGACTCCCATGTGTCAGTAACATACGTCTTGTCACCGACCTTTACAGTCACACCGTCGATAGGCACATCGTTTTCTGAGTTTTTGATGATACCGGCAAGGAATGTCTGCTCTGGATTGGTCATGTTGCGGAACTTCAATATCGACTGGAATGCGGCGAAAGCCTCCAGACGCTTATAGTCGGCATTGATGTTCAGCTGCTGCTGAGAGGCGATTGTGTGGTAACCGCCCTCGCTGAGCAGCGAAGCCATATTTGTGCGGCGGTTGACCGACAAATATGGATATTGGTTGGCGTGGGTTTCAGGAGCACGGTCGTAATAGCAACGGTCGTACCAGTTGCCGCGAGTCGTGATGCGCATCACGCCTGTAAGGTTCGGGTTGAGAATCTCTCCGAAAGCCTTACCGCCGTTAGGCGTTTTCTCTATTTCTTTGCCATCCTTGCGCCATCCTCCGAAGAGAGTGACGGTTGTGTTTTTGTCGGAAGAAGCGTCAGAGTGGATAGCATAGAAGAAGTCGGCGCCCCAGGCATTCGCCATGTCGGAACGTTCCTCAAGTCCTACAATGTCGACCTCGTTGTTGCGGCAAAGTTTCAGATTTTCTGCCGGCATATCGGTATATTCCGTCAGATATCCCTTGATATACTGTGCCACGCTAAACACCTTCTGCGCCTCGGAATAGCCCCACAAACCACGGTTTTCAGTTGCGGAGTGTCCCGGGTCGAGAAACAGTTTGAAATCGCCCCAGCCTGTTGATTTCTGAGCATAAGTTGTAGCAGCCGGGAATGCCGTCATCAATGCGGCGGCAGCGATTGCCATTTTTGTAATATTGTTCTTTTTCATCGATTATCAGTATTTTAGGGTAATTTCATAGATGCAAGCATCTTTTGCGTTCTCAAAAGCAACCCGTTTGCCATCGCGTGTCACGGCTGGCGTCAACGGAATCATATCGGTGTTGGCGGTCAGAAGGACTGCCTTGCCTGTGGCAACATCGACAGCGTAGATGTCGGAGCCCGTAAAACTTTCGCCATTATCGGTGACAACGGTGTAGATCAGCGAATTGTCGGGCAGCCATGCCGGATGAGAGCCCTTGCACAGGTAAGCCACGCCGCTGCCGTCGGAATTGCATGTGAAGATGCCTTTGCCCGGAACTTGGAAAGCCACCTGCTTGCCGTCGTGCGACAATGCCGGATTGATGATTATCGCTCCTGTGAATTCTTTCAACGAAGCCACTTTGTCGGCCACACCTGCCGGGTCATTGACCATCATTGTGTAGACATCGGTCGCTGTCGCGGATGTGCGCTTGAGGCTGCGTGTGTTGACGCTCGATGCGCCACGCTCGCCTGAAATCATCACGCGCTCGGCGTCATTCCACAACGGTGTTCCTGTAAGCTCGCGCGTCTTGCCAACCAACGTGGTCTCTGCGCCGTCGGCGGCATTCCACACCTTAACTTCGTGGAAAACACGATTGTCGGACACCACATTGGTTCTGCCGAGCAGTTTTGTGCCGTCGGCACTCCATTGCATCTTGTAGCCGGCACCTGAGCAGCAGGTCACCTGACGCAAATTGCTGCCGTCGGCATCAGCAACCCAGATGCCGTCATAATTGTCGGAAGTTACTGCAATCTTGTCGCCGCTTGGCGACCACACAGGTGCCATCAGTCCTTGAGAAGACTTGATGAGCAACGTTGGCTCGCTTGCACTGCGTGGCTGCGCCATTGCCGCCACCCCGAGCATGCTCAAAGCCAATGTAAGAAATGTTTGCTTTGTCATAGATTTTAAGTTTTATGTTAGGGTTAAAAATATCCGTGTTGGTTTGCACTTCCAAAATTACAAAGTTTTCACGGCACCGCAAATTTTAGGCAGACAAAAAAAACAAACAACGTATTCCAACGGGGTTTTCAACATTTTTTCTGTAACTTTGTTATGTCGTTTTCGACACAATTCTGCAACAATCATCACCACATCCAAACAAGTCATTAAAACTATCATTATCTACAATTTTTCATCTATGAATAAGAAAGAACGGACAATCTCTTTTTTGTGGCAGCACCTATGGCTGCTTGTATCTTTGTTTATAATGACTCTCGGTGTCGCAGTATGCGTAAAGAGCGAGTTGGGATCAAGCGTAATCTCCACTCTGCCTTACGTTTTCGAGACTGCCGGCAAACGTGGACTTGGAGTTCCGTCGCTGACAATCGGACAATACACTTACATAATGAACGCCATTCTGGTGGCTGGGCAGATTACCGTGCTGCGCCGCCGCTTCGAACCGGTTCAGTTGTTCCAGCTGCTGGTGGGATTCGTTTTCGGATCACTCATCGACTTGAATATGGCTCTCACATCGTGGCTTCTGCCCGATGACATAACGGAGCAAGCACTGGCGCAGATTGCGGGATGCACCGTCCTGGGCATCGGCATCGCCCTTGAGGTGAGATGCGGCTCGGTGACAATGCCTGGCGAGGGTTTCCCGGTGGCGGTAAGCTGCGTGACAGGCATCGACTTCCCGAAAATAAAGATTGTTGTTGACTGCTCGCTAGTGGTTCTCGCCGTGGCTTTCTGCTATGTGTTTTTCGGAGCATGGCAATGGTATATCGTTGGTGTGGGCACTTTGTTCGCTATGCTCTATGTGGGAATCGTTGTGAAAATAGCAGGCAGGCATATGGCTTGGTTTGACAAAATCCTTAATTACCGACCTGGATTCCGACGTTATGTGTACGGTCTGGCGAAACTTATTTTCAGACAGAAACAATGATGGAATTTAACGACATAATCAGAAACGCCGCCTCGTTGCCGACGACTGAGATTGCCGCCGACGTCAACAAGGCGTTGACAGCCAACGGTTGCGTGGTTTTGACCGCGCCTCCGGGAGCGGGAAAGTCCACTCTCCTGCCGCTTACCGTCATGGCTGGATTCCTGCCCTCCGACGGCAAGATTCTCATGCTCGAACCCAGGCGTCTCGCTGCCAGGCAAGTGGCTGAGCGCATGGCGGATATGTTGTCGGAGCGCACGGGAGGCACGGTTGGCTACCGGGTGCGCTTTGAAAACCGTGTGTCAGAGTCCACCCGCATCGAAGTGATAACAGAAGGAATTCTGACGCGTATGCTCATCGCCGACCCTTTGCTCGAAGGGGTGTCGGTTGTAATCTTCGATGAGTTCCACGAACGCAGCATCAATTCCGACTTGGCATTCGCCCTGACGCGCCAATGCCAGCAGATTCTGCGTCCCGACCTGAAAATTGTCATCATGTCGGCTACAATCGACACGTCGTCTATCTGCACAAGCCTCAACGCTCCTCTCATCGAATGCCGGGGCAAGATGTTTCCTGTGGAGACACGTTATGCGACGACCGACATTTCGCCCGCCGACATCCCAACGGCAGTCGCGTCAGCGATAAACAAGGCTCACAGCCAGCACGAGGGCGACATTCTCGCTTTTCTGCCCGGACAAGCCGACATTGCGCAATGCGAGCGGCTGCTTGCCGACAAACTGTCGCCGACTGCCGTATTCCCTCTCTACGGCAATCTGTCGCCGGAGCAGCAAAGGCGGGCGGTGGCGCCATCGGGCAAAGGCGAGCGCAAGATAGTGCTTGCAACGCCTGTCGCAGAGACATCGATTACGATTGAAGGCGTACGCATTGTGGTCGACTCGGGATATTGCCGGCAATTGGTCTACAATCCCCGGTCGGGACTTAGCCACCTTGAGACGGTGCGCATAAGCCTCGACATGGCGACGCAGCGGTCGGGACGCGCTGGACGCGTGGCTCCTGGAGTCTGCTACAGACTGTGGACAAAGGCCTCCGAGCATCGCATGAACGAGCGCAGGCGTCCTGAGATTTCTGATGCCGACCTTGCGCCTACACTTCTCGACATTGCGGCTTTCGGCGAAAGCGACGCTGAGGCGTTGCCATGGCTGACAACACCTCAGCCATCAGCCGTTGCGCAAGCCCGGAAACTGCTGGCAACGCTTGGTGCCGTCGACAGCCAGAACCGCATAACAAGCCTCGGCAGGCAGATGTCGAAACTGCCGTGCCATCCGCATATTTCAAAAATGATGGTGCGCGCCGAATCGCCTGTGCAGAAAAGTCTCGCCTGCGACATTGCCGCCATACTGGAGGAGAAGGATCCTCTGACCGACGACACTTCCGCCGACCTATGCCTGCGCATCAGCCTGCTCCGGACGGCGCGGCGACAGCACAGACTCGGCAGATGGTCGCGCATAGCGCAGATTGCCGAGGAATATCGAAATATGATCAAAGCCACAGAATGCAACGACGATATATGCCCGGAGGATGCCGGCTGCCTTGTGGCGACGGCATATCCTGAACGGGTGGCTAAAGCCATTGACAGCATCGGGCACTTCCGTCTGGCTTCGGGCGTCAACGTGCAGATTGACAACGGTAGCAATCTTGCTTCCTACGACTGGCTGGCGGTGGCTGCCCTCAACGCTTCCGAAAAATGCGGAAGGGTGTTTCTCGCCGCACCGTTGCGGCCAGAGGACATCGAGACACGACAACGCGAACGGATTTTCTGGGATTCAAAAAACGGCGGTGTGGCGATGCTGCGCGAACGCACAATCGGGGTGCTGACTGTCGACAGCCAGCCTCTGCACAATGCCGACAAAAGCGCTGTTGTCTCGACGGTCTGCGAGGCTGTGCAGAAAGAAGGACTCGGACTGCTCGACTGGAGCGACGACGTTGCCAGGCTTCAAAAGCGTGTGGACGCGGTGGCGGAATGGCATCCGGAAATGGCTCTACCCGACCTGTCTACGGAACACGTCCTGTCGACAGCTTCTGAATGGCTGCCGTTCTACATTGAGCAGAACGGAAAAGTGCTGACAACGGCAGCCGAGCTGAAAAAGATAAATCTGCACGATGCTTTGTGGGCTCTTATCCCCTACGACATGCAGCAAGAGGTAGACCGAC